>OCPX01002666.1_pt1 | contig 10761 bp, 10 predicted proteins | sample 1538771 | NCBI WGS metagenome assembly OCPX01 (sample SAMN04571725, study PRJEB22368) | human gut metagenome | biome: human gut; material: stool | host: Homo sapiens | place: Luxembourg | collected 2012-11-01 | reverse complement strand
GGTTTGAAAACACCGGCATCAACATCGAGGACCTGATCTCCATCGGCACCATCGGACTCATCAAGGCCATCAACACCTTCCGGGCGGATAAGAACATCAAGCTGGCCACCTATGCCTCCCGCTGCATCGAAAACGAAATTCTGATGTTCCTGCGGAAAAACAGCAGCCAGCGGACGGAGGTGAGCTTCGACGAGCCACTAAACACCGACTGGGACGGCAAGGAGCTGCTGCTCAGCGACGTACTGGGGACGGAGGGGGACGTGGTGCTGCGGCCCATTGAGGCAGATGCAGACCGCAAGCTGCTCAGCGACGCCGTAGGGATGCTGTCCCAGCGGGAGCGGGATATCATCACCATGCGCTTCGGCCTGTGGGGGCAGAAGGAACTGACACAGAAGGAGGTGGCCGACCGTTTGGGCATCTCCCAGTCCTACATCTCCCGTCTGGAAAAACGCATCATCCTGCGTCTGCGGCGTGAGATCGTGAAAATGAGCTGAATAAAAGAGCTGTAAGGCAACTTAGCCTTACAGCTCTTTTTATCCATATCGGGGTTCTCAGGGCTCCAGAAACAGGGAAGCGGGCCGGTTGATGACCATCATGTTGTAGTATTTCAGCAGATGATAGTCGTCCTTATCCAGCTTCACGGTGTCCAGCAGCCGGTCGTTCTCCTCCAGCAGATCCTTGGAGATCAGCACCTTCAGGGCCACGGGGGCGAAGAAGGGGGAACTGCCGATACCGGAAAGCATCCCAACCGCCGGGGTGCGGGTTTGCATGGGGTTGAGCATACAGATATACATTTTTTCCGCCGCATTGATCTGGTTGTGGAGAACCATATGGGTGATGGTGTCATAGGGCTTCATCTCGCCGGTAAAGAGGTGCTGACATTGATCCGGATCGTCGAAGCTCTCCACTCCCATATAGAGGATCACGTCGATGCCCTCGCCGTCGACGGCAGGGGAAAAGCGCAGCAGAGAGCGCACCAGCTGATGGATGCGCCCGTCAAAGTAGTACATATAGGCCTGCGGGGTGTTGAAATAGAAATTGCCCGCCAGCACCTGCTCCTGATGAAATACCGGCGGCTGATAGTCGATAAAGCACTTCAGGTCGATATTCAGCGCCTGAGCAATGTCGTAGAGGGTCTCGATGTCGATGGTGATGGTGCCGTTTTCGTACTTGGAAAGGGTGGCTTTGCTCTTGTTGATCATGGCCGAAAACTGCTCGATGGTGTAGCCACGGCTCTTGCGGTACTTCTTGATCCGCTGGCCCACATGATAGGAAAAGGAACCCATAGATAGCCTCCTTGTATATATTCGTACTGATTATAGCAGGCATTTTATAACAAGTCAACTGAAAGTTTCATTTTGTGAAACAAAGGGAAAGGAGTTGGTTATTTTACCTTGTATTTGGAGATAGTATCTGGTATAATCGACATGATCTTATGTCGATAGGAGAAAACTTCTTTGAACTATTTGCAAGAACTATGGGCAGCGCTGGACTTCGGCTCCCTTCGAGATATTTTACTGCGGCTGGCATCGGTGTTCCTGTGTCTGACCATCCACGAGACCTGCCACGGGCTGGCGGCCTATGCCCTGGGAGACCCCACCGCCAAGCGGATGCACCGGCTGAGTCTGAATCCACTGCGGCACATCGACTGGATGGGTCTTCTAATGATGGTGACGCTGGGCTTCGGCTGGGCCAAGCCGGTGCCGGTGGATCCCCGCTACTTCAAAAAGCCCAAGCAGGGCATGGCGCTGACGGCGCTGGCGGGGCCGGTTTCCAACTTTCTTCTGGCACTGGTACTGCTGGTGGGCGCCCGGATCATGGTGGACCACGCCGCCTATTCGGCACTGAATCAGGGGATACTGGACTTTCTGGTGTCTACGGCGGTGCTCTCCATCGGTCTGGGCCTTTTCAATCTGGTGCCAATCCCGCCGCTGGACGGTGCCAAGGTGCTGTTCTCCCTGCTGCCGGATCGGATGTACGACACGATGCTGCGGTATGAGCGCATCGGAATGTTCGTGCTGTGGGGTCTGGTGCTGCTGGACGTGGGCAGCGGGGCGCTGAACAGCGCCATTGCGTGGGTATTTCGGATATTCTGCCGAATCGTCGGCCTTTCTTGAGGTGTCAACATTGGATCATCCTATTTTCAAACTGGAAAAAGTGGTACAGCCCAAAACAGGGGAGACACTGGAGGACTTCGAGGGGCCTCTGGATCTCATTCTGTTTCTGCTGAACAAGAATAAGATCGAGATACAGGATATCCCCATTGCACTGATCCTGGACCAGTATCTGGCGTATCTGGAGCAGCGCAAGCAGATGGATCTAGAGGTGGCCAGCGAATTTGTCACCATGGCGGCTCACCTTATGTACATCAAGACCCGGATGCTGCTGAGCATTGAGGATGAAGAGGCCCAGAGCGAGATGGACGCACTGATCCAGTCTCTGGCGGAGCGGCAGCGTGGGGATGCCTACGCCCGCATCCGGAAGCTGACGGAGCGCATGGGACCCATGAGTGAATTTGGCCGCAGCATCCTGACCCGTGGGCCGGAGCCCATGAAGCGGGGCAAGGTATACGAGTACGATCAGGAGCCGGGGGATCTGGTCATCGCCATGCAGGAGGTGCTGGATCGCCGGGGTCAGGCGGAGACACCGCCGCTGCGGGCCTTTGACGAGATCGTCAAGCGGGAGCCGTATCCGGTGGAGCGGAAGGCCAAGGAGTTGGTGGAGCGGCTGAAAAGGAACGGCATCACCCGGTTTTTGCTGCTGTTCCGTGGCAGCCGCAGCCGCAGCGAGTTGGTGGCTACATTCATGGCGGTGCTGGAGCTGTGCCGGAACCATATCATCCGGTTGGCGGGCTCTGCCGCCGACTGCACGGTGACCTGTCAGGAGACGGAGGAGGAATGAGCGTGGAAACACGGGAAATGAAAGAGATCGAGGCCGCCGTGGAGGGCATCCTGTTTGCCTCCGGCGAACCGGTGCATATCGACCGCATCTGTCTGGCAGCGGAGCTGGATCGACCAACGGCGGAGCTTGTGCTGCAAAAGCTTATGGACTATTACAGCTTTGAGCGGCGTGGGATGCGGCTGCTGCGTCTGGAGGACAGCTGGCAGCTGTGCTCTGCCCCGGAGTATGCCGACGTTATCCGTCGGGCCTTTGAGATACGCAAGCCCGCCAAGCTGTCCCAGCCGGCGCTGGAGGTGCTGACCATCATCGCCTACTACCAGCCCACCACACGGGCCTATGTGGACCAGATCCGTGGCGTGGACAGCTCCTATACCGTGGGGCTGCTGCTGGACCGGCACCTTATCGAGGAGTGCGGGCGGCTGCAGGTGCCGGGAAGGCCACGGCTGTACCGCACCACCAAAGCGTTCCTCCGGGCGTTCCACCTGAACTCGCTGGAGGATCTGCCGGAGATGCCGGGGATGGAGGCCGACGGCCAGCTGCGTCTGGCGGAGGACGGCTCCGTGCTGGATGATGCAAATGCGTAAAACTGCCGTATAAACGGCGAAAGGGGGGATCGGCTTGGTGGCACTGTGGATCATTGGCGGCATTTTGCTGCTGCTTATCCTGCTTCTGCTGCTGCGGGTGGGAGTACACCTCCGCTTCGGTGAACAGCTGGAGCTGACGGTCATAGCCGGTCCGGCCCGCATCCAGCTGCTGCCCCGGCCGGAAAAGACGGAGACAGAGCAAAAGACCAAGCAGAAGAAAAAAGCCAAGGGAAAAGCACAGGAGGAGAAGAAGCCTGCCAAGCAGCGGGAAAAGCTCTCTCTGAGCTTCGAGGATGTCCGCTCGGCGCTGCCGTACCTGTGGGAGGGCCTGAAGCGAGCGCTGGCTCGGACCCGGCGGCGGATGCGAATCGACCCCCTGCGTCTGTCCGTGGTCTTTGCCGGGGAGGACCCTGCTGCCGTGGCGCAGACCTATGGCTGGGCCAGCAGCGCCATGTGGACGCTGATGCCCCAGCTGGAGCGGCTGCTGAAGATACCGGACCCGCACATCCATCTGGGAGCGGATTTCGGTGCAGCCCGCACCCAAATAGAGGGAGAGGCAGGTGTCGCTTTCCGCATCGGTGATCTGCTCATCATCGGCTTGGGCTTCGGCATCCCGCTGCTGAAATGGCTGCGGAAACGGAAAAAGGAAATCGAACAATCTGTGAAAGCGGCTCCGCCGCCGGCACAGGAACAGACCGCATCATAAAGAAAGGAAGCTATACTATGGAAAACAACGAGAAGAAGAATCACTCCCTTATTGATCTGATGGATGCCTCCATGAGCAAAATTCGGGAGATGGTGGACTCCAACACCATCATCGGTGAGCCCATCCAGACGCCGGACGGCGTGACCCTGATCCCCGTGTCCCGGCTGAGCTTCGGCTTTGGCTGCGGTGGCGGGGACTACGGCAAGCAGACCCCCGCCATGTTCGGCGGCGCCAGCACTGCAGGTGTGAAGGTGGAGCCGGTGGCGTTTCTGGTGGTGAAGGACGGTGTGACCCGTGTGCTGCCGGTGGGCGTGCCTGCCGTGACCACGGCGGCCCGCATGGTGGAGATGGTCCCGGAGGTCATGGACCGGGTGGAGCACTTTATCGACAAGAGAAAAGAGGAAAAAGAGAGCTTCTGACGGAATAGAATAGGATCACCTGAGGGAAGAGGGTGATCCTGTGTACAAGCGAATCCTGACAGCAGTGACGGCAATCGTGCTGCTGTGCCTGCCCACGGCGTGGGCGGCGGATACTTCCGCTACAGCGGCCATTCTCATGGACGGCGATACGGGGGAGGTCCTGTACGAAAAGAATCCCGACCGGCAGATGCTCATTGCCAGCACCACCAAGCTGATGACAACCTTGGTGGTGCTGGAGCGTGGCGGTCTGGGGGATGTGGTCACAGTGACCCAGCAGCACATAGCGGAGGGCTCCTCCATGTATCTGAAGCCCGGCGACCGGGTGACGGTGGAGGAGCTTCTGTACGGTCTGCTGCTGTGCTCCGGCAACGATGCGGCGCTGGCTCTGGCGGACCACTGCGGCGGTCTGGAGCGCTTTGTGGCGGAGATGAACCGCAAGGCGGCGGAGCTGGGCATGACCGGTACCTCCTTTGCAAATCCCAACGGTTTGGATCAGGAGGGTCACTATTCCACGGCACGGGACATGGCCCGTCTGGCGGCCTGCGCCGTAAAAAACGAAACACTTGTGCGGCTGTGCTCCACCCGCAGCATTACGGTGGGCGGCCGCACCATGACCAATCATAACCGGCTGCTCCGCAGCATCGACGGGTGCATCGGTCTCAAGACCGGCTACACCCGTGCGGCGGGGCGGACGCTGGTGAGCTGCGTCCGGCGAAACGGGCGAACTCTGGTTGCCGTCACATTACAGGATGGCAACGACTGGGCGGATCACGCCGCCCTGTATGAATTTGGCTTCGGGCCGTAAGGAGGGATCCCGTGGAGGAACGTCTGCAAAAATGGATCGCCCGCTGCGGTATCTCCTCCCGCCGGGCGGCAGAGGAACTGCTGCGGCAGGGGCGTGTGACCCTCAACGGCCGGGTGGCCGGACTGGGGGAGAGCGGCGACCCGGAGCGGGATACCCTGCTGGTGGACGGAAGGCCTGTGGCTGCGGCACCGGAGCCGGTGTATCTGATGCTGAACAAGCCCAGAGGGTACGTCACCACCCTTTCCGACGAGCGGGGCCGCAAAACGGCGGCGGAACTGGTGGCGGACTGCGGCCGGAGAGTGTTCCCCGTGGGACGGCTGGATAAGGATTCCGAGGGGCTGCTGTTGTTCACCAATGACGGGACCCTGACCCAACAGCTGCTGCACCCCCGGCATCAGGTGGACAAAGTCTATCAGGTGACGGTATCCGGCGCTCTGGAGGGGGCCGAGGAACGGCTCTCCCGGATGCGGATGCTGGAGGGGGAGCCCATTCAACCGGCACAGGTGCGCCGTCTGTCCCAAAAAGGGGAGACGGCGGTGCTGGAGGTGATCATCCATCAGGGCAAGAACCGGCAGATCCGCCGGATGTGCCGTCAGGCGGGGCTTTCCGTGCTGCGGCTGCGGCGGGTGCAGGAGCATACCCTGCATTTGGGGAACCTTCCATCTGGCAAGTGGAGATACTTAACAGATGAGGAATTACAAGACTTGAAGGGAAGCGATGGGGTTGAATAACAACGTGCTGCATACCATTCGCCAGCAAATGCCACAGTTTTCCAAGGGACAAAAGCGCATTGCCGCCTACATTCTGGAGCACTATGACAAGGCGGCCTTTATGACCGCCAGCCGGCTGGGACAGACGGTGGAGGTCAGCGAGTCCACGGTGGTGCGCTTCGCCGCCCAGCTGGGCTATGAGGGCTATCCGGAGATGCAGCGGGATCTGCGGGAGCTGATCCGTGGAAAGCTCACCTCCATCCAGCGCATTCAGGTGTCCAACGACCAGATGCAGGGGGATCTGCTGACCAGCGTCATGCAGCGGGATATGGACAGTCTCCGTACCGCCATCGAGCAGGTGGACCGGGGGCAGTTCGAGCAGATGGTGGACAAGCTGCTGAAGGCACAGCACATCTACCTGCTGGGGATGCGCTCGTCATCGTTTCTGACGGGGTATCTGAACTTCTATTTCCGCCTGATCTTCAAAAATGTGACACTGGTGCAGAACGCCGTGGCAGGGGAGACCTTCGAGCAGCTGGTGCAGGTGCAGCCCGGTGATGTGCTGCTGGCTATCAGCTTTCCCCGGTACTCCAAAATGACCGTCAATGCCGTGCAGTACGCCAGAGAAAAGGGGGCGGATGTGGTGGCCATCACCGACAGTACGCTGGCCCCCCTGTATCCGCTGGCCTCAGCAGCGCTGCTGGTCCGCAGTGACATGATTTCCTTTGTGGACTCCATCACAGCGCCGCTGAGCCTGCTGAATGCCCTGATCGTCACGGTGGGTCAGCGGAAAAACGAAAAGGTGCCGGAAACCTTCTCCGAGCTGGAGCGGGTCTGGTCACAATACAGTGTGTTCGGGAAAACGGAAGATGAGTAAAAGAGTGGTAGTTATCGGCGGGGGAGCCGCCGGAATGATGGCGGCCATTGCCGCTGCCGGCCGAGGGGCGCAAGTCACGCTGATCGAGCCCAACGAGCGGCTGGGAAAAAAACTGAATATCACGGGAAAAGGACGCTGCAACGTCACCAACAACTGTACGGAGGAGGCGCTTCTGCAAAATATCCCCCGTAATGGAAAATTCCTTTACAGTTCTTTTTCCGCCTTTAATAGCCAAGATGCCATGGCCTTTTTTGAGGAGCTGGGTGTCCCCTTAAAAACGGAGCGGGGCAACCGGGTCTTTCCCCAGTCTGATTGCTCCTTCGATGTATCCGGTGCTCTGAAGCACCGACTGGATCGCCTGAAGGTGCATTGGTCGCACGACCGGGCGGTTTCCATCGAGACAGAGGAAGGTGCTGTTACCGGCGTCCGTGGTGAGAAGGATATCTACCCGGCGGAGGCGGTGGTGCTGGCTACCGGCGGCGTCAGCTATCCCGCCACCGGATCCACCGGCGACGGCTACCGCATGGCGGCGCAGCTGGGGCATGAGATCGTCCCGCCCCACGGTTCACTGGTTCCGCTGGTCAGTGAGGACGAGGCCTGCCGGCAGATGCAGGGGCTGGCTCTGAAAAACGTAGAGCTGACGGTGCTGAACCGGAAAGGGAAAGCCATCTTCCGGGAATTTGGCGAGATGCTGTTCACCCACTTCGGCGTCTCCGGGCCGCTGGTGCTGTCGGCCAGCGCCCATCTGCGGAATTGGGAGAAGGAGACCTACCGTCTCAGCATCGACTTAAAGCCTGCGCTGGACGAACAGAAGCTGGAGAGCCGCATCCTGCGGGATCTGGGTGAGGCCCCCAACCGCAGCGTGGAGCGCATCTTTTCCGGTCTGGTTCCCCACAGCATGGTGCCGGTGATACTGAACCGTCTGGGGATGGACCCACAGCAGCAGGCCAACGCCGTGACCAGAGAGCAGCGCCGTGCGCTGGTGCAGCTGCTGAAGCACTTCACCGTGCCCGTCACTGGGCCACGGCCTGTGGCGGAGGCCATCATCACCTCCGGCGGCGTGAAGGTAGGGCAGGTGCAGCCTGCCACCATGGCCTCCAAGCTGGTACAGGGGCTGTATTTTGCCGGGGAAATTCTGGATGTAGACGCCTATACGGGCGGTTTTAATTTGCAGATCGCATGGGCCACCGGCCATTGTGCCGGGGTCAGTGCCGCAGAGGAATAAGGAGCGAATCGCATGGACAACAAGAGATACGCCGTGGCCATTGACGGCCCCTCCGGCGCAGGAAAAAGCACACTGGCCAAGGCCGCAGCGGCAGAGCTGGGCATCCTCTACGTGGATACTGGGGCCATCTACCGCACCATCGGCCTGTACGCCTGCCGCCGGGAGGCAGACCCGCATGATTTGGCGGCCATCATCGCCCTGCTGCCGGACATTCAGGTGAGCATGGCCTACGGTGAGGATGGCCTGCAGCATATGCTGCTCAACGGGGAGGACGTGACGGACGTCATCCGTCGTCCGGAAATCTCCCGCTGGGCCTCGGTGGTCTCCGCCATCCCGGAGGTACGGGCCTTTCTGCTGGAGATGCAGCGGGAGCTGGCCCGCAGCCACAGCGTGGTGATGGACGGTCGTGACATCGGCACGGTAGTGCTGCCGCAGGCGGAGGTAAAGATCTTCCTGACGGCCTCGCCGGAGATTCGGGCCCAGCGCCGCATGAAGGAGCTGGAGCAGCGGGGAACGCCGCAGCCCTACAATCAGGTGCTCTCGGATATCCTCCAGCGGGATTGGGCAGACAGCCACCGGGAGACGGCACCCCTGCGGCAGGCGGAGGACGCTTTGCTGCTGGATACCAGCCATTTGGACTTTGACCAGAGCCGGGAGGCCCTGCTGCACATGATAAAGGAGAGGATCGGATGGTAAAAAATCGTTTTTACCGCTTTATCCGGGCCACATGGCGGCCCTTTGCCACGTTTCTTCACCCGCTGCGGGTGGAGGGGCTGGAAAATCTCCCCAAGGATCAGCCGGTGCTGCTGTGCGCCAATCACTCCAGCGCCGTGGACCCCATCCTGCTGATATGCGCCATGCGGCAGGACTTCCCCCTGCGGATCATGGCCAAGAAGCAGCTGATGAAAATTCCCGTGGTGGGAGCCTTTCTGCGGGCCATCGGCGTATTCGGTGTGGATCGGGGAAACTCCGACATCGCCGCCGTCAAGACCTCCATCCAGAGTTTGCGGGACGGCTGGAATCTGCTGGTATTCCCGGAGGGGACACGGGTCAAAGAACCCGGTAGCGTGGATGTCAAAGGCGGCGTAGGCATGATGGCCATTCGCTCCGGCGTGCCGCTGGTGCCGGTGTTCATCGGCCGGGACAAGCGCCTGTTTCACCGGGTGTCCATCATCATCGGAAAGCCCTACGACCCGGTATATACCGGCCGGAAGGGAACGGCGGAGGAGTATCAGTCCAACGCCGAGGAGATCATGCGTCGGGCCTATGCGCTGGGAGGAATCCAATGGCAGAGGTAAGAGTAGCCAAAAGCGCCGGTTTCTGTTACGGCGTGGAGCGGGCTGTGAAGCTGGCGGAGGAGACAGCCCGTGAAAAGGGCGGCTGCGCCATGCTGGGCAGCATCATCCACAACGTCCATGTGGTGGCGGAGCTGGAGGCGCTGGGGGCCAGACAGGTGGACTCCGTGGAGGAGGTCCGCCCCGGCGAGACGGTGATCATCCGCTCCCACGGGGAGCGCAAGGAGGTCTTTGACCGTCTGGAGCAACTGGGATTGGTGTGTGTCAACGCCACCTGTCCCAACGTGCTGCGGATCCAGCAGCTGGTGGCGCAGGCCGACCGGGAGGGGCGTATCCCCCTTATCATTGGGGAGCCTCGGCATCCGGAGGTCATGGGTGTGGCCAGCTGGTCGGATCGCAGCGTCATCTTTCCGGGGCCGGAGGAGCTTGAAAAATGGCTCCTGCAGGAGCCTTCCCGGCAGTCTCTGGCCCTGACGGCGGTGGCTCAGACCACCTGCATCCGAACAATTTGGGAAACTTCTAAAGAAATTTTAAAAAAACTGTGTACAAACGCAAAAATCTTTGATACAATATGTAGCGCTACGCATAGGCGTCAGTTGGAGGCAGCCGAATTGGCGGCTCAGGCTGACGTAATGGTCGTGGTCGGAGATCGTAAAAGTGCCAACACGAAGCATTTAGCGGAGATCTGCCGTAAGGCTTGCCCTGTCGTGTATCAGATCGAACAGGCGGGGGAGTTGACGACGGGCTTTCTTTCCGGATGCACAATGGCGGGGCTTACGGCCGGCGCGTCCACCCCGGCGGGCATCATTAAGGAGGTATATACAACAATGAGCGAAGAAATCAAGAACATGGAACCCCAGGAAGAGAGCTTTGAGGAACTGCTGGACAAATCCTTTAAGACTTTAAATACAGGAGAGAAGGTAACCGGTATCGTGACGGCCGTGGGTCCCACCGAGGTTCAGGTGGATCTGGGCTGCAAGCAGGCAGGCTATATTTCTGCGGAGGAGCTGTCCGCCGATCCCAGCGTGAAGCCTGAGGACGTGGTGAAGGTGGGCGACGAGATCGAGACCTACATCATCCGTGTCAACGACGTGGAGGGCTACGCTATGCTCTCCAAGAAGCGTCTGGACGCCGTGAAGGTCTGGGAGGATATCGCTGAGGCCTGCGAGAACAAAACCACTCTTGAGGGCAAGGTCACCGAGGAGAACAAGGGCGGCATCGTCGTCAACGTCAAGGGCG
>OCPX01002658.1_pt1 | contig 10807 bp, 7 predicted proteins | sample 1538771 | NCBI WGS metagenome assembly OCPX01 (sample SAMN04571725, study PRJEB22368) | human gut metagenome | biome: human gut; material: stool | host: Homo sapiens | place: Luxembourg | collected 2012-11-01 | reverse complement strand
CTTCTGCAAATGTGAGATGTTGAGAATTGTCAAAGATGTGTATAAAGGGTAGGGCGTTGCCCTGGGCTATGTGGTGCTGCCCCTTCGGGGCGTGTCGCTTGCGAGTTTTGCCCCCTCCTACGATTCTAATCGTTTGCTATTCAATTTAGCCAATGTTTTGTAGTTTTACACCCATCCTCCTAAGCGTCGAAGTAGTAGCCGAAACCGAGGCGTGTGACGATGCACTTCGCAAAACGTCCTATCTTCTTGCGCAGACGTGTGATGTTCACGTCCACCGTGCGGTCGAGCACAAGCACATCCTTCGGCCAAACGCGGTCGATAAGCTCCTGGCGAGAGAATACGCGTCCTCGCTCGTCGAGCAGCAGGTGCAGCAGTTCGAACTCCGTCTTCGTGAACGCTATCTCCTCGCCGTCGATGGTTACGGTCTTCTTGTCGAGGTTCATCACGATGCCCTGGTATGTAATGAGGTGCGGTTCCTCCTCGCCGTTGTCAATTGCCGTACGGCGCAGCACGGCACGCACACGCACCATCACTTCTCGCAGCGAGAACGGCTTAGATATATAGTCGTCCGCACCGAGGTTGAATCCCGTCACAGTGTCGTTCTCCGTGTCGCGTGCGGTGAGGAAGATGATAGGCACACAGGCTGTCTTCGGGTTGGCTTTCAGCAAGCGAGCCAAGGCAAATCCCGACATGCCGCCCATCATCACGTCGAGCAGCAGCAGGTCGAACGATGCTATGTCGAGCGTCTGCGCCTCTTCAGCCGACGTCGCTGTCTGCACCTCGTAGCCTTCCGTTTCGAGATTGAACTTAAGGATTTCGAGCAAGTCCTGCTCGTCGTCCACCACAAGAATTCTTTGATTCTGTTTCATAACTGCTATATCTTTGTTCTGGTTGCAAAGTTATATATAATTGTATTCACACATACTACTAACGTGTTACAATTTCGTTACGCTGCACAAAAAAAAGGCGCACCCTCAATGGGTACGCCTTCTGTATGTCAGTGTGTTAAAAAGCCTGCTTGTCGCCTACTATCACGTTGGCCACGGTCTTATACATTATATATATGTCGAGCCAGATGCTCCAGTGCTCCAGATACCAGATGTCGCCCTCTACGCGTCCTTCCATCTGCGAGAGTTGCTTGGTCTCGCCGCGGAATCCCGTCACCTGACTCCATCCCGTGATGCCTGGTTTTATGTAGTGGCGCACCATGTAGTTGTCTATCAGCTTCGAGTAGTCGTCTGTGTGCTTCACCATGTGCGGACGTGGACCTACGATGCTCATCTGTCCGAGCAGCACGTTGATGAACTGTGGCAGCTCGTCGATGTTCGTCTTGCGCATTATGTTGCCCCACTTCGTCTTTCTCGGGTCGTTCTTCGTAGCCTGCAGCGTGTCGGCGTCCTTGTTCACCTTCATGCTGCGGAACTTCAGACAGTAGAACTCGTTGCCGTTGAGTCCGGTGCGCTTCTGTCTGAAGAAGATCGGACCAGGCATGGTTATCTTCGTGATTGCCGTCACTATAACTAATATGATGGGGAAGAGCGTGCAGAGGAACGTCAGTGAGACGAGGATGTCGAACAGGCGCTTAACCAATCGGTTCTCCATCTGGCTCAGCGGCTCGTTGTAGAGGCTGAGGTAGGGCACGTCGCCCATCAGGTTCAGGTGCATGCGGTGGTGCAGGTAGTTGCTCACGTTCGGCATCGAGTAGAAGTGAATCATGTTATGCTCGCAGTAGCGTATCACTTCCAGAATCTCGTCGCTGAATCTTGACGACAGACAGCAGTATAGCTCGTGTATGTCATGATGTCCATCCAGCACTTTCGGCAAGTCTTGTGGCGTGCCCAGATACAGACATTTGTCTTTGAACATCTCGTTGGGCTGATGGTCGAAGTAGCCCAGCACGTTGTAGCCTAAGGCGTCGTTCTCTGTCATCTCCCCGTACATCACTCGTGCGTTGTTGTTGCTGCCCACGAACACTATGTTGCGCTTGTTAGCCGGCTTGCGGCGCCATGCCACCAGCATCTTTCTCACTATGATGCGGTAGATAGATATGCACACGAACGAGGCAATCCAGTAGGTGCCCATTCGTAGCAGCGACAGATGCGGGAACTTGCCCAGCGAGAACAGCAGGAAGCAGCAGAGCGAGTAGACGAACACGTTGCGCATTACGCGCATTACTATCTGGTGGTTGTTTACTTTGCGGTGGTGCAGTATGACACCGTTGTTCATGGTGCAAGCGAAGTAGATGATGCTGCCTGCCACCATTGTGTGGCGCATTATCTGTATGAAATATTCTAATGGTATGAAACTGCAGAACAGCCAGTAAAGCAGGTTGAGGATGACAATGTCACCCAGCAGTACCGATACTTTCAAGAGATTGTTTTCATGCGGACGATGAATACTATTGCTCATGTTTATATTCTGTTTTGTGGGGTTATACTAATGTTGTTCTTTACTTATTTATTTACTTATTTCTCGAATACTCTCTATGTATTCTACGTTCAGTCGTAGTTCGCTTTTTTTGTGGTTTGTGCTTTTGCTTTAACACATAGTGCAAAGTTAAGCCAAATGATTCAGATAAAGGGTGTAAAACCGAAATAAAAAGTTAATTTCTCTAAAAGAAAAGCATAAAACACCTATCTCAATATTTTTAAGTACCTTTGCACTCCGAATTTAAATTTTTAAACTTAGAAGAACAAAATGATAGTCTGCATAGCCGAGAAACCAAGCGTAGCCAAGGATATAGCCCGCATATTGGGTGCCACCACCTCTCACAACGGATACATGGAGGGTAATGGCTTTCAAGTGACGTGGACCTTCGGACATCTCTGCACGCTGAAAGAGCCCAACGACTACACCGAGAACTGGAAGCACTGGAGTCTCTCGGCGTTGCCGATGATTCCGCCGCGCTTCGGCATCAAGCTCATCGACGACGACGGTATCAAGCGCCAGTTCAGCGTCATCGAGCGCCTCATGCAGGCTGCCGACTGCATCGTCAACTGCGGTGACGCCGGTCAGGAGGGTGAGCTGATACAGCGTTGGGTGATGCAGAAGGCTCAGGCTAAGTGCCCCGTCAAGCGTCTTTGGATATCGTCGATGACCGACGAGGCTATCCGCGAGGGCTTCAACTCGCTGAAGGACCAGAGCGAGTATCAGCCGCTGTACGTTGCCGGACTGAGCCGTGCCATCGGCGACTGGCTCTTGGGCATGAACGCTACGCGTCTTTACACTCTCAAGTACGGACAGAATCGACAGGTGCTCAGCATCGGTCGTGTACAGACGCCTACACTCGCGCTTATCGTCAACCGTCAGAAGGAGATCGACTCGTTTGAGCCTGAACCCTATTGGGTGCTCTCCACTATCTATCGCGATACGCTCTTCACAGCCACAAAGGGCAAGTTCACGACGAAGGAGGAGGGCGAGCAGGCGTTCGCCACCATCGCCGACAAGCCGTTCGAGGTGACGAGCGTCTCGAAGAAGAACGGCAACGAGGCGCCTCCGCGTCTCTTCGACCTCACATCGCTGCAGGTGGAGTGCAACCGCAAGTTCTCTTACAGCGCCGAGACGACGCTCAACCTCATACAGTCGCTCTACGAACGCAAGCTCACCACCTATCCGCGTGTCGACACGCAGTTTCTTAGCGACGACATCTACCCGAAGTGTGCCGGCATACTCACCGGTATGCGCGGCTACGAGCAGTATATACAGCCGCTTGCCGGCAAGAAACTGCCCAAGTCGAAGCGTGTTTTCGACACGTCGAAAGTCACCGACCACCACGCCATCATTCCTACCGGTGTGCCTGCGTCGGCGCTCAGCGACATGGAGCGCAACGTCTACGACCTCATTGCGCGCCGCTTCATCGCCGTGTTCTATCCCGACTGCAAGTTCTCTACCACTACCGTGCTCGGAAAGGTGGAGGATGTGGAGTTTAAGGTGAGCGGCAAGGAGATTCTGGAGCCTGGATGGCGCACTATATACGCTCAACAGCAAACCTCAACACCTCAACCCAACAACCCACAACCGTCATCGTCCGAAGACGACGACAAACGCGACGAGGAGCGCACTCTGCCCACATTCATAAAGGGCGAGAGCGGACCGCACACGCCTACGCTCACCGAGAAGTGGACTACGCCGCCTAAGTATTACACCGAGGCTACGCTGCTGCGTGCCATGGAGACCGCCGGCAAGTTTGTCGACGACGAGACGCTGCGTGCTGCGCTGAAGGAGAACGGCATCGGTCGTCCGTCTTCGCGTGCCGGCATCATCGAGACTCTCTTCAAGCGCCACTACATTCGCCGCGAGCGCAAGAACCTCATCGCCACAGCTACGGGCATAGAGCTTATCGACATCATTCACGAAGAACTGCTAAAGAGTTGCGAGCTTACTGGCATCTGGGAGAAGAAACTGCGCGACATAGAGCACAAGAAGTATGAGGCTGCCGACTTCATCAACGAGCTGAAGCAGCAGGTTACGGAGATTGTCTACGACGTGCTGCGCGACAACAGCAACCGCCGTGTCACCATCACTACCGACGAGGATCTGAAGAAGGCAAAAAAGAAAAAGACTGCTGCGCCGAAGAAAGCCGCAGCAAAGTCTGCTGCAACGTCGTCGACTGCATCAACAAAAAATGCTGCCGCCTCACCGCAGCCCGCAACAAGCGAGCCGTCGGCAGACGACAGCATTATCGGCACCACATGCCCCGTTTGCGGCAAGGGTACTATCATTAAAGGTAAGACGGCTTACGGATGCAGCAACTGGAAGAACGGCTGCACCTATCGCGTCGCATTCAAGTAGTTTAGAACTTCACTACGCGAGCGCCGTCCTCGGTCTCTTCGATAGTAACCTTCGTTGCGTCCTCCGGCAACAGGTCCTCAATGAGCTCGGGCCACTCGAGGAAGCACAGCGAACCGCTGTAGAAGTAGTCCTCGTAGCCCATGTCGTATACCTCTTCGAGCTTCTTTATGCGGTAGAAGTCGAAGTGGTATATCGCGTCGCCGGTTGTGGCGGAAGTATACTCGTTCACGATGGCGAACGTCGGAGATGTGATTACATCCTCCACGCCCAGACACTCGCAGACAGCCTTCACGAACGTAGTCTTGCCTGCACCCATCTTGCCGTAGAAGGCGAACACCTTGCCGTCGCCCATGTTCTCGACAAATGTCTTGGCAGCCTCGTTGATGTCTGCCAGAGAGTTGATTCTTATTTCCATAGTTCTTCTTTTTATGTAATCGGCTGTTGGCAGCCGGTTTTCTATTTTCTTCCTTTTAATGTTATCAGCGGTATGAGCATCTCTTCGAGCGAAATGCCGCCGTGCTGGAACGTGTCCTTGTAGTACGACACGTAGTAGTTGTAGTTGTTGGGGTAGGCGAAGAACGTGCTGCCGGTGGCGAACATGTACGACGTACTGATGTTCGGCGCGGGCAACTGCGCCTCGTGCGGGTTCTTTATCACGAACACTTCCTTCGACTGGCAGCTGAGGTTCTTGCCCAGCTTGTAGCGCAGATTAGTGTTGGTGTTGCGGTCGCCTACTATCTTCACCGGTTTCGACGCACGTATACTGCCGTGGTCGGTGGTGATGATAATCTTGCAGTCGATCTGCGAGAGTGCGTTGAGCAAGTCTGCCATAACCGAATGGCGGAACCATGAGAGCGTTATCGAACGGTATGCCGACTCGTTGTTGGCAAGCTCGCGCACCATCTTCGATTCGGTTCTTGCGTGCGACAGCATGTCGATGAAGTTCACGACAATCACGTTCAGGTCGTTTTTCGTCAGTTCGTTGAGGCGCGCCAGCAGCTTGTCGGCGCCCGTCGAGTCGTTTATCTTATGGTAAGAGAACGAGTCGTGGCGTCGGTAGCGCTCTATCTGCGTGCGTATGAGCGGCTCCTCGTTGAGGTTCTTGCCCTCGTCCTCGTCTTCGTCCACCCACAGTTCGGGGAACATTTTCTCAATCTGCTCGGGCATCAGACCCGAGAAGATGGCGTTGCGGGCGTACTGCGTAGCCGTCGGCAGGATGCTGGTGTACATATCCTCCTCAATGTCGAACATATTGCCTATCTCCTTCGAGAGCATGCGCCACTGGTCGTAGCGGAAATTGTCTATCACGATGAGGAACACCTTCTCGCCCTCGCTTATTGCGGGGAACACCTTGCGCTTTATTATGTCGGGGCTCATCAGCGGACGCTCCGTAACGCCAGGCGCCACCCACGACATGTAGTGCTTCTTTATGAACTTGGCGAAACCGTTGTTCGCCTCCTCCTTCTGCATCTGCAGCATCTCGGTCATGTTGCTGTCCGTAGAACTCAGCTCCAGCTCCCAATGCACCAACCTTCGATACACATCCTTCCAGTCGTCTATCGTCTCGCAGTTCATTATCTGCATCGAGATGTCCTGGAAGTTCTGCTGATAGCCCGTCTGCGTCACCTCCGACACAATCTGCTTGCGGTGAATGTTCTTCTTCAGCGTCAGCAGAATCTGGTTCGGGTTCACTGGCTTTATCAGGTAGTCGGCAATCTTCGAGCCGATAGCCTGGTCCATGATGTTCTCTTCCTCGCTTTTCGTCACCATCACGATAGGCGTGGCAGGCGAGAGCTCCTTTATCTGCTGCAGCGTTTCGAGTCCGCTTATGCCAGGCATCATCTCGTCGAGCAGCACCAGGTCGAACTTATGCTGCTTACATTCTTCGATGGCGTCGGTGCCGTTGCTCACGGTCACCACCTCGTATCCTTTGTTCTGCAGGAAGATGATATGGGCACGCAAGAGTTCTATCTCGTCGTCAACCCATAGTAAATATCCGTTGCTCATAATGCTCTTTCTTTTTTAGTTAAAAACCGTCGAGGTCGTAATACTCGTCGTCGTCGAAGTTGTCTTTTTGGGTCTTGCTGCCCTGCTTCTTCGATGTGCTCTGCTGAGGCTGCGGGTCCTCGCCGAAGTAGAACTCGTCCTCCAGCTGCTTCGGTTCTTCCTTCACCACGGGCTTCGGCTGCTCCTTCACCACGGGCTTCGGTTGCTCCTTCACGACAGGCTTCGGTTCTTCTTTAACCACTGGCTTCGGCTCCTCAATAACCGTTGTTGCAGGTTCCTCCTCAACAACAGTCGTTGTGGGTTCTTCCTTAATAACAGTCGTTGCAGGCTCTTCCTTAATAACAGTCGTTGTGGGTTCTTCCTTAATTACGGTTTCGGTGGTCGACTCCGTCGGCTGTTCGTCCTCAATGTTCACGACGCCGCTCTCCGTAGTCTGTTTCTCTGCCGGCTGTGGCTCCTCCTCGAAGAAGGTGTTCGTAGAGTTCTGGTTGCTGTTCTGCTCCTCGTCGAAGTCGTCCTGCGGCTTCTTCGTCTCGCTTTCGTCAGGCTCGGTTACGGTCACCTCTGGTATCTCCAGCAGATCCTCCGAAGCTATCTTCAGCGGAGCGAAGTTCTTCTCGTAGAACTTGGCGTAGTCGGCGTAGCTGAACTGCTTGCCGAGCATAGGCAGATTGACGTCGCTGATGACGATCTGTCGGCTTTTGCCCACGAGTTTCATCAGCTGCTTCTGCTTCTGCAACTGGCGGGCGTACTGCAGCGCCTCGTCGTAGTTGCGGAATCCCTTCACGAGCATACGGTTCAGACCGTCTACCTGCTCAATCTCTATGTCGAAGTTGCGCACCATGTACGACGTGAAGTTGTAGCGTGCCAGCTCGAACAACATTCGGTTGGCGTCTATCGAGTCGGGCTTGTATGCTATCATATATATGAACGCGGCGTTGCGGTCGTTAGAGAACTCGCGCACAGCCGTCGAGTCGTCCTCGTTGAGCACCTGCGAACGGCGTTCCCAAACGTTCTCGAGGTCGAACTTGCCGCCTTGCAGACGTCTGCCCTCGTTCACGCCCTTCACAATCATGCCTGCCATCTCTGCCACGGGGCTTTGCGGATACTTCTTCACCACCGTGTTAAGGTCTTCGATGCAGCCCTCATAGTCGCCGTCGTTCAGCTTGCCAAGTCCGCCGATGAAGAGGAACTTGTCGCGGTTGGCTCCCAACGGGAATCGATGTTCGGAGACGGCGACATTGGCGCTCACCTCCTTGTAGCGTGCCGCCTTGAACGCGTCGTAGGTAGAAGCGTAGAGCGAGTCTTCGAGATGCACGCCGAGGCGAGCGTTCTCCACGAAGTAGGGGTCGGTGAGCAGCGTTGTCCATTCGCTCTCGGGGTACTCCTGCTTCAGTCGTGCCACGTACGAGTCGGCGGTCTGCTTCTCGCCCTTGCGCATATATAGCAGGTAGAGGTGATAGTAAGCCTCTGCCATCTTCTCAAAGTTGGGATAGTCGCCGCCGATAAGTCGCATCAACTGCTTCTCGCTAAGCGGCAGGTTGTCGAGCTTGTCCTTGAAGATTACGCCCGAGTTGTATAGTCCGTCGGCGATGACGGCGTTGCTCTCAGCCATCTGCTCCTCCGTGAACGGAATCTGCGCCAGATAATACTCGCGCTTGTGCGGATCGTTCTGCGCACTATCTGCCACGAGCGCCAGCGAGTCGGCTGCGGCTTCAGCCTGCGCTATTGAGTCCTGCTGCTCTTCGGTCAGTTCGGGCTCGTCGCTCTGGAACGCCACCACCGTCTTGTTCACACGCTGCCAGTTGTCTACGTTCTCGCGCTTGCCCCATTGCTTTTGGAACGCCGCCTTACCCTGGCTCACCGCCATCTGGTTGTAGAAGTACCACTGTGCATTGCGCTGGTTCTGCTGGTTCTGCATCGCCGTGTTGTTGCCGAACTGGTTGTTCTGCGCCATGTCGTTGCCGCCGTTCTGCTGGTTCTGTGCGTTCTGCTCAGCCTGCAGTCGGCGTTCCTCCTTCTCCTTCTTCTTCAGCGCCTCGATGGTGCGGTCGATGGCTGCATTGCGTTCGCTCTCGCTCATCTTGGCGAGCGACTGCAGCGAGTCCTGCAGGTGGATGGCGTCGGTGTACGGCACGAGGTCGTCCAGAATCTTCGAGCGCTCCGCAAGCTCCTCATAGTCCTTGCGCTCCTTGTCGAGCATACCGATAGCCTGACCGTAGCAGCGCTGCGCGTCGTTGTAGCGCTCCTTGTCCCAGTAGATGTCGCCCAACTTCAGCAGCAGCACGCCCTTCTCTATGCCCGAGCGTGTAGCCTTAGCCGCTCCGCGCTCGTAAGCGTTGATGGCTTGTGCGGTGTCGCTCTGTGCGAGGTATATGTTGCCGATGGCGTAGTACACCTGGTCGAGATAGTCCTTATTCTTGTCCGAGCGTGCCATGCGCTTCAGTCTGCCAATCATCTTCTTCGACTGACCGGCAGACATCACCTCCGTCATGGCGATGCGCGCGTTGAACTCCAGTTCGTACGGCGGGTTGAGCTTCACCACGTGCTTGAACGCCTTCGTAGCCTCCACGTTGTTGCCCAGTGCCGCCTGCATCTGTCCCATGAGGAACCACTCGCGGGCGCGCTGCTTGCGTCGCATCTCGTGCTTTATCACGTTGCGCAGGTAGGGAATAGCTTTCTCGTATTCGCCCGTGTGCACGTAGTAGTCGGCGTAGGTGTAGTCCCACTCCTTGCGCGCCGACCAGTGAATGGAGTCGCGCTGCATGTTGCGTATCACGTCCTCGGCGTCGTAGAGCCATCCCTCCTCGATGTAGCACTTGGCGAGCCATGCTCTCGACTTGGCGTAGATGGCGGGCTGCGTCTGGTAGAGACGTCCCATGTAGTTGAACGTAGCCGCCGCCTCGTCGAACGCACCCTTGTAGAACTGCGAACGGCCCATGAGCATCCATGCCTTCCAGAGGAACGGGTTGTACTCGCGGCGCGAGAGCCACTCCAGGTCCTTCGCCGTCTTCTTGCGCTGCTTCGTCCACTGCGGTCGGCGCTTTATGCTGTGCAGCTTGATGGTCTTCTGACACTTCTCGATGGCGCGGTCGTAGTTCGACTTGCCTATCTCTCGGCTGCTCTTGTTGCTCACGGTGTAGAGCGGAATGATCTCGGTGAAGTTGTCTTTGTTGCCCTCCTCTTTCTCCAGAGAAGCGTCAATATACGCCAGCGAACCATTATAATAGGTGTTATAACGGGCCTTGAACGAATGCCACCAGCGTGTGCGCGCGGTGTTTTTCTGCGTAGAACATCCTGTCGCAACCACCAATACAGCTGCGAGAAGGATGGGGATAATATGTCTTGTCTTAAATAGTTTCACGTATAAATAACTCTGTTTGTGGCGTTTTATTGCCTTAGCCCTCCATAAGCATGAATGTTTCGTCCTTTATCTGGTCGGGCAGACTGATTCCGCGCAGCGTCAGACTGCGGCACCAGTCGGCTATCTCCTCGTGTCGCATGGTGTAGAGCACCTCGCTGAACAGCTCCACTTCCTCGTCGGTGTAGCTGTCTGACGGGCGTCCTTTGAACGCGTCGAGCTCCTCGTCGTCGTAGTAGACGATGTCTTTCGTGGCAGCCTCCATCATGCAGTCCTGCTCGCACTTGTCGTTCGTGCCGTTGCATGTGGCGCAGGTCTCCACCACGGTTATCTTTTCCTCGCCGTCGTGCTTGCTCAGCTTGGCGATCAGCGCTGCGATTATGCCGAGCGCAATTATCGAAATCACTAATATTATCATATTCTTTTCAATGTTTTTTGTGTCCTCCCACGGATTGTTTGCTAAGTCTTTGCCTCCCACGGATTTCACAGATCTGCACAGATGTGAGGGTGCTTTCAAGGGGGTGCACTTGTCTCAAGTGCACCAACCGAGCAATAGGCACCAACCGAGCAATAGGTGCCTTTTGTTTTGTTGGTGCAGTTCTTGCTCTGGCAAGCGGCAAAGCCGAGCGGAGACAGCTGCACCCCCTT
>OCPX01002653.1_pt1 | contig 10844 bp, 8 predicted proteins | sample 1538771 | NCBI WGS metagenome assembly OCPX01 (sample SAMN04571725, study PRJEB22368) | human gut metagenome | biome: human gut; material: stool | host: Homo sapiens | place: Luxembourg | collected 2012-11-01 | reverse complement strand
AGACGGCACAGAGAGCAGGCGACGGTGGGAGTCCTGCGCGGATATCTGTAGGAAAGAACACTTCCGAGCTGCAAGCTGAACGCAGGATCTGTAAGTAGGCGAGCCGGAGTCCCACGTTACAGGGATAGCGTTTCATGGGAACGCGAAAAAGGGGCCGTACAAGGAAGTGCGGCAAGTTAGGTGGCACCGCGGATATAGCAGCAGCTATTCGTCCTATCTCCAATAGGACAAATGGCTGCTGTTTTTGCGTTCTTACAGTTCCCTTCGCAGCTTTCCGTGCGCAGCTTCTCATGCGAGCATGGAATCTGCACCCGGAAAGCGAAAGAAAAACTGCAACGCAGCAAAAGAAAAGGAGGAAAAGCTTATGTGTTCCATTCTCTGCTACGCGGGAAAAGATGTCACCAAAGAAACGATGGAAGGATATCTGTTAAAGACAAAGATGAGAGGACCGGATGCCCAGCAGGTCGTTGAGACCGAATTCGGGTATCTCGGCTTTGCAAGACTTGCGATCATGGGGTTGACCCCGGACGGCATGCAGCCGTTTCAACGGGACGGCAGCTGGGTGATCTGCAATGGTGAAATTTACGGCTTTCGCAAAATCAAAAAGGAGCTGGAAGAGCGCGGTTATCAGTTCCAGAGCGGTTCCGACTGTGAGGTTTTGCTTCCGCTATATGAAGAATATGGACTGGAAATGTTTTCCCATCTGGATGCGGAATATGCCTGTGTATTGTACGATCACAAAAGCGGCAAGCTGATCGCAGCCCGTGACCAGATCGGAATTCGTCCGTTGTTTTATGGTTATTCCAGGAGCGGAAAGATTGCATTTGCCAGTGAGGCAAAGAACCTGATCGGCTGGGTGGACGAGGTGCGTGCATTTCCGCCCGGAAGCTATTATTACGATGGGAAATTTGTCAAATATGAGGATATCGCAGCTGTCCATGGTTATGTGCACGAAGATATTGATGTGATTACAAAAAACATCCATGATAAGCTGACGGAGGGGGTAAAGAAACGTCTGGATGCAGACGCTCCGCTGGGTTTTTTGTTATCCGGCGGTCTGGACTCAAGCCTTGTATGTGCAATTGCTGCAGATATTTTGAAAAAACCGATCAGGACCTTTGCAATCGGCATGGACACAGATGCGATTGATTTAAAATATGCAAAAGAAGTTGCTGATTTTATCGGCGCAGAGCATACCGAAGTCATCATGACAAAGGAAGAAGTGCTGGAAAGCCTGGAAACCGTTATCGAAGCGCTTGCAACCTATGACATCACGACGATCCGTGCGAGCATGGGCATGTACCTTGTCTGCAAGGCAATCCATGAAAAAACAGACTTAAAGGTGCTGCTGACCGGTGAAATTTCCGACGAGCTGTTCGGCTATAAATATACGGACTTTGCACCGAGCGCGGCAGCCTTTCAGGAAGAGGCAGCAAAGAGAATCCGTGAGCTGTACTGCTATGATGTCCTGCGTGCCGACCGGTGTCTTGCGGCAAACAGCCTAGAAGCCCGTGTACCCTTCGGCGATCTCGACTTTGTCCGTTATGTGATGTCCATTGACCCGGCGAAGAAGTTAAACACCTACGGAAAAGGAAAATATCTGCTGCGCAAGGCATTTGAAGCAGATCATATTTTGCCGGAAAACATCCTGTGGAGAGAAAAAGCTGCATTCAGCGATGCAGTAGGACACAGCATGGTGGATGATTTAAAAGAATACTCAGAGAAGTATTACACCGACGAGGAATACGAAACGCTCCGCCAGAAATATGATTTTGCACAGCCCTTCACAAAAGAAAGCCTGCTGTATCGGGAAATCTTTGAAAAGTATTATCCCGGACAGGCAAGGATGGTGCCGGACTTCTGGATGCCCAACAAGAGCTGGGAGGGCTGTAATGTCAATGACCCCAGTGCCCGTGTGCTGGCAAACTACGGTGACAGCGGAAAATAAAAACAATAGAATGCACGCTCTGCGAGCATTCTATTGTCATGAATAACGGGTGGGGATTATAAGCCCCACCCGTTTACGCGTTCCATTCGCATTCGCCGGACGTGCGGAACATCAGCAGCGCCTCGCGGCAGGAAAATTCACCCAGCTCATAGTATCCGTGGGAAAGTCGGTTGATGCGTTCCAGAGAAACTGCGCGGTTGGCACATTTTGGCTGGTCATAAATAAACCGTATGCCTTTGGCATAATATTCAGCATCGAATTCGGGAGTTCCTTCTTCCTCATAATAAGGGTCGAAGAAAAACACCTCGTCCCTGGAAATGCCGGTTAAAAGAACATAGTGCGGAACTTCAAGAAAAAGACGCAGCACGACAGCTGCGCCGTGCAAAAGCGCCTGACTGATTTCGCTGTCCGGGGACAGTGTAACATCGTTACCGAAAAGAAACTGCGTCTGGATCGGAAAAGAGCGGACAGCTGCCAGCTGATTTAACCAACTGCCGATAAAACGCATTGCGGCGGCGGAAGTGCCGTGACGGCATGGTTGTCCCTGTTCGTTATAAGTGTCCATTGTATAGAGCATAATACATTTGAGGATGTCAGGACTGATTTCTTCCCGATCAAACAGGTAGCGGATTCCGTTGGTAATAGAAACAGAACCGCAGTCATATTCTGAGGACTGATAATTTAAGTAATTTTTCATTGAAAAATCCTCCGGTAAAGCATATTATATAAGGTCAGTGGATTGTTCCGTACTGCGCACTCCCACAATCCTACCCACCTATGAGCAAGCTCCTGTGGGCTTAGACCTTTTGATCCTGGCATCCTTATAGGACAGAAAGAATCGTGCGCTCTGCTGTCGAATATAACGCGAACCCCGTATTTTGTCAAGAATATGGGAATAGAGTCTTGACAGATCGAAAAAAATAGAATACAATTCTCACTAACATACCGGATAGATAGGTATTGAGCGGCGGATGATTCGCTAAAAGGAGGAGCAGTTATGAAAAAACGAAACAGGATCTTAAGCCTGCTTCTGGCAGGAGTGATGGCGCTGGGACTGACCGCGTGCGGCGCATCGAATGCAGGTGCTGCAGCAGATGAAACCGGAAGCGCAGCGGTGAGCACAGAGAGTGCATCTACAGACACAGCAGCTTCGGGAGAGAAGATTATCAACGTCGGTGTGACCAATACCATCGGCAGTATCAATCCCCTTTTGTTAAACGGCGGCGAGATTAACAAATATGCGACCGGACTGATGTTTTTGCCGTTGATGGAGCTGGATGCTGACTTGAACTTCGAGGGCATGCTGGCAGATTCCATCACAACAGAAGATAACAAAAACTTTATCGTTCACATCGATGATGCTGCAACCTGGTCGGACGGAACGCCTGTTACAGCAGATGATGTGGTTTATACCGCGCTTCGCCTGGCGAGCCCGGTCATCGGCAATACTGCAATGATGTATTATGTATTTGAAGGTGTTGGCGACGACGGCTTTGTAGAGGAAGGTGCAGAGAGCATCGACGGCATTCAGAAGGTAGATGATAAAACGGTACAGTTTACGACCAAAGAAGAAATGCCGATTACTACCTTTGAAAACAGCTATGCGAGATATCTGCTGACTTTGCCCAAGCATGTGATCGAGCAGTATTCCGAGGAAGAGCTTTCCACAGCGGATTGGTTCAACCATCCCGATGTTGTCAGCGGACCGTTCATCGTAACGGATTTCGATGTGGATCATTATATTTCCTATGAAGCGAACAAGGATTATTGGAAGGGCGCGCCAAAGATCGACAAGCTAAACATCAAAATCGTAGACGGCAGTCAGCTGTATGCAGGTCTGCAATCCGGCGAAATCGATATCACCCAGCAGACGATGAGTGATATCCCGCAGGAGGACTATGAGAGCGTAGAAGCCCTGGACAACGTAGACGTTGTATACGGTTCCCCGGTTACCAACCAGTCCGTATTTATCCAGACAAAGAACGTTCCGGATGTAAAAGTTCGTCAGGCGATGCTGTATGCGATTGACCGTCAGCAGATTCTGGAGGAACTGTTAAACGGACATGGTGAAATTGTAGATGGATTCCTGTCCAGTGCAAGCCCGTTCTATGATGATTCCCTTACACCGGTTTCCTATGATCCGGAAAAGGCAAAAGCACTTCTGGAAGAAGCTGGATGGGACGGCTCCCAGACAATCCGTTTCTATGTAAATTCCGGCGATTCGACCTTTGTAAACGCAGCCTCCATCATCGCTGCAGAGTGGGCTGCAGTCGGCATCAAGGCGGAAATCCAGACCGTTGACTTCGCAACGCTGATGAGCGTTGCAGGCACAGAGGACTATGATGTACTGGCAGTACAGTACACCTATGCGCCGGTGGATCCCTATCCGGATGTAGCATGGCTGCTTGGCGGTGAAGGAAGCTGGACCGGCTACAGCGACGATACGTTAAACGACGCGTTGACCAAATCCCAGCTGACAAGTGATCCGGAGGAAACAAAAGAGCTGTTCTCCGTTGTGGATAAAAAGGTACAGGAAGATGTTCCTCCGCCTATGTTATCAGCGCACAGGGGGCAGTCAGCAAGCGGATTACAGGCGCAGCTCCCAGCGTATACGGCTTCTTCAACGATGTCCAGAACTGGGACGTAGTGGAATAAAGAAGAATCCTGTTTCACAGAATTCCATTCTGCCGCAGTGGGATCTTTGCGGAGCATTTTTATCAGAGAAAAAAGAAGTTTTCTTCCGATAAAAAGTTTGTATTTCATATATTTTATGCTATGATAATAACTGCCGCACATCTCTTTTTTGGGAGGTGTGCGGCAGAATCTGATATATGAGTAAAGTGAGGAAAAGCAAATGCCGCATTTACTGGAAGTAGAGGGGCTGACAACCGTTTTTGACAGTGACTACGGACGCACTGTCAGCGTGGACCATGTAAATTTTCATGTAGATAAGGGAGAAGTTGTCTGTATCGTCGGCGAATCCGGCTGTGGCAAGAGTGTGACCTCACTTTCTATTATGGGGCTGCTTGGAAGAGGCGGAACCGTGACGGAGGGAAGCGTCGTATTCGAGGACAAGAACCTTCTGACGATGACGGAAAAAGAGCTGGATAAAATCCGGGGCGACCGTCTGACGATGATTTTTCAGGATCCGCTGACCTCTCTCGATCCGGTCTTTACAGTCGGCAACCAGCTGATGGAGAGCATCCGAAAGCATATGAGGCTGTCAAAAGAAGAGGCGCGAAAGCGGGCAGAGCAGATTTTAGGAAAAGTTGGTATGCCCGATCCTCACAGTGTCATGAAAAAATATCCCCACACGCTTTCCGGCGGCATGCGCCAGCGTGTGATGATCGCGATGGCTCTGTGCTGCAATCCGGGCCTGCTAATCGCAGATGAACCGACGACGGCACTGGATGTGACGATTCAGGCACAGATTATGGCGCTGTTGCGCAATCTGCAAAAAGAGAGCGGGATGTCGATGATCCTGATCACCCATGACATCGGGCTGGTAGCGAGCATGGCGGACCGCGTGATCGTTATGTACGCCGGACAGATGATCGAGGAAGCACCGGTAAAGGAGCTGTTTGCTGCACCGGCACATCCGTATACAAAGGCACTTTTGCAGACGGTTCCCGGAATTTATGACGAAAAGGACAGGGAGCTTGTCGCGATTCCCGGCATGGTCCCGGAGAATTATGATTCGATCCCCGGCTGTCGGTTTGCAGACCGCTGCGCCTTCCGGACAAAAGGCTGCGATCAGCCTCAGAGCTACAGACAGATCGGGGAAGGACATTTTGTCAGATGTATGCTCGCCAAAGAAGGAGAAACGTGAAGATGAGCATAAATATGGAAGAAAAAAACACGGAGAAGGAGCCGCTGATCCGGGTAGAAAACCTGAAAAAATATTATCCCATCCGGGGCGGCGTTATTACCCATACGACAGGCTATGTGCATTCGGTGGACGGCGTTTCCTTTTCGATTGCAGAGGGAGAAACCCTCGGTCTGGTGGGTGAATCCGGCTGCGGCAAATCGACGGTGGGCAGACAGCTGGTCGGCCTGGAAACGCCGACGGGCGGCAGGCTGTTTTATCAGGGAAAGGATATGGAGAAGCTTTCCGGAAAAGAGAAAAAGAGCGTGCGCACGCAGCTGCAGATGGTGTTCCAGGACCCATATTCTTCCCTGAATCCGAGAAAGCATATTTATGAAATTTTATCCCAGCCGATGCTCTATCATGGGATTTCCAATAAAGAAACTGTCCACAGGGATGTTGATCGACTGCTGGATATGGTAGGACTTCCCAAACACGTCCTCGGGCGCTACCCGCATGAGTTCTCCGGCGGACAGCGGCAGAGAATCGGGATTGCGCGGGCGCTGTCTTTAAATCCCAGGTTTTTGGTCTGCGATGAGCCGGTCAGTGCGCTGGACGTTTCGATTCAGGCACAGATTCTGAATCTGCTGCGCAGCCTGCAAAAGGACCTGGGGCTGACGTGTATGTTCGTTGGACATGGACTCGGCGCGGTTAACTATGTCAGCGACCGGATCGCAGTCATGTACCTTGGTAAAATTGTGGAGATCGGACCGGCGCAGGAGGTGTTCCATCATCCGGTACACCCTTACACCCGTGCCCTGATCGATGCAGTGCCGATTGCAGATCCCAAAAAGCGGGAACAAAAACCGCTTCTGACCGGAGAAATCGGCTCCAGCACGAACCCGCCCTCCGGCTGCCGTTTCCATCCGAGATGTCCGTACGCGACGGAAAGCTGCAGACAGGAAGTGCCGGAGCTTTGCAGTGTTTTCCCAGGCAGCAGTCATCTTGCGGCGTGCCCATATGCAATTGCGCAGCTGGCTGGCGGCGCACCCGCATACGATGCGAATATGCAGCAGGTTGTCGTAGAGCAGAAATGGAGATAAAAGTGACATGGGAAAATATATGATCAAGCGCATCCTGATCGCCATCCCGGTTCTGATCGGGATCACGATCATCGACTATGCGATTATGTGTCTTGCGGGCAGCCCACTGCAGATGCTGCAGGGACCCCGAATTTCCCAGGCTGCGGTTGCGGCAAAGGAAATCGCCCTCGGTCTGGATAAACCGTTTTATGTGCAGTATTTTGTCTGGTTAAAACAGCTTTTACATGGAAATATGGGCTATTCGATCAAGTCCTATCAGGCAGTCAGCGAGATGATCGCAAGTCATTTGGGACCGACGCTTTTGCTGATGGGCGTATCGCTTCTGGTCAGCTTGCTGATGGCGGTGCCCGCCGGAATTTACAGTGCGATCAAGCAGTATTCCGCAGGAGATTATACGGTTGTTACACTTTCCTTCCTGGGAAGCAGCGTGCCCGGATTTTTCCTTTCTTTGCTGTTGATCTATTTGTTTACGGTAAAGCTTGGCTGGCTTCCGTCCAGCGGAATGGCGACGCTCGGAACTGCAGGCGGCGCGGGTGATGTGGCAAAGCATATGGTGATGCCGGTGTTAGTCCTGGCTACCTCCATGGCGGGTACAAATATCCGTTATATTCGAAGCGCGATGCTGGAAATTTTGCAGCAGGATTACCTGCGCACGGCAAAGGCAAAGGGAATCGGAAGATTTCTTGTCATCAATAAGCATGCGCTGCGCAACGCACTGATCCCGATTATTACGGTAATCGGAATGGAGATTCCGGTGCTGTTCGGCGGTCAGGTTATCATTGAGCAGGTCTTTTCCTGGCCGGGACTCGGACTGATGACGATGAGCGCAATCACGAACCGGGATTATCCGGTTATTATGGGTGTCTGCCTGCTGTCTGCAATCGTTGTGCTGGCGGCAAACCTGATTACGGATATTTTATACGCACTGGCAGACCCGACAATCCAGCTGAAATAGGAGCGGCGAAGATGGAGAAAAAAGATCGTATCAAAAAAGATATTTCAAGAGAAAGCTATTTGCAGACCGTCATCCGTCGTTTTAAACAGCATCATCTGGCAACGGTCAGCCTTGTGATTTTAGCGGTTTTGGTGGTGGCAGCGCTTTTGGCACCGATCATCGCACCGTATAATCCGGATGAAATCGTCGGAGGCTTTTCCAAAGCGCCAACAGCAGAGCATTGGCTGGGAACGGATCAGATCGGTCGTGACGTCTTGAGCCGGCTTTTGTATGCAACGCGGATTTCCCTGTTGGTCGGTGTGCTGGCGACGGCGATCTCTACTGTGATCGGTGTGATTCTAGGACTGATCGCCGGGTATTTTGGCGGCGCTGCGGATATGATTATCATGCGCTTTACGGATATGGTCATGTCGTTTCCCTATATTTTGCTGGTGCTGGTTGCGGCGTCGATTTTTAAGCCGGGGCTCTGGAGCATCATCCTGATTCTGGGCTTTGTAGACTGGCCGGGAATTGCCCGTCTGGTTCGCGGCAATGTGCTGAGCCTGCGGGAGAGTAATTTTATTAAAAGTGATCTCGTGGCAGGAATGCCGCTTCCGTATATTCTGTTTTCCGAGATTCTGCCGAATACCGCTGCGCCGATTCTGGTGTATGCAACGTCGGTTCTGGCGTTGTCGATGTTGGATGAGGCGGCACTTTCGTTCCTCGGAATGGGTGTGCAGCCGCCGACCGCGAGCCTTGGAAACATGTTAAACGGCGCGCAGTCGCTGACTGTACTGACGAAACAGCCGTGGCTCTGGATTCCGTCCGGGCTGATGATCGTGGTGCTGGTCATTGCGATTAACTTTATCGGTGACGCGCTGCGGGATGCGCTGGATCCCAATAGCGGAAAGTAAGACTGGAACACGCAAAAGCAGAAAGAACTGCAGCAGGAACACTGCAGGAGGACATCGGAGGGATTTGCGATGATACAGGAAATGGATTTAATGGAAATTTTTTACTGGTTTCACAGACATCCGGAGCTGTCTTATGAGGAATACGATACAACTGCGCAGATTAAAAAGCTGTTGAAAGCAGCGGATGTAAAGATCCTGCCGATTCCGATGGAAACCGGTCTGATTGCGGTGGTAAAGGGAGAAAAGGATGGTCCGCTGCAGGCGCTTCGCTGCGATATTGACGCGCTGCCGATTACTGAGCTGACGGATTTACCTTATGCGTCGAAATGTCCGGGAAAGATGCACGCCTGCGGACACGATTTTCACATCACGGCGGGAATCGGGACTGCGATCTGGCTGCAGGAACATAAGGACGAGCTCTGTGGGACAGTGAGGTTTTTCTTCCAGCCAGGAGAAGAGTCCTCCCTGGGCGCATGGAAAGTGTTGGAAACGACGGCACTCGATTCGGTTACGCGCGTCTGGGGTTTTCATTCTGATCCGACCAATTTGGTCAATGCCATCGGCATCCGGGAGGGCGCAGTTGCGGCGGCAGTAGATCGGTTTGTGATTACGATAACGGGCGTCGGCTGCCACGGCGCACACCCGGATGATGGCGTTGATCCAATTCCGGCGGCTGCAGCCATGGTTCAGGCATTTCAGACGATCGTGACCCGCAATATCAATCCGTTCCATCCTACACTCATCAGCGTTACGCGACTGGAAGCGGGCAATACCTGGAATGTGATTCCGCAGACAGCACAGCTGGAGGGAACTGTTCGGACCATGGATCGGCAGGATCGCTGCCTGTTTGAAAAACGCTTAAAAGCAATTGCAGAGCAGACCGCATCTGCCTATGGAGCGTCCGCAGAGGTAGAGTGGATTCCCGGTCCTCCGGCTGTTTGCAACGATGCAGAAATGGCGGCTTTTGCAAAGGAAACGGCAGAAGCGGAGGGCTTTTGGACTGTTCCGGAAGAACAGTCGCTTGGCGGAGATGATTTTTCTTTCTACATGGAGAAAGTGCCCGGCTGCTATATTAAAATCGGCATCGGAAAGGGGGCGACAATCCATCAGCCGACCTTTCAGGTGGACCCGGCGGCATTGATGCCTGCGGTACGGTATTTGAGTCGTCTGCTGCTGCGCTGGGGCGAGGAAAAGGGCTGAGCGACGCAGCCGAGGAATATGCATAGTAATACGCAGTTTTTGCGTAAGAACACAATATAAGAAAAGGGGTAAAAAACATGAGCACATTTCGATTTGCCATTATGGGAGCGGGCAACATCGCACATCAGTTTTGCGATGCAGTGACGCTGGTGGAGGACTGTGAGGTGAGCGCGATCGCCAGTAAGGATCTGGGACGCGCACAAAAATTTGCGGAGGAATGCAGCGTAGCCCATGCGTATGACAACTATGAGCAGATGCTGATAGAGGAAAAGCCGGACTGTGTTTATATTGCAGTGACGCCAAACGACCATTTCCGTCTGACGATGCTTTGTCTGGAGCATCGCGTTCCGGTGTTGTGCGAAAAAGCGATGTTTACAAACAGTGCAGAGGCAAAAGCGGTTTTTGAAAAAGCAGAAAAAGACCAAACCTTTGTAATGGAAGCGATGTGGAGCCGGTTTTTGCCCGCGGTCAACCAGGCAAAAAAATGGGCGGCAGAAGGAAAAATCGGCAGACTGGAAGCCTTACAGGGAAGAATCGGTTTTCTCGCGCCGGAGGGAGCAGACAATCGGTATCACAGCCCTCTGCTGTGCGGCGGAGCTGCGACGGATATCACGGTTTATGCCTATGAAATCGCGACCTGGCTGGTCAATGAGCCTGTCCGCAAAACTTATGCGGCTGCGAACCTTGATCAGACCGGTGTGGACTTAACCGATCAGGTTACGGTGAAGTTCGAACATGTGCTGGCAGATCTTGTGACCAGCTTTGCAGCGCCCATGGGCAACAACATGGTGATTTACGGTCGGGAAGGAAGCATTGAGCTGCCCGATCCCCATTATGCATCCAAATGCTTTTTATATGGGGCGGATGGAATGCTGAAGGAAGAATTCACAGATACGACGACGCAGAAGGGCTTTACCTACGAGATCGAAGAGACGATCCG
>OCPX01002633.1_pt1 | contig 10913 bp, 10 predicted proteins | sample 1538771 | NCBI WGS metagenome assembly OCPX01 (sample SAMN04571725, study PRJEB22368) | human gut metagenome | biome: human gut; material: stool | host: Homo sapiens | place: Luxembourg | collected 2012-11-01 | reverse complement strand
TGGCCAAGGCGAAAGCCCGCGCCGAGGCAGAGGCCAAGCGCAAGGCTGCCGCTGCCGCTGCCGCCAAGCGCAAAGCCGAAGAACTGGCTCGCCGAAAGGCTGCTGCCGAGGCTGAAGCACGTGAAAACCAGCGCCGCATCGAAGAGGCACGCAAGCGCGAACAGCAGTTGCGTGCCGAGGCAGAAGCCCGACGCGGAAAGGGTGAAGCTGAAGAGCGCGCCCGACAAGCTATGCGCGAAGCCACAGCCAATCGCGAGGCTGCCGAGCGCAAGGCGCGTGCCGACGAAGCCCGCAGCCGCAAGGAAATAGCTGCCGCCAAGCGCGAGGAGAGCAATGCCGAGTCGATGTCGTCGGTAGACCGCATGATGAGTGGTGGCTTTGAGGCCAACAAGGGTCGCCTGCCTATGCCCATCACCGGCAGCTACAAGGTGGTGAGCCACTTCGGTCAGTACGCCGTCGAAGGCCTCAAGGGCGTGACGCTCGACAACAAGGGCATCAACATCCTGGGCCGTCCCGGAGCCGTAGCCCGCAGCGTCTACGATGGCGAGGTGAGTGCCGTCTTCGGTTGGGAGGGCAGCATGTTTGTCATGGTGCGCCATGGAGCCTACATCTCCGTCTATTGCAACCTGAGTTCGGTGAGCGTGAGCAAGGGACAGAAAGTCTCTACGCGTCAGGCGCTCGGCAATGTAGGCCCCGACCATATCCTCCAGTTCCAGCTGCGTCGCGGAACGACCAAACTCAACCCTGAAACATGGCTCGGCCGTTAGCGCCGCCATCTATATATCTATCGCAAAGAGCGCGCTCTTTGCGTTTGTGGCTGTCGCCACGGTCGTGGCGGGGATTCGTGACTTAACCTTCCCAACCCTCGAGCAGCGAGAGATAGGTGTCGATGGCGTGGGAGATTTCGCTTATGCGTATGTATTCGTCGGCAGAGTGGGAGCGGGCGGAGTCGCCGGGGCCCAACTTGAACGAGGGCCATGTCATGAGCGCCTGGTCGCTCAGCGTGGGCGAGCCAAAGGGCGTCATTCCCAATGACAGACACCGTCTTACCAATGGATGCTGGGCATCGATATGCGACGAGCAGAGGTGGAAGGAGCGCGCCTTGACATCGCTCTTGACGTGGCGGCTCACGATGTCATACACCTCGCGGTTGGTATAATGCTCGTTGGTACGTATGTCGACCATCATGCGGCACTCGTCGGGTATCACGTTGTGCTGGGTGCCCGCGTTTATCACCGTCACCTTCATCGTGGTGGGCCCCAAGAGACTGCTGTCGCGCTCAAACCTGTAGTCGCGCATCCACAGCAGATCGTCCATCGCCTTGTAGATGGCGTTCACGCCCTCGTTGCGCGCGGCGTGTCCGCTGCGGCCGTGGGCGGTGATGTCGAGCACCATCAGTCCCTTCTCGGCTATGGCGGGCTGCATGGCGGTGGGCTCGCCCACTATCGCTACATCTATCCTGGGCAGCAGAGGCAGCACGCGGCGTATGCCGTCGACGCCCGAGACCTCCTCCTCTGCCGAGGCGAGGTATATCAGATTGTATGGACGTGGTCTGTCTTTGAGCGCGCGATACACTTGCAGCAGCGCAGTGAGTCCTCCGCCGCAGTCGTTGCTGCCCAGACCGTAGAGCGTGTCACCCTCGAGCGTGGGGGAGTAGGGGTTGCGCGTCCAACTCTCCACGGGCTTGACGGTGTCGATATGGGCGTTGAGCAGCAGGGTGGTGCGCCGCTCGTCATACTGCGGGTCAGTGGTCCAGAGGTTGTTGCCCTCGCGCGTATATTCAATTCCGCATCTCCGCAGTTCCGCCTCCATGACATCTGCCGCCCCGCCCTCGTCGCGGCTCACAGACGGAGTGGCTATCAGGCGCATGAGCAGCGCCACCGCGTCATCAGTATATTCTTTTGTGGTCATCGTAATTGTGCGTTTGTTGGTAGAAACGACCGAATTATGCAAGGATAATTCCGTCTCTATTCACGTTCTCGTAGAAAGGGGTGAACTGGTAGGTTTCCCATTCCTTCTTGGTGTAGAGGATGGGGTTGATTTCGGCGCCGAGGTTGCAGCCCAGCATGACGAAGGGATAACTCACGTTGTCGTAGTCGTTCTGGGTGAGCCTGTCCTTGTTCAACAGGATAAGGATGTCCCAGTCGGAGTCGCTGCGGGCATCGCCACGAGCCCGCGAGCCATACAGTATCGCTTCGCTGCCGTCGGGGACAGTGCTCCGGGCGATATCCTTGATTTTGTCGATTATCAATTCGTCTGCTTTCATAATCTTGGCGTGTTTCGTGGGTGTAGATGGTGCAACTCTGCATCATGAAACTTGCTTCAAATGCTGAGGCACCGTCCATCCCGGGCAAAGTTAAGCAAAAAATCATTGATATTGGTGCTGTAACTCATGTTTTTTTGCTTTTCGGCACATATATCTGCGATGGGCGGTGGGTCGCGCTGCCATCATCGTGGTGCCCGGGAGTGTGTGCGAGGGCTTCGGAAATGGGGTGGGGCGTGGCGCCAACTTGTCAGAGGGCCTCATTTAAGCACATTTCGTGGCTTGAAATGATGAAATCAAAGTCAGAAATGATAAAATCGCGGTTTGCAATCGTCATTTCGTGACTTGAAATGTTTTTGTTTGGCATCTTGAGGGTTTTGGATATAACGATGGCTTGGCTGTACAAAATGAAAAAACCTACGTTTTTTCTTTGTATTGTCTTCGGTTTGCACTCCTGTACGCCTAAAGGCGTGAAGGTAGGCTGCACCTCAAGATTAAAAATAAATGATTTTATTTTGTAATCTCTTCGGTTTGCACTACCTTTACGGCGAAGCCGTGAAGATAGGCGTCACCTCGGAAATAAAAATAAATAGATTTATTTTGTATTTCGCTCGGTTTGCACTACCTTTGGATAAGGTAGGCTGCACCTCAACAATCCAAAATGAAAAAACCTACGTTTTTTCTTTGTATTGTCTTCGGTTTGCACTCCTTTACGCCTAAGGGCGTGAAGGTAGGCTTCACCTCGGAAATAAAAATAAATAGATTTATTTTGTATTTCGCTCGGTTTGCACTACCTTTGCATAAACTAAATATTATTGCTTATGCAAATCAATAGTCATCTTTCGGTGATCATTCACGACCTTGCCAAGAAGTACGGAGAGCGAACGGCACTTACTTTTCAGAGATTTGGAGAAAAGAAATGGCGCTCAGTATCTTGGCAGCATTTCTCTCTTCGTGTAAAGGAGGTAAGTAACGCGCTGCTTAATCTCGGCGTGAAACCTCAGGAAAATATAGGCGTTTTCTCACAGAACTGTGTGCAGTACCTCTACACCGACTTCGGTGCCTACGGTGTGCGCGCCGTTACCGTGCCTTTCTACGCCACCAATAGCGAGCAGCAGATACTCTATGTGCTCAACGATGCCAAGGTGCGCTTCCTCTTCGTAGGCGAGCAGGAGCAGTATGACAAGGCGTTGCGCATCTTCCACCTCTGCCCCACGCTCGAGCGCATCATCGTCTATGATGACAGCGTGAATATCGATACCCACGACTCCAATGCCCTTTACTTCAGCGACTTCATCAAGTTGGGCAAGGGGCTGCCCCGCCAGTCGGAACTCGAGACGCGCTGGAAGGAGGCCAACTATACCGACCTCTGCAACATCCTCTACACCAGTGGTACCACTGGCGAGAGCAAGGGCGTGATGCTCACCTACGGGCAGTATCATGCGGCTCTTGCCGCCAACCATGAGTTTGTTGATGTCTCTGAAAAAGACAGCGTCATCGACTTCCTGCCCTTCACCCACATCTTCGAGAGAGGTTGGGCTTACCTCTGCCTGTCGGTTGGCGCCCAGTTGATTATCAACACCTATCCCCAGCAGATACAGCAGGCTATGCGCGAGACCCACCCTACGAGTATGTCGTCTGTTCCGCGCTTCTGGGAGAAGGTCTACATCGCTGTCAAAGACCGTATGGACAATGCCGGCGCCCTGCAGCAGCGTCTTTTCCACCGTGCCCTCCATGTGGGTCACAAGTACAATGTAGACTGCCTGGCCCGCGGCCGTCGCCCGTCGCTTGCCCTCGCTGCCGAATACAAGATTTATGACCGTACCGTGCTTGCCCTCGTGCGCAAGCAGTTGGGTCTCGACCACCCCAATATCTTCCCCACTGCCGGCGCCGCTGTGTCGCCCCAAGTCGAAGAATTTGTCCATTCCATCGGTATCAACATGGTCGTGGGCTACGGTCTCACCGAAAGCCTTGCCACTGTCTCTTGCGACCACAAGGGCAAACCGTTCACCATCGGTTCGGTGGGTCGTCCGCTCTCTGGCATCGAGGTCAAGATTGGCGACAACGACGAGGTGCTGCTCAAGGGCCCGACCATCACGCCGGGTTATTACAAGCGCGACCAGGTCAACGCCGAAGCCTTCACTGCCGACGGTTTCTTCCGCACGGGTGACGCCGGCTACATCAACGACCAGGGCGAGCTCTTCCTCAAGGAGCGCATCAAGGACCTCTTCAAGACATCCAACGGCAAGTATATCGCGCCCCAGATGATAGAGTCCATGCTACTCGTCGACAAGTATGTAGACCAGGTTGCCATCATCGCCGACCAGCGCAAGTTTGTCGCCGCCCTCATCGTGCCCGACTTCCGTCTGCTCGAAGCCTACGCCCGTGACAACCACATCGAGTTTGGCTCGCGCGAAGAGCTCTGTGCCGACAAGCGCATCCACGACATGATGACCGAGCGCATCGACACCCTCCAGCAGACGCTGGCCCACTACGAGAAAATCAAGCGGTTTACCCTCCTGCCCCATGGCTTCACCATGGAGAATGGAGAGCTGACCAGCACCCTCAAATTGAAACGAGCTGTCGTCTACAAGAACTACAAGGAGACGATAGACAAGATGTACGAAGAATAAATGATAACAAGTGATCAGTTGAAAGACGTTCTGGAGCGCACCGATGCGTTGGCGCGCTACCTGAACATCGACCAAAAGAAGGTGGAGTTTGAAGAAGAACAACTCCGCACACAGGCGCCTGACTTCTGGGAAGACCCCAAGCGCGCACAGGAACAGATGAAGAAGGTCAAGGGCATTGAGCGTTGGCTCAAGGACTACAAGGCGGCACGCGAATATGCCGACGAGTTGCAGCTGGCCTTCGATTTCTATCACGACGATATGGTGACCGAGGACGAAGTCGACGCCGACTACGCCAAAGCCATCAAAGCCATCGAGGAACTTGAACTCAAGAACATGCTGAGACAGAAGGAAGACCCGATGGACTGCGTCATGAAAATCAATTCGGGCGCTGGCGGTACCGAGAGCCAGGACTGGGCGTCGATGCTTATGCGTATGTATATGCGCTGGGCAGAGTCACACGGCTACAAAGTGCGTGTGGCAGATCTGCAGGAAGGCGATGAAGCCGGTATCAAGAGCGTCACTATGGAGATAGAAGGCGGTGAGTATGCCTATGGCTACCTGAAGAGCGAGAACGGCGTGCATCGCCTCGTGCGCGTATCGCCTTTCAATGCCCAGGGCAAGCGTATGACCAGTTTTGCCAGCGTCTTCGTCTCGCCCCTCGTCGACGATACCATCGAGGTGGTGGTCGAGCCCGCCCGCCTCTCTTGGGATACCTTCCGCTCCAGTGGTGCCGGAGGTCAGAACGTGAACAAGGTAGAGTCGGGAGTGCGCCTCCGCTATCAGTATGAAGACCCCGACACCGGCGAGAAGGAAGAAATTCTCATCGAGAATACCGAGACGCGCGACCAGCCCAAGAACCGCGAGAACGCCCTGCGTCTGCTCAAGTCGCAGCTCTATGACCGCGCCATGAAGAAGCGTCTCGAGGCCAAGGCCAAGATTGAAGCCGGCAAGAAAAAGATAGAGTGGGGAAGCCAGATACGCAGCTATGTCTTCGATGACCGTCGCGTCAAGGACCACCGCACCAACTACCAGACTGGCGATGTCGACGGTGTGATGGACGGCAAAATCGACGACTTCATCAAGGCTTATCTCATGGAGTTCCCTGTCACCGACGACGAAGATTGAACCCCTAAAAGAAACATCGATATATTAACCTAAAAACATAACAACTATGAGCGAAAAAAGTAAGATGCGCCGCGCCAAGAAGGCAGCCATGCAGGAGAAGGAAGGCAAGAACGTGATGAAGTGGTTGATAGTAACCATGGTAGTATTGACTCTTGCCGTGATAGGTTACGCTATGGTATTGATGCAATGAGCGGTGTAGAAATAGAACGTAAGTTTCTGGTCAGGAAAGGCGATGCGTACAAGCGTGTTGCCTTTTCTTGTACCCACATCCAGCAAGGCTATATCCCTGCCGAGGGTGCCACGGTGCGTGTCCGCGTACGCGACGACCATGCCTACCTCACCATCAAGAGCCGTTCGCAGGACGGCGGACTCAGCCGTTATGAGTTTGAGAAGGAGATAACCCTCGACGAGGCGAGCCACCTCCTGCGTCTGTGCCGGGGTGGAGTCATCGACAAGAACCGTTATCTCGTGCGCAGCGCCGATGGCCGCCACGTGTGGGAGGTGGACGAGTTTTTCGGCGACAATGCCGGGCTTGTTATGGCAGAGATAGAGCTGGTTTCGGTGGACGAACCCTTCGAAAAGCCCGATTTCATCGCTGTCGAGGTTACCGGCGACCGCCGTTTCTACAACTCTAATCTTCTGCGCGCCCCTTACGCCACCTGGCGTGACACGCTGCCAGAAGCATACCGATAGGTTGGCCGATGAGCACGCCCAAGCTGTCGGCAGCCAAGTCCAGCCACTCCCCGCTGCGCGTGCCGCCGGTGCAGTAGGCCTGGACCAGCTCTATCACCCCGCCCATCACGATGGGCAGCAGCAGGGCGTAGACCACCATCCCCCAGCGGTCGGAGGTGAGGCGCAGCCGGGCTCGGTCTGTCCATATCATGGCACACAGTCCGCCATACATCACCAGATGTGTCCACTTGTCTATCATGCTTACCTCAGACAGCGGCGTCTCGGGAATGGGGATGATACACAGTATCCATATCACGATGATACACAGTGTCGAGAAGGGATAGTCTCGACACAATTTCCATATACTTTTCATTTTTCTCTTCGATTTGCTGACAAAAGTAAATAAAATTCATTACTTTTGTATCAACCACGACGATTATTAGTACGTACGACATAAAAATAGTAGTTATTTGAGGGAAAATGATGGAAAAAAGAGGTAATTTCGGAACCGAACTGGGAATGATACTTGCCACCGCCGGCGGTGCCGTCGGACTGGGCAATGTGTGGCGATTTCCCTATATGACGGGCGAGAATGGCGGCGCAGCCTTCATTCTGGTCTATATCTGCTGTGTGCTTATGCTGGGCATCCCCTGTATGCTCTCCGAGTTTATCATCGGCCGTCACGGTGCGTCCAACACCTACCGCGCCTACTCCCTGCTCTCTGGCGGCAACGCCTGGAAGTATGTGGGTCTCTTGGGTGTCGCCACCGGTTTTCTCATCATGGGCTACTATGCCGTGGTGTCTGGCTGGTGCCTGCAGTATGTCTATGCCTCGTTCTTCGGCGAGCTCACCGGCAATGCCGACTTCGTAAACCACTATTTTGCCGAGTTCTCCTCCGACCCCTGGCGCCCCGTCATCTGGACGCTTGCTATCCTTGTCATCACCTGTCTGGTGATTGTCAATGGTGTGCGCAGCGGTATCGAGCGTACCTCCAAGATGCTCATGCCCACGCTCTTCATCCTGCTCCTTGTCATCGTCGTGGCGTCGTGCCTCCTGCCCGGTGGCGAGCGCGGCATGGAGTTCCTCTTCAAGCCCGACTTCACCAAGCTCGACAGCGACGCCTTCCTCGGCGCCCTCGGTCAGTCGTTCTACTCGCTCAGCATCGCCATGGGCTGCATCTGTACCTATGCCTCTTACTTCAAGCGTCAGACCAATCTGTTGAAGTCGGCCCTGCAGGTGTCACTGCTCGATACGCTGATAGCGGTGCTGGCAGGACTGATGATATTCCCTGCCGCCTTCTCCGTGGGAGTGAACCCCGGCAGCGGCCCCTCGCTCGTCTTTGTCACCCTGCCTAACGTGTTCAACCAGGCGTTTGCCGCCGTGCCCTTAGTGGGCATGCTCGTGTCGGTGTTCTTCTACGCCCTCCTGTCGCTGGCTGCCATCACATCGCTCATGTCGCTCCACGAGGTGAGCACAGCCTTCCTCATCGAGGAGCTGCATATCACGCGCCGCACGGCTGCCACCTTCGTCACCGCCGGCTGCCTGTTTATCGGCATCTTTTGTTCGCTCTCGTTCAGCGATATACCATGGCTGAGCTTCGGCGGGCGCACTCTCTTCGACTGGTTCGACTTTGTGACGGGTCAGATATTCCTCCCCGTGGGTGGCTTCCTCACCTGCCTGTTTATCGGGTGGGCAGTGCCGCGCAAGCTGGTGCGCGACGAGTTTACCAACTGGGGCACCGTGTCGTGCAGGGTCTTCGGCGTCTACCTGTTCTTTGTGCGCTATGTCTGTCCCACAGCCATCCTTGCCGTCTTCCTCCATCAGCTCGGCGTCTTCTGATGCCCCGGCTGCTGAAGATAAACCACCTTACACCTTATTATAATATATATAGCGATGAAGTTGTCCCGCCCCTATTACCTCTGCAAAAGCGACCGCGTGGTTGTCCTCTTCCTGTTGGCAGTCCTTGCTTTCGGGGTGATAGGCTATCATCTCTTGTGGCCCAGTGCCGACACCACTCCCATCGCCGCTGCCGACAGCATCCGCAGCAAGCGTAGCGCCGTGGGCACAGACTCTCGGCGTGCTTATACCTATGCCACACCCTCGCGCCAGGTGGTCTACGCCCCCTTCGACCCCAATACCGCCGACAGCACCCAGCTGCTCAGCCTTGGTCTGCAGCCCTATCAGGTGCGCAACATCTATCACTACCGTGCCAAGGGTGGAGTCTACCGCCGTCCGTCCGACTTCGCGCGCCTCTACGGTCTCACCGCCAAGCAGTATCGCGAGCTCGAGCCTTATATACGCATCTCGGCAGACTATCTGCCGGCATCGGAGGTCTATGCCGTCCATGACGAGCGGCCCAAAGCCTCTTCCGACAGCCTGCGCTATCCTGTCAAATTGCGCAACTCCGAGCGCATCGCCCTCAACCTTGCCGATACCACGCTCCTGCGCCGTGTGCCTGGCATCGGTGCCTACTACGCCCGCCGCATTGTCGCTTACCGCCAGCGTCTGGGTGGCTATGCCCATGCCCGTCAGTTGCTCGAGATTGACGACTTCCCCGAGGAGGCTCTTCCTTTCTTCACCGTCGATGCCGGCGACATCCAGCGCCTCGACATCAACCGTCTCTCGCTCTCCCAACTCAAGCGCCATCCTTACATCAACTATCTCCAGGCGCGCGCCATCTGCGACTATCGTCGGCTGAAGGGTCCCCTCGCCAGCCTCGACCAGCTGCGTCTGCTCTCTGCGTTCACCGCCGCCGACATCGAGCGTCTTCGTCCTTACGTGCGCTTCTAATCTCACGCTACCAGCCATCTTTTTTCTTCCAATCAGTAGTCTCTTTCCCACCAAAGCGACACCTAAATGTTAGGAAAGCGACACAAAAGTTACGCAAGGTTACACCCGCTTTGTGGCAAATATATTATTTTTGCCTATGGATATCAAAGTGATAAGCATAAGCAACTTGCATCCACTATGACCGTCTCTTCGCGCCGCCGCATTGCTACTCGTGTGCTGCCCGTGTCAGACATCTCGTCATTCTGTTGGCTCTCGACATTTGTGTCGCAGCCATGGTAGGTGCTATCGTTGCCCTTGGTGACCACTTGAATTTTGACAACATATTTTTGAATTGACTAATCTGCTAATAATATCTCTTTGAAATGTTTGATGATGTGCGGCCCCACAGTCAGGGCCGCACTTTCATTTTCCCCGTTGGCTTCGGTGGGGGGAAAGCCCCATCCCAGCCTTCCCCAAAGGAGGGCACTGAAAAACTAAAACCCACTATCAAATTGAAAGTTGATGACGGAGAAACAGCTGTTTTACCCTTTATTATCTGTCTATTTTAGCCTTATTTTAGGCGATTTGCAGAAAGAGAAGTTACAAATCGTAAGCATTTTCCGTTTTGGTCATAAAAAAAGGGGACTTTTTCAGTGCCCTCCCAAAGGGAAGGAGTTCTATCCCAACGCGTTGGCCCGTGGTGGGTTGGTTAATTATTCTTTTGTGAAACGGTAAAATATCAACTGCGAGTAACGCCTAAGGCTAATCGCAACTCTTACAGAGTAGCTATGATTGGTGGGGTTGATACCCAGGGTAGCGTGCTTCGCCCGCAACCCTGGGCTGGGGAATCGCAACTCCTACAGAGTTGCCAAGGATAAGCCCCATCCCAACCTTCCCCAAGGGGAAGGAGCTCAGCGTCAACCATTTCAACCTTCTTCGAGGGGTTTGGGTTTAATAGGGGGGCATTCCATCCTTCACCAAGTGGAACAAGTTTAATACGGGCCACATCCCAGCCTTTCCTTAGGGAAAGGAGTTCTATCTTAATGCGTTAACCTGGGGTGCTTTGGCTTTCTCTCCCCTTGGGGAGAGTTAGAGAGGGGCTGCTGTCGTTCATTCCCTTTTGTTGAAAGCAGGAAGTACGCACCCTCGGCAACTCTGACAGAGTTGCGATTTCATAGCCCAGGGTTGAGGGGCGCAGCGCCTCAACCCTGGGTACATATATAATAAGGTATAGCAACTCTGTAGGTGTTGCGCTTAGCCTAAGGCGTTACCTGTAGTAGGTTTTTGTCCCCAGGATATTGGATATAATTTCATCTGCGAGTAATTAATAGGTTGCGGAGATGATACAAAAAGTTTTGTTCCTTTTCAGGGCTTCGCCCTATGCGTCTGCGTGTGGTTGCGGATATTCCCGAGAGCGGGCTCTCGGATATCTGCCACCACCCACCGCCGCG
>OCPX01002632.1_pt1 | contig 10915 bp, 9 predicted proteins | sample 1538771 | NCBI WGS metagenome assembly OCPX01 (sample SAMN04571725, study PRJEB22368) | human gut metagenome | biome: human gut; material: stool | host: Homo sapiens | place: Luxembourg | collected 2012-11-01 | reverse complement strand
CTGCAAATAGTTGTAGATGGACTCGTCCTCAAGCGTGATGTCGCTCTGCCAGAAGGCGAAGCTGTAAGACGGCAGGGCAAAGCACAGTCCAGCGATCAAAAGGACGGAGATGATCCCCGGCACGCTCTTTTTCTTCTCGAACACGAAGTACGCGATGCCGATGGCCGCGAGCACACCGGAGAAGATCAAAAACGTTGCCGCCGTGCCGACGGCGGGGATCGTCACAAACGTCGGCACGAAGGTTCCGATGATGCTGCCGATGGTGTTGAGCGCGTTGAGCCTGCCCACGGTCTTGCCCGTGTCGTCGAGGTTGTCGACCGTGAAGCGCGTGAGCGACGGCGTGACGGTGCCGAGCAGCACGCACGGGAACGCGAAGATCACAAGGCACGCCGCGAGCGCCGCCCAGACGAGGAAGTTTTTCGTCACAAAAAGCGCCAGCAGCAGCGAGATGCCCGCGATCAGGTACCGTCCCACAAACGGGATGAGCGCGATCCAGATGGCCGCGATGATGAGGCGGCGGTAGAGCTTATCGGGCGTCGCGCTCCTGTCGGCGAGCTTTCCGCCCCAGACGTTGCCGATGGCCATCGCGATCATAATGACGCCGATGATAACGGTCCACACGATCTGCGACGAGCTGAAGTACGGGGCCATGAGCCTGCTCGCACCGAGCTCGACCGCCATGACGGACATACCGGCAAAAAATTCGGTCAGGTATAAAAAGTATTTGCTGCGGATGAGTTTATTTTCCATGCAGGACCTCCCTGTCGTTTCGTTTGTGCCGTCTTCGGTGTAGACAGAGAAATTATAACACGCCTGAACCGCTTTGCACAACGTTTTTGCCGCGTATTCATTCCCGATGCGCATATTCCCCTTCTGCACGCATATAGATGGAGCAACATGAGTCAGGAGTGTGCTGCATGAAGGGTAACATGGAAGAGCGCGCCTGCGCGCTGGCCGCCTACATCATCGAAAACCGCGCCACCGTGCGCGCCGCGGCAAAAAAGTTCGGCGTGAGCAAGTCCACCGTGCACAAGGACCTGCAGGACCGCCTGCCGCAGTTCAACCGCAGCCTATACTTGCAGGTCAAGGAGGTGCTGGAGGTCAACAAGGCCCAGCGTCACATCCGCGGCGGCATGGCCACGCGAAAAAAATACAAGGGATTTTGAAACTTTTTTCGACTTTTTGCGTCTAACATAAGAGTGCGCCCTCCGCGCGGCAAAATTTCTCTTGCACAATTCCGCCGCGCAGGGTAGAATGCATTATTGTAAACCAAAAGAAAATGATCGGAGCAATTTTGAGATGCGAGAGCAGGATTATTACGAGCGCGGCTATGACGATGAGCCGCGCCGCAGCAAAAAGGCAAAAAAGCGCAAAAGAAAGCAGTCCGGCAGCCGCGGCGAGCGCGTGGTCGTGACGCTTTTGTCGCTTCTTTTCCTGACCGTGGCCGTCGTGGCGACGGTCAAGTACGTTGTGCGCGCGCCTGAGCCCGTCACGGACAACGAGGACCAGCAGACGCAGCAGGACGGCACGGCCGAGGACAGCGACGCCATCCAGACCATCTCCAACGGCAGGGAACGCAAAAGTAAATACTGCTATAATATCCTGCTCTACGGCGTGGACAACGACGCCGGCGGCAGCGATACGAATATGCTCATGCGCTTTGACGCGGTAAACAAGACGGTCGACGTCGTCAGCCTGCCGCGCGACACGCTGATGAGCAACGGCCACAAGCTCAATTCCTCCTACAATAACGGCGGCACGGAAAAGCTGCGCAGCAACATTGAAGACATGCTCGGCGTCCCCGTGGACTTTTACGTCTCTGTCGACTTAAAGGGCTTCATCACGCTCATCGACCAGATCGACGGCGTCGACTTCGACGTGCCCGAGGATATGGACTACGACGACCCCTACCAAGACCTGCACATCCACTTCAAAAAGGGATTGCAGCACCTCAACGGCCAGCAGGCCATGGAGGTCGTGCGCTTCCGCCACAACAACGACAACACCGGCTACGGCGGGCAGCAGGACCTCGGCCGCATCGGCACGCAGCAGGCGTTTTTGAAAACCGTGGCGCAAAAGCTCATGAAGCTCGAAAATGTCCCCGCGATGGCGGAAACGTTCTTAAAATATGTCAAGACCGACCTGACGCTCGGCAACCTCGTGTGGCTCGCCAACCAGGCGCTCTCCATGGGCGGGACGGACGCCATCAGCTTTGCCACGCTCCCCGGCGACGGTGCGGGCTGGTACAAGGGCATGTCCGTCTACGCGCTCGACCCCGAGCAGGTGCTCGAGATGACGAATTCGATGCTCAACCCCTATGTCGCCGACATCACCGCCGACGAGCAGAACATTTTAGTCCCGTAATTCCGCAAAATTCTGAGAATGTGAGAAAGAGAGATCAAACGCCATGAAGTTCCGCTTTGCGCTGCTTGTCGCGGCGCTCGCGCTTGCGCTGAGCATCAGCGCCTTTGCTTACAGCGAGGAGCCCGCGCAGGATGCCGCCGCTCCCGCACAGGAGGAGACGACGAGCGAAGACAGCGCCCCGTTCGTGCTTCTTCGCGTCTACGAGGGCCAGTTTACCGACGTGAAAGACGGCGACTGGTTCGCCTCTCCGGTCGTCTCGGCCTATGAATACGGGCTTTTGAACGGTCGCAGTGAGAGTTCCTTTGCGCCGAACGGCAATGTGACGATCGCCGAGCTTTTGACCATCGCCGCGCGGCTGCGCGCCATCTACACGACCGGCAGCGACGCGGTCATCCCCGCCGCGAAGGAAAACGAGGCGTGGTATGCGCCGTATGTCTCGTACTTGAAGAGCCAGAATTTGCTCGACAACAGCTTTGAGGGCTTCTACCTCCTGCCCGCTTCGCGCGCGCAGATGGCGGGCATTTTCGCCTTCGCCGTGCCGGAGGAATGGTACACCGAGCCCAACGCCTCGCTCGTCACCTCGGCCTACGCGAGCCGCGAGTACATCGCCGACGTGACGGACAAAACGCCCTACCGCAGCGAAATACTGCTGATGTACCGCCGCGGGCTGCTCTCCGGCATGGACGCAAAGGGCAGCTTTTATCCCGACCGCAGCGTCAGCCGCGCGGAAATTGCGGCGCTTCTGACGCGCGTGGTCAAGCCCGAAACGCGCCTGACGCTCACGTGGACGGTCGCGCCGTATCACTCCGTCAAAAACGCGACGCTCGCAAGCCTTGTCAAAGCGCCCGCGGCCACGTCGCTCCCGACGTCTGCCAAGGACACCGCCTCCATCGACGGTTTGGTTCGCAATATGCTCGCGCGCGGCGAGCACACGATCACGCTGAACTACTCCAAGGCCCTCACCACCGCCACCGCCAGCGCGCTGACGCAGGCGTTCACCTCCTGCGTCAAAACATACTGCGAGCAGATGTACAACGCTGTTTCCTGCCGCTCGTATTCGACGGGCAAGGTCGTACTCACGTTTTCGTCCACCGCCTGTACGGACAAAACGCTCGAATCGTACCGCGCCAAGGCGCTCGCCGCCGCGATCAAGGTCCACGACTCCCTTTGGGAGAGCGGCACGCTGAGCTACGACATGAGCCAGTATGAGATCGCGCGCACGTATTTTCAATGGCTGTGCGACCACTGCCGCTACGACAACGCCGCCGCGGACGATTCCGCGAGCCATCTTGCCTACGGCGCGCTTGTCAGCGGCCTTGCCGTGTGCGACGGCTACACGGGCGCTTACAACCTGCTCTTGAAGCTCGAGGGCATCGAGTGCACCTCGCTTTTTAACGACAGCCACATCTGGACGCTCGCGACGCTGGACGGCACGCAGTACCACATCGACGTCACCTGGGGCGACCAGTACGGGCGCACGGACCTGCGCTACTTCGGCATGAGTGAGGAGCAGTCCTACCAGTGCCACCCGTGGGGCACAGCGGACAAAAAGAAATAAGGATCGACATATAGGGAGCCCTGAGACGGTATGTCTCAGGGCTCCCTTTTTTATCACCATTCGAGCTTTGTGCGCACGTGCGCCAATGGCAGGTGAAAGCTCTCCCGCAGGACGTCGCGATGTTCCGGCGGAAAGTGCTCCTCTGAAAATTCATACAGCGGCAGAACCGAACCGTACTGCTGCGCGGTCTCGTAGAACCAGCAGCCGAATTCCAGACGTTCGAGCTTCGTTTGCAGCGCCGCGATCTGCGCGCGGACGTTGTCGCGCTCTTTGGCAAGGATGTCGCGGCGGGCGCTGAGTGTCTCTCCGCCGGGCCGGATGAGAGGCAGGAACGAGCGGATCTCCTTGAGCGGAAGACCGCAGAATTTCAGGTACTCGATGATTGAAAGCGTTGCAATATCGTCGTCTGTGTACGTTCGCTGCCCATTGCTGGCGCGCACACCGAGAGACAGCAGCCCCTCCTTTTCATAGTAGCGCAGGGTCGATGGGGCAATATTCATCATGCGTGCCACTTCTCCGATTGTATAAGGCATACGAAAATCTCCTTAAAAAACTGTTAAGATGACCGCGCGAAAGCCTATTGACTTAAAGGCGACTTTAATAGTTACAGTTTACTTATCCAAATCGGTATTGTCAACAGAAATTAACGGGTAATTTTTCTTCCGTTTGTGTATGATGTTCCGATGCCGACAGTTTTTAAGAAGGAGAAAAGAAGCTATGAGAAAAATGATGCAGCGATCCCTGAGCTGTCTGCTGACTCTCGCGATGGTCGTCACGATGCTGATGACCAGCACGCTCGCAGCAGAGAAAAGCGCAAAACTGGAATTGAGATTTCATATATTCCAAGGGATTTAACAACTACGAATCCTCCAAGATCGTCAGTCTCGAAGTCTACAAGGGCTACCCCGCAAACGGCTATGCCGCAGAGGAAGAAATCCTCAAGCAGCTCGAAACGGTCAAGCCCCAGGCCGACGGCAGCTATGCCGTCACCGAGGCCGGCACCTATGCCTACCATGTCCACGGCACGGGCTACTATAACATTCTCCAGCTCTTCAATGTCACCGAGGCCGACCTGACCGCGGGCGCGAAAAAGCTCACTGTCATCGGCGGTAAGCTCGGCGGCAGCGGCTATGAGCCGACCATCAAGCCCGAAAAGGCCCCTGATTCTTACAAGATGGATGCCCGCGACAGCATGCTCATCTTCTGGCCGGAGGAGATCAACGATTCTTTCACCGTCGCTCCGCAGGGCTACACGACGCCCGCCTTCGACGGCAAGCATGCCGCCAACGAGTTCACCTCTCAGGACCAGATGATGGCTTTCCTGCAGAAGATGGACAAGTCCTCCGACGTTATGCACCTCTACTCCGCCGGTACGACCCCGAACTACAAGTATGACCTCCCCCTGGCACTCTTCACCACCTCCGAGATCCCCGCGAACGCCACGCTCGCCGAGGCCGCCAAGATCGTCAAGAGCAACGGCAAGGTCAACATCTGGTACCAGGCCCAGATCCACCCCAATGAGCCCGCCGCCGGTGAAGGCGCGCTCGTGATGATCGACAACTTTGTCAACGATCCCGCCTACAAGGCGCTGCTCGACAAGGTCAACATCGTCATCGTTCCCCGCATCAATCCTGACGGTTCCTACCTCTTCAGCCGCGCGACCTACGACGGCTTTGATATGAACCGCGACCACATGTCCCTCAAGGCCGCCGAGCTTGCCCAGCTCCACACCGCCTACCGTCTGTTCATGAGCGAGGTCGTTATCGACACGCATGAGTTCACGTTCTACGGCGCCAAGGACGGCATGATGAACAATGCCGACGACCTTGAGACCACCCCCGCCACCAGCCTGAACGACGACCCCGCCGTGACCAAGATCGGTCTTGACATGGCCAAGCATGCCTTTGCCGATGCCGAGAACGCCGGTCTTCGCGTCTATCACTACGGCACGACCGTCAATAACCCCATCGGCCGCGCTTACTTCGGCCTCTACAACGCGCTTTCCTTCCTGATCGAGACCCGCGGCATTGGCGCCGGCCGCCAGAACTTCGAGCGCCGCGTCTTCTCGCAGGAGACCGCCGCGACCTCTTACATCAAGTACACTGCCGAGCACGCCGATGAGATCGTCAAAACCGTCGCCGCCGCCCGCGCCGATGTCATTGCCAAGGGCAAGACCTACGATGAGAGCGACATCATCGCCCTCTATCAGACCAAGTCCGGCAAGACGATGACCGACTACACTGCGACGCGCGTCCAGTACACGATGGACGGCACGGAGAAAACCGGTAAGGCGACCGCCCTGTCCCTGAACGACACCATCACCCGCGGCCGCACCCGTCCGACCGCCTATGTCATCCCCGCCGACGCGGCCAACATCGACAAGATCCTCTACATCATGGACAACCAGGGCGCCGAGTACTACAAGCTCAATGCCGGTACGACCGCTTCCCTCCAGCAGTACTACTACATCGGCGAGTACATGGAAAACGACAAGGCCAAGGGCATTGAGGCCGGTCTCCGCGACGCGGCCGACGTGACCTTCGCCAGCGGCGCTTACGTCTTCCCGATGGATCAGGTCGCGGGCAACGTCATCGCGATGCTCTGCGAGCCCGACGTCACCGACTCCAACGGTTACGACGGCTCCCTCTACCAGTACAAGCAGATCGACTACGACAAGTCGACCATGAACTTCCCGCTCTACCGCTACACGGGCAATGACCCGCGCACCACGCTTGTGAGCAACGGCACCTCCGCCGAGCCCACCCAGCCCACGCAGCCTGAGAAGCCCTCCCAGCCCGCGAGCAGCGACACCTACACCGTCGTCTCCGGCGACAGTCTGTGGAAGATCGCCAGCAAGCAGCTCGGCAATGGCAACCGCTGGACTGAGATCTATGACCTGAATAAGGACACCGTCAAGTCCCCCTCGGTCATTTTCGTCGGTCAGATCCTCAAAATGCCTCTCACGGCAGTGAGCCAGTAAAAAATACGTCAGTGTTTTTTCTCCACAAATCCCCTTCGAACGGGAAAGCGCCTTCCGCGATGCGCTTTCCTTTTTATTTTCAAATCTCGAATTGCTGACCGTCGTGCGTGATGCGCGCGATGATGTCCTTTTCGTCCGGGTGCGCAGCGATGTAGCGGTCGATGACCTCATACTTTTTCCACATGTGCATCGGGAAAACGTGCTGCACTGTCACATTCTTCAGCAGATACTCGATGCCGAGGCCCTCGCTGCCTTCACCAAGGCGCGGGTCAAGCGGCGCCATCGCCGCCGTGATCTCGGGCGCGATGTTGTTGTCCGTCGCCTCGTTGCGCACGGCGGAGGCGAGCTTTTCAATGGCCGCATGGTAGTGGACGGTCATGTTGTTGCAGTAAGCCTTGCCCTCGCTCTCCCAGTTCCACCAGTTGAGGTCGCCCCCGTGGTAGACCATCTTCCCCTCGCAGCGCAGAAGGTAGGCATTGCCGATGTCCGTCGACTTGATGGCGCGGATGCTCAAATCCTCGCCCGCGACGTCGGTGAGCAGGATGCTGTCGGGCCGCAGAACAGTCGTGCGGGCAAAGGCTTCGTCGGAGATGTTCAGCCATTGCCGCTTGCGCTCGGTGAGGCGCGTATCGCGCGAGACGAAAAAGCGCGCGTCGGGGTACTTTTCCAAAAGTGTGAACACCTTGGCGTCGAAGTGGTCCTCGTGGCTGTGGCTCGCGAAGACGAGCAGCGGCTTGTCTGGGTTCAGCTCCGGCAGCTCGCCCGTGTAGTCGGGCTCGTAGGTGTAGTCAAAGAGCGTGTAGAACTTGTCCCATTCGACAAGATACGCGCTGTGGGCGATAAACGTGACGGTCATGCGGTTTCTCCTTTCGCTCTGGAGGATGGAAGTTTGCTTGTAGTATCATAGCAGACGCCGCGGCGCGGCGCAAGGGGAAAAGGCTTTGCAAAATCGCGCGGATATGGTAAAATATTTAAATCTATCCCCTGACTTCATGAAAGGAGCTGCGCGATGCTGAAAAAAGCCTACGTCGAGATCACGAACCGCTGCAACCTCGCCTGCTCCTTCTGTCCCAAGACAAAGCGCGCGCCGCGCACGATGAGCGCGCAGGAATTCGACCTTATCCTCTCGCGGCTCGAGGGGTACGTGCAGTACGTCTATCTGCACGTGATGGGCGAGCCGCTGCTGCACCCTGAGCTTACGACGCTCTTCGCCCTCGCCAAAGCGCGGAACATGAAGATCTGCATCACGACGAACGGCACGCTGCTCCAAAAGCGTTCCAGTGAGTTGCTTGCCGCCGAAAGCCTGCACAAGATCAGCGTCTCGCTCCACAGCTTTGAGGGCAACGACGGCGCGGACGAGCAGGAGCTTGCCTATCTTGAGCAGGTCTGGGACTTTGCTGAAAAGGCCGCGAAAAAACGCGTCATCGTAGCGCTGCGCCTCTGGAACGACGGCGGCGCGGACGCGCGCAACGGCGAAATTCTCGACTTTCTGCGCTCCCGCACAGGCGATAACTGGCCGGAGATGCGAAACGGCAGCTTTCTTCTGCGCGACCACCTGTATTTGGAGCGCGCGGGCAAGTTCGACTGGCCCGACCTGAGCGCCAACGAATCCGGCGCGCAGTTCTGCTACGGTCTGCGCGACCAGCTCGGTGTCCTTGTCGACGGCACCGTCGTCCCCTGCTGCCTCGATCACGAGGGCGACATGGCGCTGGGGAACCTCTTCACTCAGCCGCTTACCAAAATTCTGAACTCCCCGCGCGCGTGTGCTCTGCGCGAGGGCTTCTCCCGGCGGAAGCCCGCCGAAGAACTCTGCCGCCGCTGCGGCTTCGCCGCGCGCTTCAACAAATGATATGATGACAGAACATTGGGAAAACTTAAATGCTCTGACCGCGCCGCTGCTCACGTGGTATGACTTAAACGGCCGCACGCTGCCATGGCGCAGCATCGTCACGCCGTACCGCACGTGGGTCTCGGAGATCATGCTCCAGCAGACGCGCGTGAGCGCCGTCATTCCGTACTTCGAGCGCTTCATGGCAGAGCTGCCCGACACCGCGGCGCTGGCCGACGTGCCGGAGGAACGGCTCTTGAAGCTCTGGGAGGGGCTTGGCTACTACTCGCGGGCGCGGAATCTGCAAAAGGCGGCGAAGGTCATCGTCTCCGACTTTGGCGGCGAGTTGCCGCGCACTTGTGCAAGTCTCAAAACGCTCCCCGGCATCGGCGACTACACCGCCGCCGCCATCGCCTCGATCAACTTCGGCGAGCCGGTCGCCGCGGTGGACGGGAATCTGCTGCGCGTCGCCGCGCGTGTGAGCGGCTGCGGCGAGGACATCATGGATGCCAAGGTGCGCCGTCTTTTCCGCCAAAGGCTCGATGCGGCCATCGACGCAAACCGCCCCGGCGCGTACAATCAGGCGATGATGGACCTCGGCGCGACGGTGTGCCTGCCGAACGGCGCGCCGAAGTGCGAGATCTGCCCCGCGCGAATGATGTGCGAGGCGTACAAAAACGGCCTCACCGAAGTCTTACCCGTGCGCGCGAAGAAAAAGGCGCGCAAGATTGAGGAGCGCACCGTGCTGCTGCTCTTTCAAAACGGCAAGGCCGCGCTGCGAAAGCGCGCGGACACGGGACTTCTCGCCTCACTCTGGGAATTCCCGAGCGTTTTGGGGAACCTCGACGAGGCGGGCGTTTCGCTTGCGCTTGCGCAAATGGGGCTTTCGGCGCAAACTGTCGAACCCATGGGCAGCGCCAAGCACATCTTCACCCACATCGAGTGGGATATGAAGGGCTACTTCGCCGACGTGACGGGCGAAACCGACGATCTATTCTGGGCGGACGCCGCGGCGTTCGACGCCGCCGCCATCCCCACCGCATTCAAGAAATTTGCCGCGCTCGTTCGCGCGCGGCTGCAATAAGAGAGGGAGAACAACGACCATGGCACAGCTTTACTTCAAATACGGCGCGATGGGCTCGAGCAAGACGGCCAACGCGCTGATGGCGCGCTTCAACTACGAAGAGCGCGGGCAGAAGACGCTCCTCTGCAAGCCCCAGCTCGACACGCGCGACGGCGACCACATGGTGCACTCGCGCATCGGGCTTGAATACCCCTGCGTCTACTTCCATGAGATGCGGCAGATGGACGAAGAGGAACTCAAAAAGAACGCCTGCATCATCGTCGACGAGGCGCAGTTTTTGACAAAGGAGGAGGTCTTATACCTCGTCCATCTCGTCGACGACTGCGGCATCCCCGTCCTCTGCTACGGGCTGCGCGCCGACTTCAAGGGCGACCTTTTCCCCGGCAGCTACGAGCTGCTTGTCATGGCCGACAAGTTAGAAGAGGTCAAAACCATCTGCTGGTGCGGCAAAAAGGCCGCGTTCAACGCGCGCTTTGACGCGCAGGGCCATGTCGTCAAGCAGGGTGCGCAGGTCGTCATCGGCGCGAACGACCAGTACATCGGCCTGTGCCGCAAGCACTGGATGCTCGGCGACCTCGGCCCCGACTTCAACGGTCAGGGCACGGGCGACTGATGCGCTGCGAGATCTGTCCCCGCCGCTGCAATGCTGAGCGCACGGCGGAGAAAGCGGGCGGCGTCTGCCGCATGCCCGCGGGCTTAGTCGTCGCGCGCGCGATGCTGCACCTCTGGGAAGAGCCCGTGCTCAGCGGTAAAAACGGTGCGGGCTGCATCTTCTTTTCGGGCTGCAATTTGGGCTGCGTGTTCTGCCAGAACGGGCGCATCAGCCACGAGAATTTCGGCAAGGTCATTACGCCCGTGCATCTGCGCGAGATCATGGAAGGCCTCGTTTCGCAGGGCGCGCACTGCATCGATCTTGTCACGCCCACGCACTTTACGCCGTGGGTGCTCGAAGCGCTGGATCAGCCGCTTCCCGTCCCCGTTGTGTGGAACAGCGGCGGCTACGAGCGCGTGGAAACGCTCAAAACGCTTGAGGGTAAGGTGCAGATCTATCTGCCCGACTTAAAATACGCCATGGAGCGGCCCGCGCGCACCCTCTCCGCC
>OCPX01002631.1_pt1 | contig 10915 bp, 10 predicted proteins | sample 1538771 | NCBI WGS metagenome assembly OCPX01 (sample SAMN04571725, study PRJEB22368) | human gut metagenome | biome: human gut; material: stool | host: Homo sapiens | place: Luxembourg | collected 2012-11-01 | reverse complement strand
CCCGCCTAAAAGGCGGGATTTAGGGGGGGGCCTTATCGCGCTGTCGGGCCAATTCTGCGCCGCTACCCTTAAAAGCCGTTTTTCAAACGGCCGGTTCGGTTTTTGCACCCATCACCGGAAAACTCGATTCGTATGAAAAAGCTACTTTTTTTGCTGATGTTCGCACTCGGAACGGGCGCGGCGCAGGCGCAGGTGAAGTTCGAGACCAAATCGACGGACGCCGTGCGCGAAATGGCGATCAAGCAGGGCAAGCTGGTCTTCATCGACCTCTATGCCAGCTGGTGTCCCCCGTGCCGGATGATGGAGAGGCAGGTCTTTTCGCGCAAGGACGTCGGGGAGTTCATGGACCAGCGGTTCGTGGCGGCCAAATACGACACGGACAAGACCACGGGCCGCGAACTGATGAAGAGATACGGCCGCGGCGCCATTCCGCTCTACCTCGTGTTCGACACCCGGGGCGAACTGCTGGGACGCATCCAGGGCGCGGCCGACGCCGAGACCTTCATGGACAACCTCCGCACGATCATCGCCCGGCAGAAGCCGCACAAGCAGCAGCCTTAAAGACTTCGGAACGAAGGCCCTCCCGACGCTTGTCCGCACAATCACGGCCGCCGGCAGCAGCTTCCGCCCCGCACGAAAGAGATCCGGAACACCGGCTGCGAATCAAGCCCTACCTCGGGGTATAGACCACCTTCTTGGTTTCGAAGAACTCCTCGCCGAAAAAGCGCGGAATGTCGTAGACATGCCACCGTTTGCCGGTCAGGGCCAGTTCTTCGGCCAGGTCGCCGCCCTTGAGGTAGAGAATGCCGTTGGGCAGCGACCCTTTCTGTCCCTTTTCGAGCCGGTTCCAGATCCAGCCGACAAATTCGGGCATGGCCGTCACGGCGCGCGAAACGACGTAGTCGAATCGCTCCGTCAGGGTCTCGACCCGCACGCAGCGGGGCGTGAGGTTCGTAAGCCCGAGGCCCGCCGCAACCCCTTCGACCACGGTTATCTTCTTGCGGATGGAGTCCGCGGCGGTGAACCGCGCCTCCGGAAAAAGGATCGCCAGCGGCACCGAAGGGAATCCGCCGCCGCACCCCACGTCGAGAATCCGCGCTCCGTCGCCGAACGTGCAGACCTTGGCGATGGCCAGCGAATGCAGCACGTGACGCAGGTAGAGCTGGTCGAAATCCTTGCGCGAAACGACGTTGATCTTCGCGTTCCAGTCGGCATAGAGGTCGTACAACGCCGCGAACTGCTCCTTCTGACGCCCGGTCAAGTCCGGGAAATATTTAATTATCAGCTCCAATTGTGAATTATGAATTGTGAATCGTGAATCGTTCATCGCTCGTCGCCCTGGGCGATGAGCCGGCACATCTGTTCGCGGGCGCGGTGTATCTGGGTTTTCACGGTCCCGAGCGGCAGCGAGAGCTTCGCCGCGATCTCCTCGTAGGAGTACTCCTCGAAAAAGCGCATCAGGATCAGCTGCCGGTAACGGGGCGCGAGGCGTTCGAGATAGTGCTCGATCTGCGACCGCTGCTGGAGGTTGATGACGCTCTCCTCGGGAGTCGGGGCGTTCGACGCCGGGGCGGCGAAACGCTCGTCGATCGGCAGGTCGTCCTGGCGGCGGCGCACGAAGTCGATGAACGTGTTGCGCGCAATGGTGTAGACCCACTGCCCGAAGGTGTAGTCCGCACTGTACCGGTGGAGGTTGATGTAGACTTTGATAAAGGTCTCCTGCAACAGGTCGTCGGCATCGTTCACACCGCCGAGCCGCTGCACGAACAACCGGTGGATGGCGTCGCGGTAGCGGTTGAAAAGGTACTCGAAGGCGTCGTTGTCCCCCTTGAGCACCCGGTCGACCAGCTCACGGTCTTCGGCTACGATATAGTCGGCTATCTCCATACGCGGTTGTCACGGCGGAGCAGCATCGCCCCCAGCGCCGCGGCCCACAGCGGGCCGAGCAGGTCGTAGATGAAGTAACGCCCTGCAATGCCGCCCTCGCCCAGCCGCCGCGCGATGCGGCGCACTTCGAACGCCACGACGACATAACGGATGACGGCGAGCAGCAGCGCGGCGAGCTTGTACTCGGGAGGCATGACCGCAAGGGCGCAGACCACCGTGGCGAAAAAGAGCACGCGCGAACCGATCTCCCAGCGGACGAAGGTCTTCACCGCGCGGGGATAGAAGCGGAAGGCCGAGCCGAAATAACGCAGCTGGCTCATCCACCAGCCCATGCCGCCCCACATTTTTTCGCGCAGCGAGGCGCGGGGCGAGAGGATCACGCTCACGTTGTCGCGCGTCATGACCCGCTGCATGAACAGGTCGTCCTCGCCGATGTTCATATTGAGGTGGCTGAAGCCGTTGGCCCCGAAATAGAGGCTCTTGGTGAAGCCGTAGTTGTGGAGCGTGGCGCGGCGCTGCACGGCCCGGGCGATCCAGTCGGCCGAGTGCATCATCCGCCAGGCGCGCATCATGTAGTTCGAAAAGCCCTTTCCGCGCTCCACGCCGCAGTAGCCCACAACGATTTCGCCGCGCATGAACCCCTTGGCCATCAGCGACAGCCAGCGGTCGGTCTGCGGCACGGCATCGGTCGAGGTGAAGACCATGCACTCGTAGTGGGCCGACTTGATGCCCACGTTGAGCGCCATCTTGCGCGAAATCGGGAAACGGGGGTCGAGGTGGATCTTGGTGGTCGTGATCTGCGGAAACGACTGTTTCAGCCGCACGAGGTCCTCGTAAAAATCGGAGTCGTGGCCCACGTAGACGATCACCACCTCGAAATCGGGGTAGTTCTGGGCCAGGATCAGCGGCAGACGCTCCTCGACGAACGAATAGTCCTCCGAAAAGAGGGGTACCACCACCGACACGGGCGGCTCGCGGTCCATCGTCTGCGGACGGCGGTTGTTCTTGTAGCCGGGAATGCGGCCGTAGACGAAAATATAGTAGTACAACTGCACGCCGAGCATCAGGAGCGTCGCCCCCGCGAGGGCCGCACCCTCCCAGCCATAGCATGACAGAATTTGTTCGAAGAGTTGCATATTGAAGAAATATGCGCAAAGATAGAAATATTTTGTGTATTTTTGCCGAATATATGAGTATGAAATTCACCCTGCAACATAAAGACCCTTCGTCGCACGCCCGCGCGGGCGAACTGCATACAGATCACGGCGTCATCCGCACCCCGATCTTCATGCCCGTGGGCACGGCCGCGACGGTGAAGGGCATTTTCCACCGCGACGTGCGCGACGAAGCCCGCGCGCAGATCATCCTGGCAAACACCTATCACCTCTACCTGCGTCCCGGCACGGAGATCCTCGAACGCGCCGGCGGCGTGCACCGCTTCTCGACCTGGGAAGGCCCGATGCTCACCGACAGCGGCGGCTTTCAGGTCTTTTCGCTGGCCGCGTGCCGCAAGCTGAAAGAGGAGGGATGCCATTTCCGGTCGCACATCGACGGCTCGAAGCACCTCTTCACGCCCGAAAGCGTCATCGACACCGAGCGCACGATCGGAGCCGACATTATGATGGCCTTCGACGAATGCCCCCCGGGCGACGCCCCGCGCGAATACGCCGCCAAGTCGCTCGGCCTCACGGAGCGGTGGCTCGACCGGTGTTTCAACCAGTATCACCGGACCAGTCCCAAATACGGCCATTACCAGGCGCTGTTCCCCATCGTGCAGGGATGCACCTACCCGGACCTGCGCGCCCGGGCCGCGGAGAACGTGAAGCAGTACGACGCCGACGGTTACGCCATCGGCGGACTGGCCGTGGGCGAACCGACGGAGGTCATGTACGAGATGATCGAAGTGGTCAACGCCATACTGCCGGAGGACCGTCCGCGTTATCTGATGGGCGTAGGCACACCGGTGAACATCCTCGAAGGCATCGAGCGCGGGGTGGACATGTTCGACTGCGTGATGCCGACGCGCAACGGCCGCAACGGGCAGCTCTTCACGGCCGAGGGCGTCATCAACATCCGCAACAAGAAGTGGGAGGACGACTTCTCGCCCGTCGACCCCGCGGGCACGGCCTTCGTCGACCGGCTCTACTCGAAGGCCTACCTGCACCACCTCTGCGTCTGCGGCGAGATGCTCGCTGCCGAGATCGCCTCGCTGCACAACATCGCCTTCTACCTGCGGCTCGTGGGGGCGGCGCGCGAGCACATCCTCGCCGGGGACTTCAGGGCGTGGAAGGAGGGAATGGTCGAAAAACTGACACGAAGACTGTAAAGGGACTTTTCCGGACAACCTAATGTAAAGAAAATTATGAAACGAACGATCCAAGTCATCCTGTTCGGGCTGTGGGCCCTGGCGGCCAGCGTCTCCTGTTCGGGGAACAGACCGGTGGCGGCACCTTCGGCGGTCGGCGTTTGGGCCGACAGGGATTGCGAACTGCTCCGCACGGAACGCTTCGCGCTGCTGTTCGAAAGCAACGGCGACACGACGACCTCCCTCCTGCAACGCATGGATGCCACGGACACCGTATTGTTGGGCAAAACCGTATTCACGCCCGACTCGGTGCTCATGCAGTATGTCCACAGGCCCGGAGAAGCGCGGCAGTACGCCGACCCGGGGGCCGTACAGCCCGACGGACGGCTGCGCATCGTGGTAGAGGGCCGGGAACGGATGCTCGAAAAGATAGAAAGCTTCGCGGTCTCCGCTCCCTACGAGATGCTGAAAGCCTCGCCGCTGGAGATCGGCTCCTGCATCCAACAGTGGAGTCTGGGCACGAGATGCCGCTGCGAAAACGGGAGCATCAGTTTCGAAGCGGGTACCAACCGGCACAGTTATACGTTCAACATCGAGCCGGGATTCGTCTATTGCCGGGCCGCCCGCCTACGGTTCAACGAACGCGGCGGACTCTTCGCGCAGAACATCCGCATGATGGCCAACGCGCGGGAACACACCGCCTACATGGCCCCCGACAACCGCGCCGAGAGCGCCGAACCGCTGAAAATCGACGACTCGAAATTCAGCCCCGACCAGTGCGTCTTCGATGAGGACGGCATCTACTGGTCATTCATTCGCTTCGAAGGCGATACAGCTGTCATCCACGGCTGCGGAGAGTTGTACCGATTCGCACGACCTGCGATCGACGATCCGGACCAAACCGAATGGATCGCATTCGAAAAATATTGACAACCGAAGAGATGAAAATGCGTTTTCCGGGGTTCAAGATTCTGGACCGTTACATACTGGGCAAGTTCCTGTCGACCTATTTCTTCGCCATCGCCATGATCATCGTGATCGTGGTGGTCTTCGACTACGTGGAGAAGATCGACGACTTCACGGAGCTGCACGCACCCCTGAAATCGGTCATCCTCGACTACTACCTCAACTTCATCCCCTACTTCATCAACCAGTTCAGCGGCCTGTTCACCTTCATCGCCTGCATCTTCTTCACCTCGAAGATGGCCTACCAGACCGAGATCGTGGCCATGCTCTCGGGCGGCATGTCGTTCCGCCGGCTGATGTGGCCCTACTTCCTCGGGGCGCTGATCATCGCCTCGCTGTCGCTGACGCTCAACCTCTGGCTGATCCCCATTTCGCAGCGGCACATCGTCGCCTTCGAGCAGCAATACATCAAACGCAAGCAGAACACCAAATACGACCGACACATCTACCGCCAGATCGAGCCGGGCATCTTCGCCTACATCCGCGGCTACAACGACGGCGCCCGCCAGGCCTCGTTCTTCGTGCTGGAACGCTACGAAAGCGGCACGATGACCCACTCGCTCGAAGCCTCGGACGCCAAGTTCAACCCCGAGACCAAACGCTGGACCGCCCCGCGCTACACCAAACGGGAGTTCGACTCCGCGGGCACGGAGACCTTCGAGCAGTTCCGCAACCTCGACACGCTGATCAACCTCGAAGCCACCGAGCTGGGCGAGATCAACGACCTGATCCAGACCATGAACATCTCGGAGCTGAACGCCTTCCTGGACCAGCAGCGGGCCAAAGGCTCCGACTCGATCAACCTCATCGAGGTCGAGAAGCACGCGCGCTACGCCTATCCGCTTTCGACGTTCATCCTGACGCTGATCGGCGTGTCGTTGTCCTCGCGCAAGGTCCGCGGCGGCACCGGCCTGCACATCGGCATCGGCACGGGACTCTGCTTCTCATACATCCTTTTCAACCGCTTCTTCGAGGAGTTCGCCAAAAGCGGAACCCTCCCGCCCGGGCTGGCCGTGTGGCTGCCCAATATCATTTACCTCGGCATCGCCGTCTACCTTTACCGGAAGGCCCCGAAATAACCTGCGATCTATGGAGAAACCCCAGAATTACCTGTCCCGGCTCCGGCGGCATCCGCTGCTGTGGAACCTCGCGCTGATCGCGGCGATCATCCTCGCGATGGCCGTCGCCGCGCACATCCTCATGCAACTGGGCACACGCCACGGCGCGCGGCGCACCGTGCCCGACCTCTCGGGCGTTCAGCTCGACCAAGCTCAACGCATCGCCCGCAAGCACGACCTGCAACTGCACATCAACGACTCGCTGTTCGTCCCCGCCTACGAAGGGGGCATCGTCCTCGACCAGCTGCCCGAAGGGGGCGTCGAGGTGAAACCCGGACGCACGGTCTACATCACGATCAACTCCTTCCGTCAGAAGATGGTCCCCGTGCCCTACGTGGCCGGGCGTTCGCTGCGGCAGGCCAAGAACATGCTCGAAATCGCCGGACTGGAGATCGCCGAGCTGGTCTACCGCGCCGACATGGCCACGAACTACGTACTGGAGGAGTACTGCGAAGGCAAACCCGTGACCCCCACGACCCGCATGGAGGCCGAAATGGGTTCCGGCGTGACGCTCTACGTGGGCGTCGAAGAGGGCTACGGCACGACGATCGTGCCGCGGCTGGTGGGGCTGCCGCTGGCGCAGGCCAAGGGCCGCCTCTGGGAACTGGGCCTCAACGTCGGGCGCGTGGACTTCGACGAAGGGGTCAACCTGCTCAACCTGAAGGACACGCGCGTCTACATCCAGACGCCGGGCGCCGAGCGCAGCGCAGCGCTGGGGTCGAAGGTCGACCTGCGGCTGACGCTCGACGAGAAGAAACTCGCCCGGTACCGGGCCGAGGCCGAGAAGCAGGCGGCCGTCGCCGCCGAGGAACGCCGGGCCGAGGAGCAGCAGCGGGCCGATTCGCTCGCCCGGACGGTCCTGGAGGAGGCTTCGGCGGAACCCGCCGAGGAGCGGCCCGCAAACAATAACGAGGGATTTTTCGACTGATGACCGACAGACACCCCACCGACGATCCGGAGCTGGACGCCGTTCCGGCAGATGCGGAGGACGAAGAAGAAGCGGGCCTCTACGAACACTTTGCGGTGACGGCCGACAAGGGCCAGACCCCCATGCGACTGGACAAGTTCCTGACCGTGAGGATGGAACACTGCTCGCGCAACCGCATTCAGGCGGCGGCCGACAGCGGGAACATCCTCGTCAACGGCAAGGCGGCCAAGTCGAGCTACAAGGTCAAGCCGCTCGACCGCATCCAGATCGTGATGCCCTACCCGCGGCGCGAGGTGGAGCTCGTCGCCGAGGACATTCCGCTCGACATCCCCTACGAGGACCAATGGCTGCTGCTCGTGGACAAACCGGCCGGACTGGTCGTGCACCCGGGGGTGGGCAATTACAGCGGCACGCTGGTCAATGCGCTGATGCACCACCTCAACAAGCAGGGAATCCCGGCCGAAGAACAGAACCGCGCGGGACTGGTGCACCGCATCGACAAGAACACCTCGGGGCTGCTGGTGATCGCCAAGGACGAGCAGACCCACGCGCGGCTGGCCAAACAGTTCTTCGACCACACGATCCAGCGCCGCTACGTGGCTCTGGTGTGGGGCAATTTCGACGAGGACGAGGGGACCATCACGGGCAACATCGGCCGCAGTCCCAAGGATCGGCAGAAGATGTTCGTCTTCGCCGACGGGTCCGACGGCAAGCACGCCGTGACGCACTGGAAGGTGCTGAAACGCTATGGTTACGTAACCCTCGTGGAGTGCCGTCTCGAAACGGGGCGCACCCACCAGATCCGCGTCCACATGGCGTGGATCGGCCATCCGCTGTTCAACGACGAACGCTACGGCGGCGACCGCATCCTCAAGGGCACGACCTTCGCCAAATACCGGCAGTTCATCGAAAACTGCTTCGCGGTGATGCCGCGCCACGCGCTGCATGCCCGCCTGCTGGGCTTCGAACACCCCGCAACGCACGAAAACGTGCTGTTCGAAAGCCCGCTTCCGGCCGATTTCCAGTCCCTGCTGACAAAATGGAATATTTACACTTCAGCGGCAAAAGAAACCAAAGAAAATTAATCGCCGCATTCCGGTCGCGATGCGACAAGCCCCTCCCGAGGGAGGGGTTTGGGGTGGGGTCAGACTTGCAAACGCGGCAGAGCCGCGAACAACACCGGTTGCAAGAAATGCAACCGAAACAAAACAAATAACGCACGATCTTGTTTTTACCTACGACCATCAAGGAGGTCCGCGAACGCGGATGGGATCAGTTGGACGTGATCCTCTTCTCGGGCGACGCCTACATCGACCACCCGGCTTTCGGGGCGGCCGTCGTGGGACGCCTGCTCGAAGCCGAGGGCTACCGCGTGGCGATCGTTCCCCAGCCCAACTGGCGCGACGACCTGCGCGACTTCCGCAAACTGGGCGCTCCGCGCCTGTTTTTCGGCATTTCGGGCGGCTCGATGGACTCGATGGTCAACCATTACACCGCCAACCTCCGCCTGCGCCACGACGACGCCTACACGCCCGGCGGCAAGGCGGGATTCCGCCCCGATCGTGCCGTGACGGTCTATTCGCAGATCCTCAAGCGCCTCTACCCCCACGTTCCGGTGGTCATCGGGGGCATCGAAGCCTCGCTGCGCCGCCTGACCCACTACGACTACTGGAGCGACGCGCTGAAACCCTCCATCCTGGCCGAATCGGGCGCCGACCTGCTGATCTACGGCATGGGCGAACGGGTCGTGCAGCAGGTGGCCCGGGCGATGCGCAACGGCTATAACGCCAAACTGCTGCGCAAAATCCGGCAGGTGGCGTTCCTCTCCGACGAAAGCTACGTCGCGCGGCTCGACCCCGCCGCGACGATCCGCCTCCGCAGCTACGAGGAGTGTCTGACCGACAAGACCGCCTTCGGCGAGAACTTCACCGTTATCGAGACCCAGAGCAACCTGATGGAACCCACTGCGACACTCGTGGAGGCTGTCGGCGACCGGTGCGTGGTCGTGACGCCCGCCAACACGACGCTCACGACCGAGGAACTCGACCACTCGTTCGATCTCCCCTACGAGCGCGCCCCGCATCCGCGTTACGCGGGCAAGGGCGACATTCCGGCCTGGGAGATGATCCGCCATTCGGTCAACATCCACCGCGGCTGCTTCGGAGGCTGCTCGTTCTGCACCATCTCGGCCCATCAGGGCAAGTTCATCAACTCGCGCAGCGAACGGTCGATCCTCGCCGAAGTGGAGCATGTGGTGAAATCGCCCGGTTTCAAGGGCTATCTCTCGGATGTCGGCGCACCCTCGGCCAACATGTACCGCATGGGCGGCCGCGACAGGAAGCTGTGCCGCAAGTGCTGCCGGGCGTCGTGCCTCCACCCGAAGATGTGCCCCAATCTCGACAACGACCACCGGCCGCTGTTGGCCCTGTATGAAAAAATCCGGGCCGTCAAGGGCGTCAAGAAGGCCTTTATCGGCAGCGGCATCCGCTACGACCTGTTCGACCGCTCGCCCTATCTGGAGACTGTGCTGAAGCACCATACCTCGGGACGGCTTAAAGTGGCGCCCGAACACACCGAGGATAACGTGCTGCGCCTGATGCGCAAACCGCCGTTCGCGCTCTTCGAGCGGCTGACCGCCGACTTCCATCGCATTTGCAGTCAGGAACATCTGCCCTATCAGCTGATCCCTTACTTCATCTCCTCGCACCCGGGATGCACCGAGCGGGACATGCAGTCGCTGGCCGGAAAGGTGTTGGGAAAACTGCATTTCAATCTGGAGCAGGTGCAGGACCTCACGCCCACGCCGATGACCCTCTCGTCGGTGATGTTCTACACGGGAGAAAACCCCTACACGCACGAGAAAGTCTATGTCGCCCGCTCGCAGGACGAGAAGCGGCGGCAAAAGGCGTATTTCTTCGGCGAAAAGCCGGCCATGGGGCAACCGGGCGCAGGCCACCCCGCACGCGGGAAAGAGACCCGCGGAAAGAGCGGCCCGGGATTCCGGCCGGGACGGAAATTCACGAAAAAAGGCTGACGGTTTCGTCAGCCTTTTTTCGTGACCGGACCGGGAGCCGTGCAGAGCCGGACCGGGAAAGGGCCGTCCTGCCACCGCCCCTGAAAGCGCGTCCTTAAAGCGCCGGCTTTAGCAGGCCGAAGAGCAGGCAAGCGATCACGAACGTCACGACGATATTGAATGTCTGCGCCACGAGGAACGACCGCAGGACGTTGCGGTTCTCCTTCGAGACGATGTCCTTGAGACGCGTGTCGAGACCGATGCAGACGAAGGCCAGCGAGAAGAAGACCGTCGAGAACATCTTCGCCACGCCCGGTTCGAGCAGTTTGCCCTTGGCGCCCAACGTAAAGAGACCGTTCGACTGGCAGAGGCTGAAGACGAGCGACGCGGCGACGAACCCGAGGATGAACTTGGGGAACTTCTCCCACACGATGCCCAGCGAGGGAGCCTGCCCGCCCTTCTCGCCGCGGGTCGAGAGGTAAAGCGCAATGAAGAACGCCACCACGCCGATCAGCACGTTCTGCGCCGCCTTGATGATCACGGCGTGCTGGTTGGCGACCTCGCCGACGATCATGCTCGACGCGGCGACGCCCGACGTGGTGTCGATCGTGCCGCCGATCCACGCCCCGGCGACCTCCTCGGCCACTTCGGGAGCGAACAGGTGCGGCAGGATCAGGTTCGCCAGCCACGGCATGAGG
>OCPX01002625.1_pt1 | contig 10951 bp, 9 predicted proteins | sample 1538771 | NCBI WGS metagenome assembly OCPX01 (sample SAMN04571725, study PRJEB22368) | human gut metagenome | biome: human gut; material: stool | host: Homo sapiens | place: Luxembourg | collected 2012-11-01 | reverse complement strand
CCGGGATCTTCCGGCGGTTCAGCTTTTCGATCCCGGCCAGATACTCCTGCTCCTCCGGAGCGCAGAAGCTGACGGCCGTGCCGTCGGCACCGGCGCGGGCCGTGCGGCCGATGCGGTGAACGTACGTTTCCGGCACTTCGGGCAGGTCGTAGTTGAAGACATGGGACAGCTCGCTGATGTCGATGCCGCGCGCGGCGATATCGGTGGCCACCAGCACTTTGGTATCCCCGGCCTTGAAGCCCTCCAGTGCCGCCACGCGGGCGGACTGGCTCTTGTTGCCGTGGATGGCCGCTGCCGGGATGCCCTGCTTGTTCAGGTCCTTGGCGATCTTATCCGCGCCGTGCTTGGTGCGGCTGAAGACCAGCGCGTTCTGCACCGGCGGTTTCAGATTCTGGATGAGCCAGGGCAGCAGGAACTTCTTGTTGCCCTTCTCGACGAAATACAGGCTCTGGTCGATGCGGTCCACGGTGCTGGACACCGGGTCCACCTTGACGAAGGCGGGGTCGTGCAGGATGCCAGCCGCCAGCTGCTCGATCTCCTTGGGCATGGTGGCGCTGAACATCAGGTTCTGGCGCTGGGCGGGCAGCTTGGCGATGACCTTTTTCACGTCATGCACAAAGCCCATGTCCAGCATCCGGTCAGCCTCGTCCAGCACGAAGATCTCGATATGGGAAAGGTCGATGAGGCCCTGCCCCACCAGGTCGTTCAGGCGGCCGGGGCAGGCGATGAGGATATCGACGCCCTTCTTGAGGGCCGCGACCTGCGGGGCCTGGCCCACGCCGCCAAAAATCACGGTGCTTCGCTGGTTCAGGTACTTGCCGTACAGCTCAAAGCTCTCGCCGATCTGCAGCGCCAGCTCGCGGGTGGGGGTCAGGATCAGGGCACGGACGGCCCCTTTCTTTTTGGCCGGGGCCGCTGTCAGGCGGTCCAGCATGGGCAGCGCAAAGGCTGCGGTCTTGCCGGTGCCCGTCTGGGCGCAGCCCATCAAATCCCTCCCGGCCAGCACCGGCGGGATGGCCGATGCCTGAATGGGCGAGGGGGATTCGTAGCCCGCCTCCGCAACGGCACGCAGCAGCGGGGCGGACAGATTCAGTTCGTTAAAAGTCATGGTTCTCCTATTGTCCATGAAATGCTTCCGCCTCGCCCTGCCGGGGAGGCCTTTGCATTTCATTCTGTTACTCTTTGATTTTCCGGCACTCGATGTAATACCGTTTTTCCTCCGCATGGCCCATGCTGAAGGTCTTGCGGGGCAGCACACCGCCCATCACGACGCCCTTGAACAGGTCGCTCTTGTCGAACGGCGGCAGCAGGAAGGCCACGCCGCCCTGCTTGCACAAAGCGCGGACCGCAGGCTCATCGTGGACGTAATCCACGTGGGCCTCGATGTGGCGGGCCATGAAGTATTCGATGAAGGCGTCGATGGTGCCGACGGTCAGCGGGGCCACAGGGTGCTCGAAGCTGAGCACATTGGCAACGTGGGGGCCTGCCAACGTGAAGGACTGCTGCCGGGCATCGCCGAAGCAGATGCCTGCATTGTGGGAGTCGCTCCACGCGATGAGGGCCAGCAGCACCGCGCCGCAGTCCACATTGAACAGCACCCGGTGGATCGGCTCGATCTCGATGGCGGGCGAGTGGACGTTGCACACCTCAGCCAGGCACCAGCGGGCCGGGTGGTCTGCCTGCTGCTCCGGGGGCAGGGTCTGCTTCAGCTCCTCCCAGTAGGCCTTGGCCGATGCCAGCGAGTGGTTGCCGTCGCCCACAGCCAGCGTCAGCGGGGCTGCGCCCCTGGCCTGCGGATACCGGGCATCAAAGACTTCCTGACGGCCCAGCCCCCGCAGAGCCGTGTCGATCTGGGCCAGCAGAGCCGGGTCTTCCACGGCCCAGCCCGCGATGTGCCCGCCACCCAGCATCAGTTCGCCTTCGTAAACCTTGCGCAGCGCGTCTTTCTTCGCCCCGATGGGCTCGATGAGGGTGCAGTCCGGGTCGTCGGCCAGCATCATGACGTGGGGCGTTTCCAGGCTGGCCCCGCGCCGGACAGCCATCCGGGGCGGGATGCGGCTCTCGACCGTGTGTTCGCTGGGGCGCACCTCCGGCTGGGCACCCTCGGCGTAACTGTAGGCTTCAAGGTCGATCTTCCCCACCAGCCCCTGCCGGATGCGGCCGCTCTGCTCGGTGCGCTCCACATAAATAAAGCCGTCCACCGCACGGGTCAGCACCGTGTGGAGATAGTCGTCCATGGTCTCATGGATCTTCTGGATGCGGCCGGTCACGCCGCTCTCTTCCAGATACACTTCCGGCAGGACCAGGTTCAGGGTGCTGGGCGAACCTGCCGCCGTCCGGGCCGCTTTTTCCCAATAGGAGCGGTCGCTCGTAAACTGATCGCAGGCCACGCAGCCCCACTGCTCCAGCGGGATATTCTCCGCCGGGAGCAGGATGTGTGCCGGAGAAAAGCACGATGTTTTGTTCATATCACATTCCTCCCTCTCGCGTTATTGAAAGGAAACCGTAGTTTTTATTCGTAGTATCCGGCCGCATTGTCCCGCACGACCACATGCTCGACGCCCGCTTCGGTCTGCGCCTGCACCAGAGCAGCGCGCTCCTCGGCGGTCATGGTGGAGGCCGAAGGCACCCGCACCACAAGGTTCTTCACGCCCAGCTGTGCCGCCGGGACGCCCAGCGTGCTGGAGGTGTCGGCCACCTCGGCCAGCGTATAGCTGTACCACAGGGTCACACGGCTGCCAAAGCGCTGCTCCCAGACCGCCATATCGGCCCGCAGCTGGTCGGCACGGCTCACGCCGTTGGTGGTGCCATAGTCCTGCTTGCTGCTGGTGGAGGCCGGGAACTGGACGTTCTCCAGCACCATCTGCTCAAACCCGGCAGTGTGCAGTTCGTCGATGAGGTCGCCGATGTACTGGACAGCTGCGTCCGCATAGGGGTTCAGCCAAGGCTTGCCGTCGGCAGACGCCTTGTTGTCCAGCCAGAGGTAAGCCTGCCCCTTATATCCAATGGCCATGGCGTGGTCGGCGCGGGCACCGGCCGGGTCACGGAAGGCGGCGAGCTTCGCCACCGGGATGAGGCCCTCTTCCCGGAAGATGGCGGCCACTCTGGCCGGGTCCACGGTCACGCTGGCCGGGCTGGCCGCAGCGGCGGGCACCTGAGACGCATAATAGACCACGCCGGTGGCGTCCTTCAGGGTCACGACGGCATATTTCACGCCCTGCGAAGCCAGCTGCTGCGCCGCAGCGCGGATGGAGGCATCCTCCGTCAGGGCCGTGATGTCGGCCTCGGCCCAGCTGCCGTCCACGATAGCGGTGCCGTCCACAGCGGGCGTCACCACCTCCGGCTGCGCCTCCGAAGAAGCGGCCGGTTCACTCGCCGCAGAGGACGCCGGGCTCTCCGCCACAGACGATGCGCTCGCGCTGGCGGGGGAGGAGGCGGAAAGGTCCCGGTTGCGCACCACGGTGTACCAGGTATGCGTTGCCCAGTCCAGCACATGGGGAGCTGCCAGCCAGGCCGCGCCCAGCATCACGAGGACCAGTACGGCGATGCCGATCCCCTTTTTCACCCGCATCTCGCGGCTGTAGAAGCTGCGCCGATAGCGCTTGACCTTCTGGCGTTTCGGATATTTTGCCATAATCAACCACCCTCCCTTGGGGTCTTTTACAAGATCACAGAATGGCCGGTAAAGCCATAGATGGCCAGTGCCAGCACCCCGATGTAGATCAGCGTGACGGGCAGGCCGCGGAATGCCTCCGGGATGGCCCGGCTGCGCAGACGGTTCTGTGCTTCCGTCACCAGCATGACGGCCAGCAGATAGCCCAGGCCGCTGCCCAGGCCGAAGCCGAGGGATTGTTCCAGCGTGAAGCTCTGGGTGCGCTCGACCAGCACCGTGCCCAGCACACCGCTGTTGACGGCGGCCACGGGCAGGATGCGGATGAGCTGGCCGCTGCGGGGGCCTTTTGCCAGCTTGAGGACCAGCAGCTCAAACAGGCAGACCGCCGCGATGCAGGTCAGATACATCACCGGGCGCAGCTGGGCGCGGTTGGGCAGCGGGGCAATGAAGCTGCCCGCAAAATAGGCCAGCGGAGCCACCAGCACCTGCGTGATGCAGAGCATCAGGGCAAACCACCAGCTGCTCGTCCGCTCGTCGCCGACGAGCTGGACCAGCCGGGACACGCCCAGGCTGCGGGTGAAAACGGCGTTCTGGGCAAAGATGGCCAGAACGGCATAGCTGAAGAAGACGCCTACCAGGTGCAGCACGTCGCTCATTGTTCTGCCTCCTTCCGGTTCTCCTGCGGATGCACGGCCAGATAGCCGCGCGCCTCATTTTTCAGGTATTTCTGCCGCTCGCGGGCCAGCGCGCGCCAGATGGCGCACACCACGCCCAGCACGATGAAGCCGCCCGCCGGCATCCCGGCCATGGGCAGGACGGAGCGGCTGAGCGGGATGCCGAACACGCTGCCGAGGGCCAGCCACTCGCGCACACAGCCCAACAGCAGCAGGATGAGCGCATAGCCCAGCGTGATGCGCAGACCTTTGGAAACAGCCTTGTGCATCGTTTCCTGCACACGGCCAAAGCGGTAGGTCAGCAGCGGCTCCACCACCAGCAGAGGCAGGTAGATGCCCAGCACCAGCAAATCGGTGCCGAAGAGGGCGTTCAGGATGGGATACACCGCCAGATACACCACGGCGGCGCTGCCGCTGTAGACAAAGGCGCGGGGCAGCAGCTTCTTTTCCAGCTCTTCGGGGGCCGGGCGCTCGTCCCGCAGGGGGCACAGACGGCTGAGCAGGCAGGCCAGCATCCGCGAGGGCGTCAGCAGCAGGGCCACGGCCACCGCCAGCATCACGGCATTTCTGCCGCTGGTGGCCAACACCACCAGCGGGGCCAGGCCCATGCCCTGCATGACGACCGGGTTGTTTTTGAAGACGCGGTCATGGTGTGCGAACTTTTCGGGGTCGCGGGTGATCATTTCTGCAACATGACGTTTCATTCCGCATCCTCCTTCCAGCCCAGCAGACGGTACAGGCGGGTCTCGGTGCGGTCCAGCCAGCCGGAAATGCTGTTGACCGTGAGCAGTGCAAAGCAGACCCCCGTATCGTAGACGCCAAAGTAGCGGAAGCCCATGGTCGCGGCACCCACCAGCACACCGTACAAAATGCGGCCGATGCGGTGATGGGCACAGGTATAGGGCTCGTTCAGCAGGAAGACCGCGCTGAACAGCATCGCGCCGGTCAGCAGCTCATCCCGCACACACTGCAAACGGGGGAGCAGGCTGGCCGCAAAGGAAGTGTCCAGCAGGCCCACCTGCCGGGGGAACAGAAACGCGATGAGAGCACTCGTCACCAGAAAGCTGACGGCTGCGCTCAGGCGGGTATCCTTCTGATACCACAGGAACAGCCCGCAGGCCAGAATGACCAGCGCCGCGCCGGTGCCCATGGGGGCAGCATACTCGCCCAGCACCAGCGAGATCGGGCTGAGGTTCAGGATGCCGCCGCTGCGCAGGGTCCGGGAGATGGTATCCGACACCGGCACAGCCGATGCATCCCACAGGGGGATGGCGGTATACGGCTGGGGGTACTGGAACACCTGTTCCGGCCAGGACACCGCCGCGATGACGTAGCCCACCGCCGCCGGGTGGAACGGGTAGCTGCCGTAGCCGCCGAAGACCTCCTTGCCGATAAAGACACCGGCCAAGACAGCCGCGATGAGGACGTACCAGTCCACCGTGGCGGGCATGAGCAGCGCGATGAGGAGCGCGAAGCTCTCGCTGGAAAGATCGTTGGACTGGTAGACACGCCGACGCAACAGTGAGACCAGACGGTCGCACAGATTGCCGGTGATCACCGCCGCGCTGCAGAGCAGCAGCGGCCGCAGCCCGTAGAAGTAGCAGGACATGCACAGCAGCGGGACGGCCATCCAGCAGACATGCCGGTAGTAGCGGCCCGTCCGGGTCAGTTCCCGCTGCTGCGCCCGGATCAATGTTTCATCCATGGCTCAGCACCTCTCACAGCGCAGCCAGACGGCGCACAGCCGCCGCCGGGTCTGCCGCACCAAAGACGGCACTGCCCGCCACCAGAATGTCCGCACCGGCCTCCACGCAGAGCGGGGCCGTGGCGTCGTCCACGCCACCGTCCACTTCCAGAAGGAAATGGGCGCTCCGTCTGGCCCGCTCTTCGCGCAGCCAGCGCAGCTTTTCCAGCGCCGAGGGCATGAACTTCTGCCCGCCGAAGCCCGGCTCCACGCTCATGACCAGAACAAGGTCCAGCTGGTCCAGGTACGGAGCCAGCGCCTCCGGGGCCGTGCCCGGCTTGATGGTCAGGCCGACCTTGCACCCCTGCGCCTTGATGGCGTCGATGGTCTGCTGGATGTCGTCCTCACATTCCAGATGGAAATTCTGCAGCGTGGCCCCCGCCTTTGCAAACGGCTCGGCATAAGCCAGCGGGTGGCTGATCATCAGGTGCACATCGTAGAACGCCGCGGGCATCCCCTTGTGCAGGCTCTCCAGCACTGGCACACCAAAGCTGATGTTGGGCACGAAATGGCCGTCCATCACATCGTAGTGCAGCATCTGCGCCCCGGCATCCAGCACCATCTGGCAGTCTGCGCCCAGCTTCGTGAAATCGGCTGAAAGGATCGAAGGACTTACAATCGTCATGTTCGTTTGTACTCTCCGTTATTTTTTCAAAAAGTTTTGCCATGCGTCCTGTTTTTGTGCTCTGTACAGGGACAGAATCCAGGGTAGACATAGCTATTCTTAGTTTACATGAAAACGCAGAAAAAATCAAATCCGCAGCCGCGTTTTTCACGGAAAAGTCGCAAAAATCCCTTTTGCGGCCCCCATCATGCAAAAAACAGCCAAGCCGTTCCACGCGACGGAACAGCCTAGCTGTGCAGGATTCAGTTGACCGGCTTCATGCTGGCGGGGTCTTCCACCGGCACCGGACGGCCCGCTTCGTCGGGCAGGCGCTTGATCTCGCCGGGGTTAGGCGGGCAGGTGGGCAGAGTGAACACGAACCGGCACCACTCGCCCTGCTGGCTCTCGACCCGGATCTGGCCTCCGGACAGGTTGACCAGCACTTTGCAGATGTTCAGGCCCAGACCTGCGCCGCGGGCGTGGAGGCCGCGGGAGCGGTCTTCCTTATAGAAGCGCTGGAACACATAGGGCAGCGCCTCCGGACTGATGCCCTGACCGGAGTTCCAGATGGAGACCTCCACCTCCGGGCCCAGCTTCTCGACGTGGAACCGGATGGTCCCGCCCGCCGGGGTGAACTTGATGGCATTGTCCAGAAGGTTGTACGCCACCTGATGGATGAGGTCGGGGTCGGCATAGACCAGAACTTTTTCGTCCATGGTCAGGCCCTCCAGCTCGATCATGCCGTCGTTGATCCGCTGTTCCGCCGAGAGCGCCACGCCGGTCAGGGTCTCCCAGATGTTGAACATCCGGGCGTTCACCTGATACTCGCCGCTTTCCAGCTTGGACAGGTCCAGCATGTTCTGGATGAGCCGGGCCAGACGGCCGGTCTCCTCGCTGACCAGCTGCAAATAGTGGTTCTGCATGTCGGGCGGGATGGTGCCGTCCAGAATGCCGTCGATGAAGCCCTTGATGGTGGTCATCGGGGTGCGCAGCTCGTGGGCGATGTTGCCCATGAACTGGCCGCGCGAATTGTCGTTGGACTGGATGTTTTCGGCCATCTGGTTGAAGGTGTGGGCCAGGTCCACGACCTCGCCTTCGCCCTCGACCCCCTCAACGCGGACCGAGAGATCCCCTCCGCCGAACCGCTGCGCGGCCTCGGTGATCTTTTGCAGCGGGTCGGTGAGCCGCCGCATCAGGACGCTTGTCAGCACACTGGCGCAGAGCAGCATGATGCAGGCCGAGAAGAAGAAGTTCGACCAGAACTCCTCCTTGAAATCGGTCAGCCGTGCACCGGACGAGCACAGGAAGAGATAGCCGCTGCAAGCGCCGTTGTCGTCCATCATTTTCCGCACGGAAACGTAGCTTTTTTCGGTCAGGACGCCATCCAGCGTGCTCAGGACATGGTAGGGCTTCTCATCCCCCACCCTGGCCATCAGGGCTTGCGGCACGGCATCCTCCGCCAGCTGCGCCGGGTTGGAGGTGATGAGGACATGGCCGTCCTCATCGGTCAGGAACAGATAGGCTTCGGCGCTCTCGCCGATGATCTCCAGCTTGGTGCTCAGCGCGTCCAGTTCCTCGCCCTTGGGCAGGGCCGCCTGCTGGACCACGTAGTCTGCCGCCCGCCGGGTGACCTCGGCCACGCTGTCCAGCGCTTCGTACCGCTCCTGCGCAAAGTAGCGGTTGAACAGGACCCACTCCGAGCAGCCCATCACCGCCGTGCCCAGCACCAGAAGGGTCGCCACCACCGAAAAGAAGGTGACGGAAATACTTTTGCGCATTACTGACGCACCTCGAACTTATAGCCCACGCCCCAGACGGTCTTGAGTTCCCACTTGTCGGAGGCACCGGCCAGTTTCTCGCGCAGGCGCTTGACATGGACGTCGATGGTGCGGCTGTCGCCGTAGTATTCGAAGCCCCACACCTCGTCCAGCAGCTGGTCGCGGGTGTAGACGCGGTTCGGGTGGGAGGCCAGGCAGTTGAGCAGCTCCAGCTCCTTGGGAGGTGCCTCCACCACCTTGCCCTTGACCCGCAGCTCGTAGCTGTTCATATCCAGGCGGAGGTTGTCGAACTCGATGACGCCCTCGGTGCTCTCGGCAGCCGCCGTGCTGGTCTGGCAGCGGCGCAGCACCGCCTTGATGCGGGCCACGACCTCTTTTGCGTCAAAGGGCTTGACCATGTAGTCGTCCGCGCCCAGTTCCAGGCCCAGCACCTTATCAAAGGTCTCGCCTTTGGCCGTGAGCATCATCACCGGCGTGTTGCCCAGCTTGCGGATGCGGCGGCAGACTTCCAGACCGTCCATTCTGGGCATCATCACATCCAGTAGGACCATGTCCGGCTTGACCTGATTGAACTTGTCCAGACCTTCCTCGCCGTCGTTGGCGATGGTGACCTGATAGCCCTCCTTGGTCAGATAGAGCCGCAGCAGCTCGCAGATATTGACGTCGTCATCCACGACAAGGATCTTTTCGTTTGCCATGAGTGTTCCTCCTGTATCCATGTAGCGTTCTTAAAAATCGTCCCATAGTCTGGGACGGGTGTTTCCAAAGAGTCCCTATCTTCTATTATACGGAACAGTTATGACAAAATAAAGAAGGTTTTGTATGATTTTTGGGATTTGGGTGGAGGAAGGCCTGCGACTCCCTTCTCTTCTGCATATCACAATCAATGGACCATGATGTTCCCTCAACGCGCTGGGGTCGTATCGGCAAGATCTTTATTTTCATTCGTCAACTCATTTGCTTTCTTGCCGATAAAATGGTATAATCATCTCATGGGAGGTGTTCAGATGAACTATCAATCTGTCGCTGATACGGCAAAAGCATGGAATCTTTCCGAGCGCACGGTCCGTAACTACTGTGCTTCCGGCAAGATTCCGGGGGCAGTTCTTACCGGCAAGACATGGAACATTCCGCAGCACACAAAACGTCCAGAGCGCATCAACAAAAAGCAGCAAGCGCCCCGCGCCCTGCTCGATATTTTGCAGGACGAGATGACCGGACACGTGAAAGGCGGGATCTACCACAAAATTCAGATCGATCTCACCTACAATTCCAACCACATTGAGGGAAGCCGTCTGACCCACGACCAGACGCGGTATATCTACGAAACCAATACCATCGGCATGGAACATGGTGTCGTCAACGTCGATGATGTGGTGGAAACCGCCAATCATTTCAAGTGCATTGATCTGATCATCCGGGATGCCAAGAAGCCCATCCGCGAAGCACTGATCAAAAAGCTGCACTTTACACTGAAAAGCGGCACCAGCGATTCCCGCAAAGACTGGTTTGCTGTTGGCGAATATAAAAAGCTCCCGAACGAGGTCGGCGGCAGAAGCACCACTGCCCCCGAACTGGTTGCCCCGCAGATGAAAGAACTTTTAGCCGCATACGGCAGCTCCTCTCAAAAAAGCTTGGAGGATCTGTTGGAATTTCACTATGCCTTTGAATCCATCCATCCGTTTCAGGATGGAAACGGACGGGTCGGGCGGCTTCTTCTCTTCAAAGAGTGTCTGCGGAACAACATCGTGCCGTTCATTATCACGGATGACCTCAAGATGTTCTACTACCGCGGTCTCCATGAGTGGAAGTCGGAACGCGGTTACCTGCTGGATACCTGCCTGACCGCACAAGATCAGTTCAAATCTGTCATGGAGTACTTCAGGATCCCTTATTGACACGATGGCCGGTGGACGATGAGGTTCTTCTCAACGTGTAAAGAGCGAATCTCACACAACATCGTGTATTCTGTGAATATGTGTTTTCCTCTATCCGGCCCACCCGGCCAGCTAAGGCATCTCTGCGGAGATGTCTTTTTTGTTGCAGAAACTCCTCTTGCGCACTCTTCCGTAAGCAGGCAGGGTGCTTGTGTGACCTGACAGAAAATGGATTTCCGCAAACTGGTTGTGTTCTCCGTTGCTCTGGCCCATGGATTGTGGTATAATGGATTGATTATAATAGGAAAGGTATCGCAGAATGAGAGTTTTGGGCATCGACCCTGGGTATGCCATCGTGGGATGGGGCGTTGTGGACTATGCAGGCAACCGGTTTGCGCCGGTGGATTTCGGCGCGGTGTGCACCGATGCCGGGGTGCCGTTCGAGCGGCGGCTGGATGAGGTGTATGCCGGCATCCGGGAGGTCATCGAGCAGACACAGCCGGAGGTGCTGGCCATCGAAAAGCTGTTCTACCAGCACAACCAGACCACCGTCATCGGCGTGGCCGAGGCGCGCGGCGTCATCCTGCTGGCGGCGGCGCAGGCGGGCCTGCCCATCTACGAGTACACCCCCATGCAGGTCAAGCAGGCAGTCACCGGCTAC
>OCPX01002610.1_pt1 | contig 11009 bp, 7 predicted proteins | sample 1538771 | NCBI WGS metagenome assembly OCPX01 (sample SAMN04571725, study PRJEB22368) | human gut metagenome | biome: human gut; material: stool | host: Homo sapiens | place: Luxembourg | collected 2012-11-01 | reverse complement strand
TTTCCATACCGGCATAAAACAGGAATATACTGGAAGCTAATACCAGGTTATTGAAATTGGACAGGTCCGGGAAGAATCCCTGACTCATATCCATGTTGTTATGCCCTCCGGTTGCTAAATAGATAATACCGAAAAGAATCAGTAAACCGGCCGGAATAATAGTTCCTACCGTTGCGCCGATTTTTGAGATTTTACTTACCCAGCCCAATCCTTTCAGTGAAATAAAAGTGGCTAACCAGTAGATGACCAATACAGTGACCAAGGTAAAGACTTTGTTAGAAGCCAGTGCTGCATCATGTACATTATTCATGCCAATATAGGCAATGGATACAGCACCGAAGGTCAATACGGTCGGATACCAGATGGTACTTTCGATCCATTGCAGGAAAATAGCCAGGAAGCCGTATCTTTTTCCGTAAGCTTCACCGACCCAACGAAATACCCCACCTTCTTTGTTGGAGAACATGGCCGCTAGTTCGGCCGCTACCAACGAAGTCGGGATTAAAAATACGATTGCAGCGAACAGATAATAGAAAGCCGAACTCAGGCCATATTCGGCTTCTGCCGGCAGACCACGAAGACTCACTACTGCTGCAACGTTCATGATAGCCAGGGTCATTACGCCGATTTTTGCCGCCGTTCCTGTTTTTTTGGAATTTGTTGCCATAGTTTGAATAAATTTAATTAATAAATATAAGCTTGAAATTAAGTGTTTTATATTTTTTGAATTTGTTATCGCTTTTGCTGTCCTAGGTACGAGTTTGATAAAATGAATGTTTAAATCCTTACATTATTTAACTTTGACGGAGGAAATCCTTTTTCCTTGAAGTGGGATAAGAAGAAAACAAATTAAACCGATATTTAATTGTATAATTTTGGATACTTTTGCAGGATATCTACTAAACAGTGATAAAAATGACAGTTGCAGAAGCACAAACGCTTTGTTTGAAGCAGGGAACCCCTTTTTATTCCTATCGTTTACCGGGAGAACGAGAATCTGTTTTCGGCGCTCAGCTGGACGGTGAAGTTGCCCCTTTCCGTCAGGTTGGAGAACAGGGAAAGGGATTTATTCTGGTTCCTTTTGCCGAATCTGAAGAAGTACCTGCCTGGTTTATCCGGGGAGATATAACCTTTAGGGAGGTAACGACGGATATTGAAATCCGGACCGGCTTAAGCGGGACTATGGGGCTAACCGATATTAAACCCGGGCAGGAACCGGATATTTCCTGGGAAGAATATGAAAGTCAGGTGGCGGCGATGGTAGCGGCCTTAAAACAAGGTCAGGTACGCAAGATGGTTTTGTCCAGAACAATTACTTTACAGGAACGGGCTTATGAAAAAGCGGCTGTCTGGTATACTGCTTTGGCTGATCGTTATCCGGAAGCTTTTGTGTTTTTGGTTTTTGTTCCTGGTAAAACCTGTTGGTTGGGAGCGACACCGGAGATTTTCTTGAGGCAGTCGGCGGCTGGAACCGAGACTATGGCTCTGGCGGGTACCCGAAGGGTAGGAACATCAGGAGCTTGGGGGCAGAAGGAGATCGAGGAACAGGCTATCGTAACGGAATATATGGCAGAGCTGTTAGAGACGGTATGTGGAGAAAAATGGCGACAGGAGGGCCCCTTTTCAAAACAAGCCGGACAGGTTGAACATTTGTGTACCGTTTTTCGGCATGTGGGAAAACTGACTCCCGGGCTGACCGACCGGGTACGTCGTGCTTTGCATCCGACTCCTGCGGTGGGAGGGGTACCTGCTGGATCGGCTCTTCCGATGATCAGGCGGATAGAAGGACGTAACCGGCGGTATTATGCCGGGTATGTGGGGCCGGTATCGGGTGACGGATGTTGGGATTGGTTTGTGAATTTACGTAGTATGGAGTTGTGGCCCGATAGAATCAGATTACATATCGGAGGGGGGATTACGGCCTTGTCCGATCCCCGGAAAGAATGGGAAGAAACTGAATTGAAATCGAGGACCTTGTTGGATATCGTACAGTATAGCGATAAATAAATTTTGTCGTCGGAATATGGAATACTTAACTACAGATAAAGAAGGAATAAAGATATTGATAGAGGTTCTGAAAGAAAAAGGAATCCGTCAGGTGGTATTATCGCCGGGCTCCAGAAATGCTCCTTTGTTGGTTGCATTTGCCCGTGAGAAACAAATCAGGCACTTTGTCGTGCTTGACGAACGGAGTGCCGCTTTTATGGCTCTGGGTATGGCGCAACAATCGGGTGTTCCGGTGGCTTTGGTATGCACGTCGGGGACTGCTCCTTTGAATTATGCACCGGCGATAGCGGAAGCATATTACCAACGTTTACCCTTGATCGTGATCACGGCCGACCGTCCGGTGGAATGGATCGATCAGGACGATAGCCAGACAATCCGGCAGCAAGCGGTTTTCCGGAATATTGTAAAGGCTTCTTATCAGTTACCGGCCGAACTGTTCCATGCAGACGAACACTGGTATGCCAATCGTCTGGTCAACGATGCTTTGAATACCGCTTTGAAAGGCCGGCAGGGACCTGTACATCTGAATATACCCTTGCGGGAATCGCTCTATGGGCTGAGGGATTACCCGGAGCGGGAAGTAAGGACGATCGAATGTATCGATCCGGCCCCGAGTCTGTCGGTCGGGGTGATGCAACGTCTGGTGGATATCTTCGATCATTGTCCGAAGGTGATGATTCTGGCCGGATTTCATCGGCCTGATTTCCGGTTGAGAGAAGCGCTTCATCGGTTGGCGGGTTATCCGAATGTAGTGGTATTGACAGAAACGCTGGCCAATGTGACTTCTGAGCGGCATATCGGAACGATCGACCGGGTATTGGCAACGGTAAAAGAGACAGAGCGGGAGGAATATCGTCCGGAGTTGTTGATTACTTTCGGGGGACCGTTGATTTCCAGGCATGTGAAAGCTTATCTGCGGAAGTTCCGGCCTCGTTGGCATTGGAGTATCGATCGTACCGAGCATCCGGCCGATACCATGCAGGTACTGACGACTCAGATCCAATTGGAAGCAGAATGTTTTTTTCCGCAATTGGTAGCGGTGGCCAAAGGTAGGGCATCTGATTATGCTTTGCGTTGGAAAGAAAAGAAAGAATCGGCGGCAGTACGTCATGAGGAATTTGCCGGTCGGGTAGAGTGGTCGGATTGGAAGGCTTTTTCGCTTATTTTGCCGGCATTGCCGGAAGGATCTGCCTTGCAGCTGGCTAACAGTACTCCTGTGCGTTACGGACAACTGTTCGACTATTTTCAGGTGAAGCGGGTAGACGGAAACCGGGGGACAAGTGGGATAGACGGTTCGACTTCAACAGCTGTGGGGGCTGCCTTGATGAGGGAAGGAATAACAACGCTGATCACCGGGGATATGAGTTTTCTGTACGATTCCAACGCATTGTGGAATAAATATATATCCTCTCGTTTGAAGATTATTGTGATGAAAAATGGCGGGGGTGGTATTTTCAGATTCATATCCGGTCCTTCGGAACTGGAAGAGTTGGAAGAATGTTTCGAAACCGGGACGGAGGTAGATGTCTGCGGATTTGCACAACTTCATCATTTCCGTTATTTCAAAGCAAGCGATGAGGTTGAACTGGCCGGTGTTTTACCTGAGTTCTTCAATGAAACCGAATGGCCCGTGATCCTGGAGGTCGAAACCCCACGTTTGAAGAATGCAGAGGTGTTGAAAAGTTACTTCCGGAGTTTACAAGGAGAATGATAATATATTAAATAAAACAGTTTATGAGAAAGTGGCAAACCATAAAAGAATACGAAGATATCAAATTCGATTTCTTCGAAGGAATTGCAAAGATTACGATCAACCGTCCCCGGGTGTATAATGCTTTTCGTCCTCAAACGAATAAAGAGATGCTGGATGCGATGACGATTTGCCGGGAACGCAACGATATCGGGGTTGTCGTGTTGACAGGTGCCGGAGATAAAGCTTTTTGTTCCGGGGGAGATCAGCATGTGAAGGGTGTAGGAGGATATATAGATGAGAACGGGGTGCCCCGTCTGAATGTACTCGATTTGCACAAGGCAATCCGTTCACTTCCCAAACCTGTGATCGCTATGGTCAACGGTTATGCTATCGGAGGCGGGCATGTGTTGCATGTAATCTGTGATCTGACTATCGCTTCCGAGAATGCCCGTTTCGGACAAACCGGACCGAAAGTAGGGAGTTTCGACGGAGGATTTGGTTCTTCGTATCTGGCTCGTTGTGTCGGACAGAAAAAAGCACGTGAGATCTGGTTTCTTTGTCGGCAATATACAGCCAAAGAAGCCGAAGAAATGGGAATGGTCAATAAAGTGGTTCCCTTCGAACAATTGGAAGACGAGACGGTGGATTGGTGTAATGGCTATCCGAATGATAAAACGGGCTTTGAATGCCGAATTGGATGGGCAACACGGACTGATGGAATTTGCCGGAGACGCGACTTTGATGTATTATTTGATGGCTGAAGCCCAGGAAGGGAAGAATGCCTTTTTAGAGAAACGGGATCCGGATTTCGATCAATTTCCCAAATTTCCTTGAATTCTTTATTCGATCAGGTTATCGGTATCATGTTGAAAGCATCTTTTCAGAAATATCGGCTTCATTTCAAAGAACCTTCCGGGACGTCCCGGGGGATTCTGTTGGATAAGGATACTTATTTTATCCGGATTTGGGAGGAAGGCGCGGAGACCTGCTTCGGGCTTGGCGAGTGTGCTCTCTTCCGGGGATTAAGTGCCGAAGACCGGCCGGATTATGAAGAAAAGCTGAGAGAGGTTTGTAATCGTATCGCTGAAATAGAGACAGCCTCTCTTCAGGAATGGAGTTCGATCCGTTTTGGTGTGGAGATGGCATTTGCCGATTTGCGGCAAGGAGGAAAGCGGATTTATTTTCCTTCTGCTTTTTCTGCCGGCGAAGCAGGGATCGAAATCAACGGACTCATTTGGATGGGAGACCGGGAAACGATGTTGCAACGAATCCGGGCTAAATTAGATGCCGGATTTCATTGTATAAAAGTGAAAATCGGAGCCATTGATTTTCAGTCGGAGCTCGACTTATTGAAATTTATCCGTCGCCGTTTCGGTAGGGAAGACGTGGAACTGAGGGTGGATGCGAACGGCGCTTTCGCTCCTGAGACAGCTCTGGAACGCTTGGATGCTTTGGCAAAATACGATTTGCATTCTATCGAACAACCTATCCGTCAGGGGCAATGGCGGGAGATGGCCCGGCTTTGTGCCCGGACACCGGTGCCTATAGCGCTCGATGAAGAATTGATCGGAGTAAACGATGCCGGGCAGAAACGTGAATTGCTGGAAGCGATCCGGCCCCGGTACATTATTTTGAAACCGGCTTTGGCCGGTGGTTTTAGCGGAACGGAAGAGTGGATCCGGCTGGCTGAAGCAAGAGGTATCGGATGGTGGGTGACTTCTGCCCTGGAGTCGAATATCGGATTGAGTGCATTGGCACAGTGGACGTATGGATTACAGAATCCGATGCCTCAGGGATTAGGAACAGGGCTGCTCTATACCAACAATATCCCTTCACCTTTGCAGTTGACCGGGGAAAGATTATATTATCGTCCACAGAGAATGTGGGATTTGTCGTCTATTAGCTGAGTATATGATGGAAGTACGGTTAAATGGAAGCCTGGAACAACTTCGTGAACAGGCAGATGAAGAATTGTTCCTTTTTTTAGAAGAGTGGTTCGACGATCGTTCTTATGTACTGGGGCATACTTCCGGTTCGACAGGTGCTCCTAAAGAGATACAGTTGTCCAAAGCGGATATGCGGGCTTCTGCCCGTATGACAAATGCTTTTTTTGCTATCGACCGGGAATCGGTTTTATTGCTGTGTCTTTCGGTTTCGTATATTGCGGGAAAGATGATGGTCGTCAGGGCTCTGGAAGCAGGTGCCGAGTTGTTGACTGTGAAAGTTTCCTCTCATCCTTTACGAATAACGGGACAGGAGGAATATGTGGACAGGAGGATCGACCTGGCTGCTATGGTGCCGATGCAGGTGGAGGAATCTATGAAATCGGAATCGGAAAAACAACGCTTCGGGTATATTCGTCATCTGATTATCGGAGGGGCTCCGGTATCCGTGGCTTTAGAAGAACGGTTGAAAAAAATTCCGACACAATGTTACGCTACATATGGAATGACCGAGACGGTGTCTCATATCGCCTTGAAAAAGTTGAATAGTGATCCGGCTTATTTTGCCTTGGGGGAGGTTGGCTTCGAACAGGATGAGCGGGGATGTCTGATCATCGATGCCCCCCATTTACAAGCCCGCCGTTTTGTGACGAACGATATGGTCAGATTGCATGGAAACAAACGGTTCGAGTGGCTGGGAAGGTTCGACTATGTGATTAATTCAGGAGGGATCAAATTGTTTCCTGAATTAATCGAACAAAAATTGGTCCGTAGTATCCCGGGACGTTTTTTTATTACTTCCCGGCCGGATGAAGTGTTGGGCGAAAGTGTCCTGCTGGCCTTGGAAGGGGTACACTGGGACTTCGTGTCTTTGCAACTATTGCTGCAAAAAATCCGGCCTTTGCTGGGACGTTTCGAGTTGCCCAAAGCGTTTGTAGTCAGTCCTTTTTTCGGGGAGACGACCTCTGGGAAAGTTGTACGTACCTTGCCTGAAAATGCGGTCTTTTATCCTGTCCATCAATTGAGGGTCTCCGAATGATGACGGAAAAAGGCAAAAATACTGAAACAACAGGCGATGATCGTGCTGAGGATAAAAGGGAAATAGGCCGAATCCGTTGAAAACAGACTTTCGATTCCCTGTAGGATAAACGGATAAGTGATGATTGCGATATAATTCATCACCATCACCAGGGACAGGACGAAAGTGGCTTCCGAAGGTTTTACGTGGGAAGCTGTTTTATCGTAAATGATCGGTTGCATGATTCCATAGCCAAAGCCGGTCAGAATGACTCCGAGGGTCAGTAAGAACATACCTGCTTTGAAGACAAAGAAGATTAATCCTACGGTCAGTAAAACGATGGCTATAAAATTGGTATAGGCTTTCAGTAGAGCGATGATGCGGTTGATCAGCAAACCCGGTAAAGTCATAGACAAAAAGAATACGGATATCAACGTGCCGGAAATGTCGTAATTCCCCAATTTCAGATTATGCATATAAAGGGAGAGATTGAGCGGTATGGTCAGTGCCAGAAAAGTAGCCACATAGTAGAAAAGCATGAGTTTGATCAACCAGTTGTATTTTTTATGATGATGTGTCGCCGGCTGTTGAACCGGAGTTGCCTCTTGGGCCGAGGCGGAATAGAAAGGTGGTTTTTCGTCCAGATAGAATGCGAAAAACAGGGAAATACCTGAGATACAATATACGACAAAGGATAAATGCCAGCTGATACCGGCCAGAAAACCGGCCAGTAAAGTGGCGATAACCAGCGTGAGGTTAGTGATCGCAGACACATAGCCCAATTGTTTTGTCCGGTAAGAACCCGAAAAATAATCGGCGACCAGGCCTGTTGAAAAAGGAATTACCAGTCCGGCTCCTATGCCGAGCAGGCCACTGATCAGCAGCAATGCCCACATCCGATCGGCGAAAGGATAGGCGATACTACAGGCGAAAAATATCGCCAGACCGGTAATCAATAATTTTTTTGTATTGAAATAAAGGGACATACGTCCTGCCAGGAGGATGAAAGGAACGATGATAAACGAGGGTAGCGATTCCAGCATTTGCAGTTGTAATTCACTTGTCGAACTGAATATCGACTCCAATTTACCCAGAATAGGTGAGATAGCGAGGCCTGGTAAAGAGGTTACCATGGATATAGAATAAATAGCTATCAATTTTTGCAATGTCATATTTCCCTGGCCTGTTTTGATCTTCATGGTTTTATGGCTTAATTAGAAAGTAATTTTGCATGGTCTGTTTATGGAATTGTAACGCAGGCGGACCTAAAAAGTTAAATAATTTCGGAAAAATGTATCGAAACTAAAAGGAGGCATGCCGAAACTTATTCGATGGTTTGTCGTTATTAAGGGAAATAAACTAAACAGACTCACGATGAGAACATTTAAAAATCAGATGCAGGCTTTTGCCATAAAACAGCTATTGAAGTATGTAGAAAGAGATCCTGAGGTAAATGCGGCTAAAGCTTTAAAGATAATCCGGAAAATAGACCTTGACGGGACTTACGGATCCTCCTGGGATGAATTAGAGAAATGTTTACAGGATCCCGGGAACAATTGGACGCGTCTGGTAAAAAAGGCTTATACGGAATGGGATCCGCATGTCAGGAAAAAACTATTCGAATCCCTGATATGTAATGCAGCGATCATCGGTAATAGTGCTGTAAAAGAGACCAGTAAAAAATATGGGGTGCATGTACCCTGGACGATTTTGATGGATCCGACCTCTGCCTGTAACCTGAAGTGTACGGGGTGTTGGGCGGCCGAATACGGGCATCAGATGTCAATGGACCTGGAAACCCTGGACCGTATTATTACCGAAGCCAAAGCTTTGGGGATTTATATGTTTATTTTTTCGGGTGGGGAACCTTTAGTCCGGAAAAAAGATATCATCAAACTTTGTGAAAAACATACCGATTGTTATTTTCTGGCGTTTACCAACGGAACCCTGATCGATGAGGCTTTTGCCGACGATATGCTGAGGGTTGGAAATTTTGCACCGGCTATCAGTGTCGAAGGATATGAAGAAGAAACGGATATGCGGCGTGGAAAAGGTACTTTCAAGGCAGTGATGAAAGCAATGGAGATATTGAAACGCAAACGCTTGTTATTCGGTATGTCGACTTGTTATCATCGTAAAAACGTCGATGTCGTCGGGTCGTCTGAATATCTTGATTTTATGATCGACCAAGGGGCTGCTTTTGTTTGGTATTTCACTTATATGCCGGTCGGTAACGATGCTGTACCCGAATTGATGGTGACTTCCGAACAGCGGAAATTCATGTACGAGCAAGTACGTATGTTCCGTAAGACAAAGCCGATCTTTGCTATGGATTTCTGGAATGACGGGGAGTATGTCAGGGGATGTATCGCCGGAGGACGTTATTATTTCCATATCAATGCCAATGGGGATGTCGAACCTTGTGCTTTCATTCATTATTCGACAGTCAATATAAAGCAGGTTTCTTTGCTGGAAGCACTTCGTTCTCCCTTGTTTAAGGCTTATCAACAACGCCAGCCTTTTAATAAAAATCATTTGCGTCCTTGTCCGTTGCTGGATAATCCCCATAGTCTGAAAGAAGTTGTGCGTGTTTCGGAAGCTTATTCTACGGATATGCTGAAACCTGAAGATGTGGATGTATTGACAGGTAAATGTGTCGGAACTGCAGAAAAATGGGGGAAAGTAGCCGATCACATCTGGTATGGTAAAAACGGTACAGGAGAGCAGAAAGAAGAAAAACAACTGGAAGTAGAAAAATCTGCCGAAAAACGGAAAGGAAATGAGGTAAAAGATAAGGAACGGGAAACTTCGGAACAAAAGCAGGAAAAGGAAAAAGCTTTAAGTGTTTAATGGGTTTTATGTGTCCGGATCAGTACTCGCTGACCTGAATAGAGGGTGGTGGCGAATAAATAAATGTCACCCCCTTCTTTTATGTTACTGCGTTTGCGGAGTTCGGCCACTGTCAGGGGAAAATTACGGGTGGTCAGGTTGGCTTTGGGAATTTGGCGGTAAAGCTGTTTCAATAACTTACCGGAAAATTCATAGGTCTCTTCGATAGTGAAGATACGGCCTGGAAAATCCTGACATAAAGATTCGGAGGTGTATAAATGACTGTGCCGGTGTAATTTGAATAAATTCAAACGGGTAGCGATTAATTTGAATGCTCCGCTTTTTAAGAGGGCAGCATGGGGTTCGTAAAGATAGTTTTGCAAGGTTTGACACACTTGCAACGGAGCTTCTTTCTCTTCGTCGGGAGTAAAGATAAAAGGTGGCTCGGCGGTCGTACCACCTAGATTTACTGCATATATTTTTACCGGTTGTACAGAGGGGGTAGTGCCTTCAAGGATGAATAACAGTTCTTTGCATTCATTCCTTACCGCCAGAATATGGATTTCACGGGTTTCCGGTAAGAGCCGCAGGGTCTCTTCGGGATCGGCCATCGGGGATATTTTGACGATTACCCGTCGGGCCCGTTCTAAAAGCAAGGGTTTGAGCTGGAGAATGTCGGGTTCACAATCGGTCAGAGCGAACAGTCGCTTATTACCATTGCCCCGGCGTGCAGGATCCAGATAGAAAGTATCGGCTTGCAGGGTTTGAATAATATCACATGCATCCGAATGGATAATATGAATATTGGAGGTATTCAACACCTTGAAATTATGCTGTGCTGCGGTACAATATTCCGGAAAACGTTCGACGTAAATAACGTTCCCGGCTTTTTGGGCGAAGTAAAAAGTATCGATCCCGAGTCCTCCGGTCAGGTCGCAAACCGTATTTCCTCTAAGAAGTTGCTGTTTATACAGGGCGGTTTGTTCCGATGAACACTGTTCGGTGGACAAGCGGGAAGGATAGATCAATTCATCCTGCTCATACCAGAAAGGAAGCTTATGTTGAATCTGACGCCGGGCGATAATTTGATCGATGGCAAAACGGATATCGATACCGGGAAAGCGGGAAGCGGCCAACAGTAGTTTGTCGGTATTGTCAGTCAGATGTGCGCGTATGAATTGTTTTAGCCCGGCGGTTAGCTGCATGATCTTATCATTTGCCGGCAAAGATACGAATTTCTGTTGTGTAGGAGCTAAAAAATCAGGTTTTGTAAATAATAGATGCCTATTCCGGCCAGAAATCCGGTTATGGCAATCCAGCTGATATGCCGCATATACCAGGTGAAACTGATTTTCTCGAGTCCCATCACTACTACTCCGGCGGCAGAGCCGATGATCAGAATACTTCCACCTGTTCCGGCACAATAAGCTAAAAGTTTCCAGAAATTCCCGTCACTGACAAAATTCAACAAATAGGCAGTTTCGGAAATACCTCCCGCTGTGGCCGGCGCTGTGAGCGG
>OCPX01002598.1_pt1 | contig 11052 bp, 8 predicted proteins | sample 1538771 | NCBI WGS metagenome assembly OCPX01 (sample SAMN04571725, study PRJEB22368) | human gut metagenome | biome: human gut; material: stool | host: Homo sapiens | place: Luxembourg | collected 2012-11-01 | reverse complement strand
CACCCATAATTATCTGGAGTACGAGGTGAACGCCTTGGGTACGGAATGGGACTTGTTCTTAACCCGCCCCTATCGGGATAATCCGCAAGTATTGAATAACTGGGAGTTTGCCGGAATGAAATCCGCTGTTTATGTGGACGGTACGCTGAATAACCCGAAAGACACGGATAAATCATGGAGCGTAGAGGTATTCATTCCTTGGACTTCCGTATTCCAAATGGACAGAGGAAAAGAAAAGCCGGAAATCGGCGAGCAGATCCGTGTGAACTTCTCTCGTGTGGAATGGACAACGGACGTGAAAGACGGTAAATACGTGAAAGTCCCTATCCAAGGAGAGGATAAGATTCGCGAGTACAACTGGGTATGGGCGCCTACCGGGGTAATCAATATCCATATGCCCGAATACTGGGGTTATGTTCAAATATCGGATAAGATTGCGGGAGAAGGTGAGACTCCTTTCGTAAAACATCCTTCGGAGGAGACGAAATGGATCTTGCGTAATTTATATTACCGTCAGAATGAGTTCGCCGCGACCTTCGGACATTATGCCGATAACATCAACGACTTGAAGGCAAACGAGCTATGCCCGCAAGAGATCGCCAATCAACTGGAAATACATACGACACCTTCCATGTATGAGATATCACTACCCGCACCAGACGGTACGGTATGGAATATCCGGCAAGACGGTCTGGTATGGCCTAAAAAGAAATAACACAATTTATTAATCAACTAAAATATCATGAAGCAAAAGAATTTATGGATAGCGGCCTTGGCTTTAGGCATCACGCTATCGGCTCACGGACAACAAAGTGGTGGAGGCATCTCACCCACGATGTTGCAGCAAATCAAACAGTCTTATCAAGGAACGCCGACCGATAAGGCGATCCGTAATGCGATCACCAATAACGACATCAACAAGCTTGCCGTTAATGGGGAGAGCAAGAACAATTTGGATACTTACTTCTCCAATAAGGTAGAGAGCAAAGGGATCTCCAACCAACGTTCCTCGGGCCGTTGCTGGCTTTTCACGGGATTGAACGTATTCCGTGCGCAGGCCATCGCCAAATATGACATGGGAGACTTTCAATTCTCCCAGAATTATTCTTTCTTCTGGGATCAATTGGAGAAAGCGAACCTTTTCTTACAGGGCATCATCGATACTCGTCTGAAACCAATGGACGACAAGATGGTGGAATGGTTATTCAAGAACCCGATCGGAGACGGAGGGCAGTTCACGGGTGTCTCCGATATCTTGACCAAATATGGCGTGGTTCCCGCCGAAGTCATGGTAGAGACCAACAGCAGCAACAGTACCGGACGCATGAGCAACCTGATCGGATTAAAGCTGAAAGAATACGGCTTGCAACTTCGTGACCTGTCTACGACCAAAGGCACGACCGTAGCGGATCTGGAGAAAAAGAAAACAGAGATGCTAGGTACGATTTACCGTATGCTCGTATTGAACTTGGGAGAGCCGCCTACGAAATTCACGTGGACTCGCAAAGACGCTAAAGGGAATCCGGTAGAGACGAAGGAATATACGCCTCAGTCCTTCTTCCAAGAATATATCGGGGACGATTTGAAAAACAACTATGTCATGTTGATGAACGATCCGAGCCGCGATTATTATAAGTTGTATGAGATCGATTACGACCGCCACGCTTACGATGGAAAGAACTGGACTTACGTAAACCTTCCGATCGAGGATATCAAACAAATGGCTATCGCTTCCATCAAGGACAGTACCATGATGTATTTCTCTTGCGACGTGGGCAAGTTCTTCGATCGTGACAGAGGTATTCTGGATGTAAACTTCTACGATTACGGTTCACTGATGGGTACGACTTTCGGCATGGATAAGAAACAACGTATCCAGACATTCGCCAGCGGTTCCTCACACGCCATGACCTTGATGGCCGTTGATCTCGACGCGAATGGAAAGCCGAAGAAATGGATGGTTGAGAATAGTTGGGGCCCCGGAGCGAACGCCGGCCACCTCATCATGACAGACCAATGGTTTAATGAGTATATGTTCCGTCTGGTAGTCAACAAGAAGTACATCACGGATCAAGTAAAAGAGATCTTGAAACAAACACCGACTCGCCTTCCCGCTTGGGACCCGATGTTCGCTGAAGAGGATTAAAATAAAACACGGATGAGATAGACAACGCGAATCGTTCAATTACCAATCCATACATCTATCTCATCCGTATTCCATTGCTATATCAAAAGAGTCTGGGCATACAATCACTCGAATAGCAAACCCGGCTTTATCTATTAACGGATATGGATTTGCCGCAAGATTTGATCCGTCGCTCCTACACTGTTTTTCACAAAATCACCGGCAGCTTGCCCGGAGGTTTCCAAGGCTGTCGGGTCGGTCAATAACTCGTCCATCTTCGTTCGGAAAGAGGAATCGTCTGTGATGGAGAAACCACCACCTACGGCGATCAGATCCTTCGCCTCCTTAAACTTATGGTATCTCGGGCCGAATAAGACCGGCATCCCATAAACGGCGGCTTCCAACGTGTTGTGGATACCCGCTCCGAAACCACCACCGATATAAGCGATCTGTCCGTAGCGATAAATGGAAGATAAGAGTCCGAAACTGTCGATGATCAAGCAATCCTTATCGGCCAGATCATCCTCATGCGCCTCCGATAGACGGACGGACGGACGTTTTAGCATCGCCTCGATAGAAAGGAGATGTTCCCGGTGAATCTCATGCGGGGCGATAATCAACTTCATCTCCGGATGCTCATGGAAATAAGGGATAAAGATCGCCTCGTCTTGAGGCCATGAACTGCCGGCCACCATCACGATCGGCCTCTTACCCTCCTTGCTTTCCAAGAAACGTTCGATAAACGGAAGCTCACGAGCTTGCTTACAGACATCCAACACCCGATCAAAACGGGTATCGCCAGTCACCGTCACATTCGTGATACCGAACTCGTTCAAGAGTTTCATCGAACGCTCGTCCTGAACAAAAAGATGATTAAAATAAGATAGCATCTTCCGGTACGGCTTTCCGAACCATTGGAAAAATAGCTGGTCGGGGCGGAATATAGCGGAAATGATATAAACCGGTATTCCCCGCTTCCGCAACTCACGCAAATAGTTTCCCCAAAACTCGTACTTGATAAATATGGCGATCGCCGGGTTCGCCAAATTCAGGAACTTCTTCACCCGGAAAGGCGTATCAAAAGGAAGGTAGCAGATCACATCCGCTCCCTTGTAATTCTTCCGTACCTCATAGCCAGAGGGAGAAAAGAAAGTCAGCAACACCTTATACTCCGGATGTTCCGCCTTGATCTTCTCGATCATAGGGCGCCCTTGCTCGAACTCGCCCAGCGAGGAGGCATGGAACCAGATGTATTTAGCGTTCCGGTCGATCTTCTCACGAAGTATGGAATTTGTTTTCCATTGCCCGAATCGCATCAGTCTCGCCTTTTTATGGAAAGGCGAGATCAAAGCGACTACAAAAGCGTAGAGATGTATTGCTAAACTGTACATGATTATTTTAATATCTCGATAGCCCGTTGGATACGGCGGATAGACTCCTCTTTACCTAAAGCCTCGGTGATATCAAAGATGCCGGGGCCCTTGCCCTCGCCAACCAAGGCCAGACGGGCGGCGTTCATGATATTCCCCAAATGATATCCCTTGCTCTCGATCCAAGCCTTGCACTCGTTCTCGGTACCTTCTACGTCGAACGGCTCACGGGCACGCAATTGCTCGATAAACTCACCCAATTGAACAGCCGAATCTTCCTTCCAGCGTTTCTTGCGAGTCTTCTCATCGTACTCCGTCGGGGCGATAAAGAAGAAAGAGCAAAGATCCCATAACTCACTCACGAAATTGACACGGCCTTTCATCATGCCGACCACTTTCTCTACATAAGCATGGGTAGTCTGGATACCGTGGCTTTCCACGATCGGCAAGAATAGGTCAGCGATCTCCGCGTTACTCTTCTCCAGCAAATAGTGGTGGTTAAACCATCTGCCTTTCTCATAATCGAACTTAGCGCCGCTCTTGCTGCAACGAGACAGGTCGAACAAACGGATCAAATCATCCATGCTCATCACCTCCTGATCGTTACCCGGATTCCAACCCAGCAAAGCAAGGAAGTTTACGACAGCCTCGGGGAAGTAGCCACTCTCACGATAGCCCGATGAGACATCACCCGTCTTCGGATCGTGCCATTCCAAGGGGAATACAGGGAAGCCCAGACGATCGCCGTCACGCTTGCTCAACTTACCGTTACCTTCCGGTTTCAACAGCAACGACAGATGGGCGAAACTAGGCATCGTATCTTCCCAACCGAAGAAACGATATAATAATACGTGAAGCGGCGCGCTCGGCAACCACTCCTCACCACGGATCACATGGGTAACCTCCATCAAATGGTCGTCAACGATATTCGCCAAGTGGTAAGTAGGCAATTGGTCGGCCGATTTATATAATACCTTATCATCCAAGATAGAGGAGTTGATAACGACCTCGCCACGGATCAAGTCGTTCACGTGGATATCCTCATTCGGCTCGATCTTGGCACGAACTACGTACTGATGACCTGACTCAATCAGGCTCTGAACCTCTTCAGGGGAAAGTGTCAACGAGTTGCGCATTAGCGAACGGGTAGAGGCGTCGTATTGGAAATTGGCGATCTCCTTCCGTTTCTCCTCCAACTCGGCAGGCGTATCGAACGCTATATAAGCATGGCCATCGTTCAGCAATTGATCGACATACTTCTTGTAGATCTCACGACGCTCGCTCTGGCGATACGGACCGTAGTTGCCGCCGAAGCTCACGCCCTCGTCGAACTTGATACCCAGCCAAGTCAAGGCCTCGATGATATAGTCTTCCGCCCCGGGAACGAAGCGTTGGGAATCCGTATCCTCGATACGGAGAATCATATCACCGCCATTCTGTTTAGCGAATAAATAGTTGTATAAAGCCGTGCGGACACCTCCGATATGCAGCGCCCCCGTAGGACTAGGTGCGAAGCGTACTCTTACTTTTCTTTGAGTCATAATACTTACATTCTATAATAATGCGGCAAAAGTACGCCTTTTTTTCCGCTTAGTGAAGTTTTTTACGTATATTTCGGACGCAAAAAGGAATCTATATGAAACAGAAGAATTACAATATACCGACCGTGGTCTACTTCGTGGTGACCGCGTTACTTATCGCCTACTTCTTCCCTCGGGAGGGAAAATTCCGTTATCAGTTCTATGAAGGCAAGCCTTGGAGGTACGGATTGCTCACCGCCCCGAGCGATTTCCCGATCTACAAGACCGACGACGAGGTAAAAGCGGAGAAAGACAGCGTACTCCGTAAGTTCGAGCCTTATTACCGCATGAACCCCGACATCCAGAAGCAAGAGGTCGAGAAACTGCGTGCCAACTACAATAACGGCAATAACTTGCGAAGCAAAGTATCCCCCGCTTACATGCAGTATATAGAGAGCAGCCTGATCAACTTATACAAGAACGGTATCATCTCGTCGCAGGATCTGGACGAGCTACGGAAAGAGGAATACTCCCGTGTCAACCTCTTGGAGAACGCCGTCGCGCAGCCCCGCTACGTGAGCGATTTCTTCACCGTGCGCACCGCCTACGAGTTCATTATCAACAACTGCCCGTCACGGCTGGACAAATCGATCCTGCAATCGTGTGACATCAATAACTACCTCACCGAGAACATATCCTATGCCGCCGACATGTCCGACAAGATCAAGGAGGATATGCTACAGAGCGTATCTATCGCTAACGGTATGGTACAAGCCGGAGAGCGTATCGTAGACCGGGGCGAGATCATCGACAACCATACCTACAACGTGCTCCGTTCCCTAAAGGCCATACACGAGGCTAAGACCGGGGGCACGCAGACGCAAGGCATCATATTGGCCGGACAATTCGTGCTCGTCTTCGGGCTAATGTTCTGTTTCTGGCTCTACCTATGGTCTTTCCGCTTGAAGATATTCCATAACCGGAAGAACGTACTATTCTTGATCCTCTGCATATTCGTGAGCTGCATCTTTACGGAACTATGTGTTACCTACGCATTATTCAACGTATATATATTGCCGTTCGCCATCGTACCGATCGTAGTACGTACCTTCTTCGATTCCCGGACGGCGCTTTTCACGCACCTTATTATCGTGCTGATCTGCTCGTTGATGGTACCTTTCCCGCATGAGTTCCTGTTGTTGCAGATCGTGGCGGGTATGGTAGTGACGTTCAGCTTGAAGGAGTTGAGCGAACGTTCGCAACTGATCCGTTGCGCCGTCTTCATCTTCCTCTCCTACGCCGCCTGCTACCTCAGTCTCACGTTGTATCAAGAGGCGAACTTAAACAAGATCAACTGGATGATGATGCTTTATTTCGGTATCAACTTCATCCTGCTGATGTTCACCTACGTATTGGTATATATGTTGGAGAAGACGTTCGGATACGTGTCCAGCATCACGCTAGTGGAACTGTCCAACATCAACAACCCGATCTTGAAGAAGCTTAGCGAGACTTGCCCGGGCACGTTCCAGCACTCCTTGCAGGTATCCATCCTCGCTTCCGAGGCGGCCGCCAAGATCGGCGCCAACGCCCAACTGGTACGTACCGGCGCCCTTTATCACGACATCGGGAAGATGAGCAACCCCGTCTTCTTCACCGAGAACCAATCGAGCGTGAACCCGCATAACCAGTTATCGTTCGACCAAAGCGCGCAGATCATCATCAGCCACGTCACCGAGGGCGTGAAGATCGCCGAGAAGGCCCTGTTACCCAAGGCGGTTATCAGCTTCATCCGTACGCACCACGGGCGTGGCAAGGCGAAGTATTTTTACAACTCTTTCAAGAACCAATACCCGGACAAGCCGATTAACGACGAGCTATTCACCTACCCCGGCCCGAATCCCTTCTCGAAGGAGACCGCCGTACTGATGATGGCCGATTCCGTGGAAGCCGCCTCCCGCAGCTTGAAGGAACATACCGAAGAGAGTATCAGCGCCTTGGTGAACAAGATCATCGACGGGCAGATCGCCGACGGCTTGCTAAAGAGCGCTCCGCTGACCTTCAAGGACGTGGAGACCATAAAGAGCGTATTCGTAGACAAACTGAAAACCATGTTCCATACCCGAATCAGCTATCCGGACTTGAAAAAACAATAGCGAACCAGCATGAACGACCACCTACTCTACTTAGCCTCGACAGGGATCGTAGCCTTTACCTGCCTTCTGGTCAGCGGACTGCTGTTGTCGCTGAAGACCTTGCGGGAAAGCACGATCCCCAAATACCGGACGGCCTGCAAGTATCTCGCCTTGGCCTCGGCATTGGTAGGCATAGGGCATATCTTCATCTTGTCTTCCGGCACGGACGAGCGAACCATCATGGAGTTGTTCTACTTCCCCATCCTGCTGATCAGTGCCTCGCAAGCGTTGCTGTTCACGTTCCTGCTCACCCTCTTATTCAGGGGAAAGAACGTGACCCGGAGGAATATCCTCCTCCACGCCATGCCTACGATCGCGCTTACCGTAGCCTACACGATCGCTTGTCTCTTCCGGGAGGATGTCCATACGTATCGTTTCGACGTATGGTGGGATAATCTTGGCAACCCGCCCCTGCTGATACGTACGCTCACGTGCCTCGTATACCTTGTCCAGCTAGGGGGCTATACACATTTTTTCTTCCGGGAGCGGGCGATCTATCTAGGTAACCTGAAACAGATACCCCAATCACCCGAGCGACTGGAATTGCGCTGGGTAACCCGTGCCTTCCTATGGGCGCTGGGTATCGGCATCGCCGCCGTGAGCCTCTGTTTCTTCCCGAATAATTACTATAACACGGCGGTCAACTTCGTGTTCGCCCTCTTCTACGCCTCGGTATCGATCCACTACGCCAACTACCATTACACGTACGACCAACTATACCTGCGGCTCAACCTCGCCCCGCAAGCCGACGCCGATACCGATCCCAACCGGATGGACCTAGAGGATCTTATCGGCGGGTTGCTGGAAATCGAGGAGGACGAGTTGTTCCAGCAAGCGCAAAACTATATGGCCAGCTCCTCACCCTTCCTCAACCCGAATTTCAGCCGGCAAGACCTAGTACGTGCCCTCGGTACCAACGAGAAGTATCTCTCCACCTCCATCAAGGACAAGCTGAACATCACGCTCAAGGAATACATCGACCGCTACCGGGTGAACCACGCCCGTACCGAGCTGTTGATGCCGGGCGACAGCCGGAGCATGGAAGAGATCGCTGTCGGCGCGGGCTTCACCAGCTCCCGCACCTTCTCACGTATCTTCCAGAAAATACTAGGGGTCACCCCCGCCCAATACCGGCGGCAGGCGCAACAATGAGCATTTTCACTTACCACCCTCGCCGTCGACTGTCAATAACGACACGAACTCATCGATACCGATAAGTTCCACTTTCGGGAAATCAATCGCATGAAGCACATCAAAATGATGATCTTGACTGACTATAAAGGAAGCGTTCGCAGCGATGGCGCAATCCACGAACTTATTATCATCCGGATCCGCCTGTATCAAGTTAAAACGAAAGTGCACGTCAAGCCTTACCGTATTTTTCCGGGAGATTATCGCCTTGATAACATTGCCGGCGATATCCCCACCCATCTTTTGCGATAGGATCTCCTCGTATTCTGATAGGATCTCATTGGTATAGCACAAGATGTACTTCTCCGAGAAGAACTCTTTCCACACCGTATAATAGGCCCCCCGCCTAGACAAGGAGATCAAGAGGCAATTCGTATCCAACACTACCCGCCTCATCGCTGTCCGTTATAAGGGATACGCATATGCTCATTCTTCCATTGATCTATCACTTGGTCGTTTAGCTTGCCGCTATCCCACAGCTTATCGATCGCTATCTCTGCCTTCCGGGCGAAATACGCCGAGAGCATATCCTTGATCTCGTTCAAGGTATCATCGCTCTCCACATACGACATCAAGTCCAATATCTCCAATTGAGCCGCGTTAAATACCGTTCTTTCCATTTTCATCCTTTTTTGTTGTTGATACCCCACAAAGGTATCATTTTTCCCAAATCTGTCCTCTTTTTTCCCGGATTTGTCCTCTCATTCTTACCCCGAACCCCGTTCTTTGCCGGCAGTAATCACTTAATAAAGGAATACCATGGCAGAACAAATCATTCTCAACACAGACTTGTACGATAACCTGCTCACCGAGCGCAAGGGCGACTACACCGCCAAGCCGCGCATCACCGGGACATTGTATAACACGGACATCGCCGCACGCATCGTGGCCGCGCGTACCGAGTACCAACACGGCACGATCCTCAACATCCTCGACATGGCCGACAGCCACAAGGTGCAGGCCATCGCCGAGGGAAAGAGCGTGGTGGACGGCGTAGGCCAATACCTCGTCAACGTGCAGGGGGCCTTCGAGGGCGAGAAGGCGCAGTTCGAACCCGGGAAGCACGCCCTCGGCATCACCTACACCATGGGCAAGCTCTTGCGCGAGACCCTCAAGCTGGTGAAGGTGGTGGTGAACGGCGTGGCGGCCGTAGGTCCGGTGATCAATACCGTGACCGACTCCACCTCCAAGGCCATCAACGGGCAGCTCAGCTCCGGCGGAGCCCTCGTGCTGGGTGGCGTGAACCTGAAGATACAGGGTGATGATCCCTCCATCGGTGTCTACCTCACCCCCGCCACCGAAGGGGCCGCGCCTATGAAGGCACCCGTGGTGATCGCCAACTCGCCCTCGCAGGTGATCGTGCAGATGCCGACGCTGGCCGACGGGCAGTACACCGTGAGCCTCACCACGCAATACAGCGCCGGGAGCCGCAATATAAAGGAGCCGCGCACCTACACCTTCCCCATCCTGCTCACCGTCGGAGAGGGAGGTGGCGACAGCGAAAGCCCCGACGAGATCTGATGACAGCCTCCTGTCAAGGTTGCTGACAGCCTCCTGTCAAACGGCTTGACAGCCTCCTGTCAAGACTGCTGACAGCCCCCTGTCAAACGACCTGACAGCCTCCTGTCAAGGCAGCTGATAGCTTTACCACCGTACGGTGATAGCCCTACGGTGGTATCCCTTCCCCTAGCGAAAGGGAAACAAACCGATTTATAAACCCTATTATACACATAGAACATGAGAACATCATTACATGACATCCACCTACCGGCAAGGCGAATATTCGCCTTGCTGATCAGTGTCGCGACACTGATCGCCACCCTCCCGACAGCGGCCCGCGCGCAAGCGGAACCTCCCGGGGCGCTCGACCTAGCCACCCTGCCGGGCGATACCCAAAAATTCGACTGGTACATCAACCTCGCGTACCTGAACGGCACGTGGGTGTACAAAGTAGGAACAGACCAAACAGCCCCGACCACCACCGGCACCCCCTTCAACGGTACCATCACCGGCACGATGCCCGAGGTAGGCCGGCAGTTCGTCATACACCCCTCCGCCGATCCCGACAGCGACAACCCACCGGCGCTGACGCTGAAAGACGCCGTCATAACCTCAAATTCCAACCAGCTCTTCTGTATCACGGCCGGCGCGGAACTGACCCTCCGGATCGAGGGGGAGAACCGGATCGAGATCACGAGCGGCCTCATCTATAACTTAGGCACGCTCACCCTGACCGTAGCCGACGCGCTGGAGATAAGCCAAGGTATCGCCAACGGATCTCCCATGGGGGGGATAACGAGTACGCTCACGGTCGATGCCCAAGCGCCGCTCAGCATCGGCAGCATCAGAAACAACGAGTCCGCCCGGATGCATCTGGACGGAGAGATACATGTCATCAGTAAAATGGAGTATGCCTCAGCCCTTATAAACAACAATACCTCGCCGGACGCGATCACGTTCGGGGAAAACGCACGGATCCGCCTGCAAGCGAACGGGCTCTGCACCGATGTACGCGGCTATCCTTTTATCGAACTGGATTTCGATACCGCCCCGACCGATGCCCGGACGCTGTCCGTCACCCCGGCAGGCGATACCCAGCCGGCGGCCACCTTCGCGACCGACGGGACCTGCACGAATTACGCCTTCCTCGC
>OCPX01002595.1_pt1 | contig 11059 bp, 7 predicted proteins | sample 1538771 | NCBI WGS metagenome assembly OCPX01 (sample SAMN04571725, study PRJEB22368) | human gut metagenome | biome: human gut; material: stool | host: Homo sapiens | place: Luxembourg | collected 2012-11-01 | reverse complement strand
CCTGCCGCTCCTTCAGCGCACGAACGGCCAGCGCGATGGCCGTATAGGTCTTGCCCGAGCCGGCAGGCCCCACGGCGAACAGCAGGTCGTTCCTGTCGTAGAGTTTGACGAGCCGCTGCTGGTTGACCGTCCGGGCGCGGACGATCGTGCCGTTGTTGCCGTAGACGATCACATCCTTGTCGACCGGGGCGTCGTCCTGCGCGATGCCGCCCGCGAAACACTGTTCGATGACCTCGGCCGAGACGTGGCCGTACTTGACATAGTAGGCCGCAAGCCCCTCCATGCGTTTGGAGAAACGCTGCGTGTCGGCCTCCGGGCCGAGGACCTTGAGCGACTGCCCGCGCGCGACGATCTTCAGCGTGGGGTGCAGCGATTTGATCTGTTCGAGGTAGACGTCCTGCGCCCCGTAGAGTTCGCGGGGATCGACGCCTTCGAGCATGATTTCCTTTCCGACAGTTTCCGTCATAGACCGATCAGAATAAATAGCCGAAGCTGAGCGCCACGTTATACGTACGGAGTTTGTCGAGCTGCCGCCCGTCGGGCAGCACCACGTCGTGTTTCGAGCGGAACTGGCCGTTGTAGCGCAGGTCGATCAGCAGGTGGCGCATCAGCACGATGCCCGCACCCACGGTGTACGACACCGAGGGACGCACGCGGCCGAAGTCCAGCAGGTCGCCGCCCGACTTCTGCTTGCAGTCGTTCATCACCGTGAAGACCGGACCGGCGTAGATCCGCACGGGATTGAGCAGCCGCAGCGACGCCAGCACCGGAACGTCGATCGAATTGGACTTGAGGTTGATCTCGCTCCCGCCCTCGGGACGGATACGGAGGCCCTGGCGGACGTAGAGTATCTGCGGCTCGATGGCGAAGGCCCCGAGGTTGACGGCCGTCGTGATACCGGCCTGCCAGCCCAGCTTGTTCTTCACGTCGGTTTCACTCATATTGGTCGTGTAGTCGGGGATATTGATACCGCCGACCACGCCCCACTCCACCCGCGCGCGGGGCCGTTGTGCGGCGGCGCCCGCCGCAATGGCTGCAAACAAAAGGGTCAGTACGATTCTGCGAAGCATCATTTTAATTCTTAATTTTTCATTTTCAATTGTATCGACGCCCAGAGCATGTAGGCCACGCACGCGGCGACGAAGAGCATGCCCAGGTGCGGATTGCCCCAGGCACGGACGATCGCACCGCAGACGGGTCCCGAAACCGCCCCGGCCGAGATGGCCATGATCATCAGCCCGGCCACCTCGTTGGCGTTCTCCGGAACGGCCTTGGTGGCCACGGCGTAGAACGTGGCGAAGACGCACGCCATGGCGAAGCCCAGCACTCCCACGGCGGCGTAGATGGCGGCCTCGTTGCGCACGAACAGCAGCGCCGCGCACAACGCCAGCGCCCCGGTCATGTTCCAGGTCAGGTATTTCACGTCGGAGACCTTCACCAGCACCCACGCGCCGATCAATGTACCGACGATGCGGCAGGCGTAGAAGCCCGTGGTGGTGAGGATCGACGAGGGATTGTCGATCAGCCGCACCGACAAGAAGCCGATGCCCACGTCGGCGGCGATAAAGCACGCCACGCCCAGCGTCGAGAGCAGCACGGCACGGTTTTTCAACAGGCGGAAGCAGTCGGCGAGTCCCGCGGAGCGTTCTCTCTGCGCAGGTTCCGGCACCGGAGTCAGTTGCAGCCAGAGACCCCCGACCACCGTAAGGCCCGCATAGATCGGCAGCAGGAGCCGCCACGAACCCGTCGCGGCGACCAGCCCCGTGACGATCGGAGCCAGCAGCAGGAGCGAAGTGTTGCGGAAGATCTGCCCGACGGTGAGGTAGCTGGTCATCCTTTCGCCGGGAACGATGGTCGCCAGCAGGGGGTTGACGGCCACCTGGATCGCCGTGTTGCCGACGCCCAGCAGACCGAAGCCCGCGAAATACCACCCCAGAGCGCAGTCCGCGCCGGCGGCATAGGGCGTCATCAGCCCCGCGACGGTGAAGCCGTAGCCCAGAAGCGCCGTGGCCTTGCGGCCCCAGCGGTTCATCAGCGCCGCGACCGGAGTCGAGAGCACCAGAAACCAGAGGAAAACCATCGTCGGCAGGAAGCTCACGGCGGCCTGCTGTCCGGGCGGGAATTCGGCGGCGATGCGGCCCGTGATCGGGGCCACCATGTCGCAGAAACCCATGATGAAGAAGCCCGCAAGCACGGGTCCGAGCAATCGTTTGTCTACTTTGTCTACGCTCATCCGAGACGAAATTTCGGGTTCCAAATTTTTCAAAGTTACATTTTTTTCCGCAAAAAACGCGTTTCCGGCGGCGATTATTTCACAATTGCCCCTCTCCGCCGCACGGCGGACACGATCCAATAAACAAAAAACGTGCGAGATACGCAGCGGCGGCGGAACCGGCCGCCGTCCCGGCCGCAACGGGACGGCCCGGACCGCCCACCCGCCGCGGAAGCCGCCGCATCCATCGCCGCGGAGATGCCGCACGCACGCGAAAAAGCGGCCAGCGAATCGACGGATCAGCCCGCCGCGCGAGAAAACGCCGCGCACCGTTTGGACGGGAACGCAGATTTTATTATATTTGGTGTCGTTACGACACTTTATCCGTCGGAAAGCCCCGCCGAACCGCTTCGGATTCGGTTTTGCGCCTCCGGCCTTTACGTAGCCCCGGCTACAAAAAACAACCTGCGCCCATGCTGCTCTTCGCACACATAAACCTGACGCTGCCGCTCGAAGACCCGATCCTGAAATTCCTGCTGATCCTGGTCATCATCCTCGCGGCTCCGCTCCTGCTGAACAAACTCAAAATCCCCTATCTGCTGGGGCTGATCATCGCAGGCGCGGTGATCGGACCCCACGGCCTCAACCTCGTGCTGCGCGACAGCAGCATCATCCTCTCGGGTACGGCCGGACTTCTGTACATCATGTTCCTCTCGGGACTGGACATGGACATGTCCGATTTCCGCCGCAACAGCTGGCGGAGCCTCATCTTCGGAGGCTACACCTTCTGCGTCCCGCTGGCCTTCGGCATCCTGGCCGGCTATTACATCCTCGGCTTCCCAATCTATTCGTCGATCCTGCTCGCAGGGCTGTTCGCCTCGCAGACGCTCATCGCCTACCCCATCGTCAGCAAACTGGGCATCGCCCGCGACAAGGCCGTCACGATCGCCGTCGGCGGCACGGTCATCACCGACACGCTGGCCCTGCTGCTGCTCACCGTGATCGTCGGCATGGCCACGGGCAACGTCGACGACATGTTCTGGTGGCGGCTCGCAGGCTCCGTCTCGCTCTGCATCGCCATCATCGTCTTCCTCTTCCCGCTGCTGGCCCACTGGTTCTTCAAGCAGGTCAGCGACAACGTCTCGCAGTACATTTTCGTACTGGCGATGGTCTTCCTCGGGGCCTACCTCGCCCACATGGCCGGGCTGGAACCGATCATCGGCGCGTTCCTCTCGGGACTCGCGCTCAACCGCCTGATCCCCCGCACCTCGCCGCTGATGAACCGCATCGAGTTCGTCGGCAACGCCATCTTCATCCCCTTCTTCCTAATCGGCGTGGGCATGCTGATCGACTACCGCGCCTTCTTCCGCGACTGGGAGAGCCTCGAAGTGGCGGCCATTATGATCGTGCTGATCACGGCGGCGAAATTCGTCGCCGCATGGTTCACGCAGAAGACCTTCCGACTCTCGCCCGACCAGCGGACCGTCATCTTCGGCTTAAGCTCGGCCCACGTGGCCGCGACGTTGGCCGCCGTGATGGTCGGCTACAACATCATCCTGGGCCACACGCCCGACGGCGAGCCGATCCGCCTCTTGAGCGAGAGCGTGCTCAACGGCACGATCCTGATGATTCTGGCCACCTGCACCGTGTCGACCTTCGCCACGCAGCGCGGCGCCCACAACATCGCCATGCGCAGCGCCCAGGACACCGGAGACAGGCAGCCGCGGCAGGAGGACCACATCCTGATCCCCGTGGCCGACGAACGCACGGCCGACGAACTGGTATGGTTGAGTTCGATGCTCAAGCGCGCCAAGGAGCCGAACGGACTATACGCCCTGCACGCCATCGACAACAAGGTGGAGGACCCGAACGTCGAGAAACGCGCCCAGAAGATCCTCGACGCGGCGGCGACGGCGGCCGCGGCGGGAGACATCTACCTCCAGGAGCTGATGCGTTACGACGTGAACATCTCGAACGCCATCGTCAGCGTCGTCCGCGAACGGAACATCACCGACATCGTGATGGGCATGCACCACGCCTCCCCGGCCGTGCCGGGACTGACGGGCATCCCCGGGGCGTCGGGTCCCGGCATCGGCAAAATGGCCGCCGACGTGCTGGCACAGAGCAACGTCACGACCTTCATCTACAACCCCGTGCAGCCGCTGAACACCATCAAGCGCCACCTGATCGTCGTACCCGAAAAGGCCGAGCAGGAGGCGGGATTCCAGATGTGGCAGCGCCGCATCCGCCGCCTGGCCGAAAACTCGGGGGCCAGAATCATCGTGTTCGCCCCGGAGGCCACGCTGGAATACCTCCGCCCCAAAGGCCGCAAGCACCCGGCCAACATCGACTTCGTGCCCTTCGCGCAATGGGACGACCTGCCGTCGCTCGAACACGACATCCGCGCCGACGACTGCCTCTGGTTCGTGATGAGCCGCCGCGACCGCGTCTCGTACAACCCCGTGATGAGCCGTATCCCGGCCTACCTCGAACATTTCTTCTCCGGATACAGCTCCGTACTGCTCTATCCCGTGCAGGCGGGCGACACCGAAAGCCGCTATATCTGACGGTTCGGAAGTACAAAATACCCGAAAAAGTTTTTCCCTTCGCGGATTTGCGCTATCTTTGCAAGTGATTCATGGTAGCGGCATTCCGGTCAGAATCCCGGTCGCGATGCGACAAGTCCCCGCCAAGGCGGGGATTTAGGGTGGGTCCAATTTGTAAACGCGGCCATAGGCCGCGACTACAGCGGTCGGAGTTGTAAAACGGAGCAAACAGCAGAATAAGAAAAAGATAAGATATGAGCCTTGTAGCAATCGTGGGCCGTCCGAACGTCGGCAAAAGCACCCTCTTCAACCGCCTCGTGGGCGAACGGAAGGCCATCGTCGACGCGACGGCCGGAACCACCCGCGACCGCCATTACGGCAAGACCGACTGGAACGGCAAGGAGTTTTCCATCATCGACACGGGCGGGTACACCGTCAATTCGGAGGATATTTTCGAGGACGAAATCCGCCGTCAGGTCCTGCTGGCCATCGACGAGGCCGACGTGATCCTCTTCCTCGTGGAGGTCCGCACCGGCATCACCGACCTCGACATGCTGATGGCCGACATCCTGCGCCGCACCTCGAAGAAGGTGATCCTCGTCTGCAACAAGGTCGACAACAACGACCAGATCTACTCCTCGCACGAGTTCTACGCCCTGGGGCTGGGTGATCCCTACTGCATCTCGTCGATGTCGGGAAGCGGCACGGGCGACCTGATGGACGCCATTCTGGACGCACTGCCCGTGGAAACGACCTCCGAGGAGGACGAAGACCTGCCCCACATCACCATCGTGGGGCGTCCCAACGTCGGCAAGTCGTCGCTCACGAACGCCCTGCTGGGCGAGGAGCGCAACATCGTGACCTCCATCGCCGGGACCACCCGCGACTCGATCCATACCCGCTACAACAAGTTCGGCATGGATTTCTACCTCGTCGACACGGCCGGCATGCGCAAGAAGGGCAAGACGATGGAGGACCTCGAATTCTACTCGGTGATGCGCTCGATACGCGCCATCGAAAATTCGGACGTCTGCATCCTGATGATCGACGCCCGGCAGGGACTCGAATCGCAGGACCTGAACATCCACAACCTGATCGTCCGCAACCGCAAGGGATGCGTGATCGTGGTCAACAAATGGGACCTGATCGAGAAGGACAGCAACACGATGAAGGAGTGGACCGAGTTCCTCCGAAAGAAACTCGCTCCGTTCAACGACATTCCGATCATCTTCACCTCGGTGCTGAACAAACAGCGCATCTTCGACGTGCTGCAAACCGCCATCCGCGTCTACCAGTCGCGCAAACGCCGCATCCCGACCTCGGAGCTCAACGACTACATGCTGCCGCTGATCGAGAACTACCCGCCCCCCGCAACCAAGGGCAAGTATATCAAAATCAAGTATGTGACCCAGCTTCCGACGCCGACGCCGCAGTTCGCGTTCTTCGTCAACCTGCCGCAGTACATCAAGGAGCCTTACCGCCGCTTCCTCGAAAACAACATGCGCGACCACTGGGATTTTTCGGGAGTCCCGGTGCAGATTTACTTCCGGCAGAAATAGGTTCCCGGACGGGATTGCAGCCCAAGCGGCGGCCAACCCCGAAAAATCCCGTGCTGACAACCACCCCAAACCCCTCCTTGAAAGGAGGGGCTTTCATTACGGGAGTCCCGGTGCAGATTTACTTCCGGCAGAAGTAGCTTCCCGGACGGAATTGCAGCCCAAGCGGCGGCCAACCCCGAAAAATCCCGTGCTGACAACCTCCCCAAACCCCTCCTTGAAAGGACGCCGTCCCCTCACGTTATGCTTTCCGCAGGGCCGTCGACTGACTTTACGTCAAAAAAGGATTGACGACCCGGTTCACATATTTTTTCCGGAACTCGGACTCCCGGTACACGTAATCCACCGCCGTGAACCGGATTTCGTCCCCGGACTTGCTGATTCCGGACCGCAGGGCCTCTATCTTCCCGTCGCAACGCGCCCCGAGGCGGACGAAGCAGCCTTCGGCAATATCAAAAGCAAACTCCCGGATACCCCGGATCAGGACAGCGGGGTGCTGCAATTCCATTGCATCGGGAAATGTCCGGATCAGGACGGCGAACCCGACCTTCTCCACCTCCGTGACCAGCATGGCCGCAAAAAACTCACGGCTGAAATTCAAATCAATCATTGCAGGCTAAACTGTTTCAGCGAACGGTCCCGATTCCCGGAACCGCCGTTCCGTTTCTCAAAGATAACGCCCCGGACCGAAATATCCGCACATTCGGCCGGAAATTTTCAGTACGCACGCCGTTCCGTCCGGGCACGATTTTGGCCATTATAGGTTTAAGTTATGGCACTATCAATATTATCCGCTTGTTATTCACAGAATTATATCATACATTTACAAGCAGGGAATCCGTCACAACCAAAAACAAAAGCCATATGGACAAAAAGAAACTGACAGCCGAAAACGGCCGGCCCATCGCCGACAACCAGAACATTCAGACAGCCGGGAAACGCGGCCCCGTAACCTTGCAGGACCCGTGGTTCCTCGAAAAACTCGCCCACTTCGACCGCGAAGTCATCCCCGAACGGCGCATGCACGCCAAAGGATCGGGAGCCTTCGGAACATTCACCGTGATGCACGACATCACGAAATACACCCGGGCGTCGATCTTCGCCGAGGTGGGCAAGCAGACCCCGTGCTTCGTGCGCTTCTCGACCGTGGCCGGAGAACGCGGCGCGGCGGATGCCGAACGCGACATCCGCGGCTTCGCCATCAAGTTCTACACCGACGCCGGCAACTGGGACCTCGTGGGCAACAACACCCCGGTCTTCTTCCTGCGCGATCCGCTGAAGTTTCCCGACCTGAACCACGCCATCAAGCGCGACCCGCGCACCGGACTGCGCAGCCCGAACAGCAACTGGGACTTCTGGACGCTGCTGCCCGAGGCGCTGCATCAGGTGACCATCACGATGTCGCCGCGCGGCATTCCGGCCTCCTTCCGCCACATGCACGGATTCGGAAGCCACACGTACAGCCTCTACGACAAAGACAACCGACGCACGTGGGTCAAGTTCCACCTCCGCACCGAGCAGGGGATCAGGAACCTGACCGACGCGGAGGCCGAGGCCATCATCGCCAAGGACCGCGAATCGAACCAGCGCGACCTGTTCGAAGCCATCGAACGCGGCGACTATCCGCGCTGGCTGATGCAGGTGCAGCTGATGACCGAGGAGCAGGCCCGGACCTATAAAATCAATCCGTTCGACCTGACGAAGGTGTGGTATCACGGCGATTTTCCGCTGCACGACGTGGGCATTCTGGAACTCAACCGCAATCCGGAAAACTTCTACGCCGAAGTCGAGCAGGCCGCCTTCAACCCGATGAACATTGTCGAGGGCATCGGCTTCTCGCCAGACAAGATGCTGCAAGGACGCCTCTTCTCCTACGGCGATGCGCAGCGTTACCGCCTGGGCGTGAATCACAACCTGATTCCGGTGAACAAGCCCCGCTGTCCGTTCCACGCCTACCACCGCGACGGGCAGATGCGCACCGACGACAATTACGGCGCGACGACGCCCTACGAGCCGAACAGCTACGGCGAATGGCAGGACACGCCGGCCCTCAAGGAGCCGCCCCTGGCCGTCGACGGCGCGGTCTACAACTACGACGAGCGCGAATTCGACGACGATTATTACACGCAGCCGGGCAAGCTGTGGCGGCTGATGACGCCCGCAGATCAGCAGGCGACATGCGAAAACACGGCGCGCGCCATGGGCGATTCGGAACTGTTCATCAAGCAGCGGCACGTGCGCAACTGCTACAACGCCGATCCGTCGTACGGCGAAGGCGTGGCCCGGGCGCTGGGCATCAGCCTCGCCGAAGCCCTGACGGCCGAAGACCCCGCGCATCCCGCGTGGGATAAAAGATAAATCCGACCCCACCCCAGCCCTCCTTCAGGGAGGGAGATGGCATACGCTCCGGACGGCGGTACATTAGCGTATGTGATCACGCCCGGTAAAACGGAGGTAAACAAAAATTCCCGTCGTTGGTTCGACGGGAATTTTTGGCATTTATGCCTGCGGCGTCGGTTCGCCGCCCTGCGGCTTGTTGCCGCGGCCCCGATTGCGGCCTCCGCGGTGACGGCGGCGGTCGCGGGTCCCGCGGTTGCCTTCGCCACGGCCCGAAGCGTGGTCGCTGTCCGGCGAAGCGGGTTGTGCCGCGGCAGGTTCCGCAGCCGCAGCCGCAGTCGCAGTCGCAGCCGCCGGGCGTTCGCTGCGGCGGTCCCGGTCGTTACGACCCGAACGGTCGCCGCGTCCGCCGCGTCCGCGGCCCGAACCGGAACGCCCTCCCCCGCTGCGCCCCCCGCGCCCCCGGCCGAAGCGGCCGCGGTTCTCGTCGGGAGCGTATTTCGGGCCTTCGCCCACGCTCTCGGGCAGTTCGGCCTTGCGGATGTCCCGCTCGATGAATTTCTCGATCTGGTGGAACTTGCCCTGCTCCTCCTCGCTGACGAACGTCATGGCGGCGCCCGAAGCCGCCGCGCGGGCCGTACGGCCGATGCGGTGGATGTAGTCCTCGGGGTCGTGCGGCACGTCGTAGTTGAGCACCAGGCCGATGTCCTCGATGTCGATACCGCGCGCGACGATGTCCGTGGCGACGAGGATTTTCACCTTGTTGTTCTTGAAGTTGAGCATCACCTCCTCGCGCTGCGCCTGCTCCAGGTCGGAGTGCATGGCCGCAACGTCGAGTCCCATGCGCTTGAGCGTATGGGCCAGCTCCTTGACCTTGAGTTTCGACGACGAGAAGATGATCGTCTTTGAGTCGGTCGGCTCGGCGAACAGCTCGCGGATGATGCCCAGTTTCTGACGCTCGTAGCAGATGTAGGCCGACTGGTCGATGGCTTCGTTGGGTTTCGAAATGGCGATGTTGACCTCGGCGGGATTGCGCAAAATGGTCTTGGCCAGTTCGCGGATCTTCGGGGGCAGCGTCGCCGAGAACATGATCGTCTGCCGTTCGGCGGGCATGTAGGAGATGATCTTCATAATGTCGTCCGAGAAACCCATGTCGAGCATGCGGTCGGCCTCGTCGAGAATCAGGTATTCGACGTGCGAAAGATCGACGCCGCTGTTTTGCAGGTGGGCGATCATGCGGCCCGGAGTGGCGATCACCACGTCGGCGCCGTTCAGCATGCCGTTTTTCTGGATGTCCCAGCCCTTGCCGTCGCCGCCGCCGTAGACCACCGTCGTCGAGAGGGGCGCATAATAGGAGAAGCCCTGGAACTGCTGGTCGATCTGCTGCGCCAGCTCGCGCGTCGGCACGATGATCAGCGATTTCACCACGTTGTCGGGGTTGCCCTCGATGAGCAGTTTGTTCAGCAGCGGCAGCGTATAGGCCGCGGTCTTTCCCGTACCGGTCTGGGCGCAGCCGATAATGTCGCGGCCCTCCAGAATCACCGGAATCGTGTGCTCCTGCACGGGAGTCATCTCGTGGAAATTCATATCCTCAAGACCGTCGAGGATTTCATCCTCCAGGTCGAGTTCATCGAAACGCATAAAACAGAAATTTTTAATTCTTAATTTTTCACTTTTAATTGCACGGTCCGGAAATGACATCTCCGAATAGCGTGGCCGGCGTGCAGCCCGTGATGCGAACCCTCACATAATCGCCGACCCGATGATCCCCGCGGTCGAAAACCACCACCTTGTTCTGCGAAGTGCGGCCCGACAGCTGGTTCCTGTCGCGCTTCGACTCGCCCTCGACCAGCACTTCGAACTCCCGGCCCACGTCGCGCAGGTTGCTCGCATGGCCCAGCTCGTTTTGCAGGGCGATGATTTCGGACAGCCGGCGCGACTTCACCTCCTCGGGAACGTCGTCCCCCAGGTGCTTTTCGGCAAAAGTGCCCGGACGCTCCGAATACTTGAACATGTAGGCGAAATCATAGCCCACCTCGCGCATCAGCGACAGGGTTTGCAGGTGCTCCTCCTCCGTCTCGCCCGAGAAGCCCGCGATCAGGTCGGTGGTGATCGCACAGTCGGGCAGATAGCGGCGGATGGCAGCGATGCGGTCGAGATACCATTCGCGCGTATATTTGCGGTTCATGCGGCCGAGCATCGACGTGGCGCCCGACTGGGCCGGCAGGTGAATCGCCCGGCAGACGTTGGGCATCGAGGCCATGACCTCCAGCAGGCCGTCGCTCATATCCTTGGGATGCGAGGTGGCGAACCGCACGCGCAGCAGCGGCGAGACCGACGCCACGCGGCGCACCAGCTCCGGGAAATCGACGTCGCCCGTACGGTAGGAATTGACGTTCTGCCCCAGC
>OCPX01002594.1_pt1 | contig 11060 bp, 10 predicted proteins | sample 1538771 | NCBI WGS metagenome assembly OCPX01 (sample SAMN04571725, study PRJEB22368) | human gut metagenome | biome: human gut; material: stool | host: Homo sapiens | place: Luxembourg | collected 2012-11-01 | reverse complement strand
GCTTTTCAATCGGTACGGCTTATGATTTTGAAATGGAGAATAGGGTACTGAAGATTTTTAAAGATGGACAGGTCGCCTGGATTAACGAGCTGATGCAGAAATGCGGTGTCATTTCCTCCGAACAGCCGGTGCAGGAACATACCTGTATCGTTATGGATGCTAAGAAACGGGAATATCCGGATCGTCCGGGAACTATTCCGGAAAAGCTGCTTGAAGAGACTGTTTCTGGAGGGATATGGCACAACCGAGGATGTGGCCTGTGGTAGTGTCATTGAAAAAGTGAATATCGTCATTATTTTGTCATATTTTTTTAATGTCGGCGTAACATTGGGTTCATAGCTTTGTCACAGTTAAAGACAAGACTATGAATTTTTCTTTTATCCGGGATCGTAGATCATTTTCAGATTTTATTTTTATTCTGTGGGCAGGAGGGGCGGCCCTGCTTTCTTATTCGTTAGTATATGCATTGCGTAAACCTTTTACGGCTGCTACATTTGATGGGCTGAGTATTTGGGGAATGGATTATAAGGTTGTAGTGACTATTACTCAGATTTTAGGTTATTTGTTGGCCAAGTTTATCGGCATTAAATTGATTTCTGAGTTAAAGGGACAACATCGTTTAAAATTTATTTTGGGGGCGATTGTTTTAGCTGAGTTGGCTTTAGTCGGTTTTGCTATCCTGCCGTCTCCGGGTAATATCTTTGCTATGTTTTTTAATGGGCTGGCTTTGGGATGTATGTGGGGAGTGATTTTCAGTTTTATAGAAGGGCGGCGGGTAACGGATATGCTAGCCAGTTTATTGGGGATTAGCATGGTGATTAGTTCAGGTGCAGCGAAATCCCTGGGATTGTTTGTGATGGACCATTGGCAGGTCAGTGAGTTTTGGATGCCTGCCCTGATCGGTGGTTGTGCTTTGCCATGCCTGGCTTTATTGGGATATGTGTTGCAATCTCTGCCAAAACCTTCCGAAGAAGACAGGGCTTTGAAAGCAGAGCGGATGACTTTGGATGGAAGGCAACGCTGGGCTTTATTCAAAAATTATATGCCTTTTCTCTCTATTATTTTAGTCGCTAATTTTTTGTTGGTGGCTTTACGGGATATAAAGGAAGATTTTCTGGTGAAAATATTTGATGTTGCGGGGAGTGGTTATTCTTCATGGATATTCGCTCAATTGGACAGTATCGTTACTTTGATTATCCTGATCATCTTCGGATTAATGGTTTTTGTCCGTAATAATATGCGGGTTTTATTGATTTTATTGAGTTTGGTGATTTTGGGCATGCTGACCATGTCTTTTATTTCGTTGAGATATGAGGCATTGCAACTAAGTCCGGTAGTTTGGTTATTTATTCAAAGTCTCTGTTTATATCTGGCTTATTTGTGTTTTCAGACTATTTTCTTTGATCGTTTTATAGCTTGTTTCCGTATCCGGGGGAATGTCGGTTTTTTTATTGTATTGATTGATTTCATCGGTTATTTAGGAACGGTGATTGTCTTAGCCGTAAAGGAATTTTTAAATCCGGATATCAATTGGTTATCGTTTTATAACCAATTGGCGGGTTATGTGGGTTTGGGATGCAGTGTATTGTTTGTCGGTGCTTGGGTTTATCTGTACCGGCAGGCAAAACGAAGAGCGTCTGAAAAGGTGATGCCTCTGGAAGCTGCTCATGCTTATTGATTGGTTTTATTCTAATTACAGTAATATTTGATTTAAGGACATGAAAAAAGTTAGTTGTGTCATTATGGATTGGGCCGGAACGGCTGTCGATTTTGGGTGTTTTGCTCCATTGAATGCTTTTTTGAGGGTGTTTCAGGAGCAGGGTGTGACGATCACTTACCGGCAAGCCCGTGAACCGATGGGATTATTAAAGATTGAACATATAAAGGCTATTTTGAAAATGCCTGAAGTGAGTGAAAGATTTCGTATAGCACATGGACGGGAATGGAATCAGAATGATGTCGCAATCATGTATCAGAGTTTTGAGAAACATTTGTTTGCTTCACTTCAGGATTTTACGACTCCTGTTCCGGGAGTTATAGAGACAATGGAACAATTACGTCGTGAAGGGATCCGTATTGGTTCAACGACAGGGTATACCGACGCTATGATGAAAATTGTACAACCCGGAGCTGCTGCTCAGGGATATACTGTAGATTGTCTGGTAATTCCGGATCATTTGCCTGCCGGACGCCCGGCTCCTTATATGATTTACCGGAACATGACAGAGCTGGCGATTCCTTCTGTTGACGAGGTGGTTAAAGTTGGAGATACTATCGCCGATATCCGGGAAGGATTGAATGCAAAAGTATGTTCTGTCGGAGTAATTACAGGTAGTAATGAGTTGGGGTTGACCGAGGAGGAATACAAAACTATGCCTGAACCGGAGTTATATACTTTGAAACAAGAGGTCAGAGAGCGGATGATGGCAGCCGGTGCACATTATGTGCTGGATAATATCCGTGAATTGCCGGACCTGATACATAATTTAATGAATAAAAAATAATAGGTGTATGAGAAATTATTTACTGTTGACTCCTGGACCGTTGAGTACTTCTGAGACGGTGAAAGAAGCCATGTTACAGGATTGGTGTACCTGGGATAAAGATTACAATGAAGGAATAGTTACTGTGATCCGGAAAGAATTGCTGGAGGTGGCAGGACTGGATGAGAAGGAATATACAACTGTGTTGTTACAAGGAAGTGGGACTTATGGCGTAGAGGCAACTTTGGGAGCTGTCGTGAAACCTACCGACAGGTTACTGATTATAGCGAATGGTGCTTATGGCAAACGGATGGCGGCCATTGCTGATTATTATAAACTGGATTATGTCATGGTGGCTTTGAAAGAAACGGAGCTGATTACCCCCGCAATCGTGGAGGAGGCTTTGAAAAATCATCCTGGAATCAGCCATTTGTCTTTGGTCCATAGTGAAACAACGACGGGTTTATTGAATCCGATTGAGGAAATTGCAGAGGTGTTGCGTGGACGCGGGATCACCTGGATCGTTGATGCCATGAGTAGTTTTGGAGGGATTCCTATCGATATGAAAAAACTGGGTATTGATTTTCTGGTTAGTAGTGCCAATAAGTGTATACAGGGAGTTCCGGGCTTTACCTTTGTTCTCGCTTCACGGGAAAAATTGCTGAAATGCAAAGGAGTTGCCCGTTCTTTGTCCCTGGATATTTATGCCCAATGGGAAGAAATGGAAAAAGGGCATGGAAAATGGCGGTTTACCTCACCGACTCACGTTGTACGGGCATTTTTTCAAGCTTTGAAAGAGTTGAAAGCAGAGGGAGGTATAGAAGCCCGTTACCGCCGTTATTGCCGGAATCATGAGGTATTAGTGGAAGGAATGCGGGCTATTGGTTTTTCCACCTTGCTGGAACCGGAAAAGCAGTCTCCGGTTATTACTTCTTTTCTTTATCCGGAGCCGGGTTTTTCGTTTACAGAGTTTTATGGGTTGCTGAAACAACAGGGTTTTGTCATTTATCCCGGAAAGGTTTCGGATGCTGATACATTCCGGATTGGTACTATTGGAGATGTATTCCCGGAGGATTTTGAAAGATTGACACAAGCTGTTGCGGCTATCAGACAGGTAAATTAAACAGGGTTGTCCGGACAAGTTTGACTTTTTTTAGTTTTTTGGCTGTTTAAGTGTTTCTTTTGCTTTAATTTTGTTGTAAAAGAAATCAATATGCCACAAGAGATAGAAAGAAAGTTTTTGGTCCGGGGAGACTTTAAAGCATATGCTTGCCAATCCTTTCGGATTGTACAGGGCTATTTGTCCTCCGTACCGGAAAGGACGGTCAGGATACGGGTGAAAGGTGAACAGGGCTATCTTACTGTAAAAGGTAAAAGTGATGTTCATGGAGTTACCCGCTATGAATGGGAAAAAGAGATTGCCAGGGAAGATGCAGAAGAACTCCTGAAATTGTGCGAGCCTGGGGTGGTTGACAAAATTCGTTATTTAGTGAAAGTAGGGGGGCATATTTTCGAGGTAGACGAGTTTCTGGGGGAGAATAAAGGGTTATTGCTGGCTGAAGTTGAATTAAAGCAGGAGGATGAACTTTTTGAAAAGCCGGAATGGTTGGGAGAAGAAGTGACCGGAGATCTGCGTTATTATAATGCAATGCTGGCACACCGCCCCTATCGAAGTTGGAAGTAATTCCGGATTTATGCATGCTTAACAGTTTGAGAGTTCGGTTATTCCATTGTCTGAAACTCTGATTGAAACAATAGAGTAACCGAACGATTCGAATCTGTATTTATTTCATTTTTTCTTCTAATTCGGTACTGAGGGGCAGGTGGTCCTGGAAGTGGACCGTGACATGGGTACCGTCGCAATAGGGTTTATTAGCGGATGCTCCGCAACGGCATAGGGTGACCCGGTTACGTTGTTCGTATTCGGTGCCGTTAGGTCCATTCACAGGAATACCTCCTTTGACCCAGAGCGGACCACTACATTCTTCCTGTGGGTCTTCGATCAGGCCTAAAGCCGGTTTTAAGGGGGGCTCATAAAATTTTTCCTCTTCTTTGTCCCAAAGTTTTAACCGGCCGGAGGGGCAGTACATGCTTTCGTGTACGGCCAGATCATGGGCTTCGGTGTTGTCGGAATCTTCCGTCAACTGCCAAACCGTTCCTCTGGCCATACAAAAACGGGCATGTACACAATATTCGGTGTTGTCGGCCAACTGAACTCCAGGACCGTCATACAGATCGGCATTCTCTAAAAGAGGGATATTGCCGGCGGTTAGCGTCGGATCCCAATCGGCATGGTGATGGGAACCGGATGATTTTTGGACTGACCACAGCGGCATAAAGCAGTGGGTTCATTGTCGGTCGGGTATTTATGCCCTTTGGCATATTCCCAGGGGATTTGTTCTTTATTCAAAACGAAGATCTCTTGTTGAAGAGGGGGATTTCCATATACCAGATAGGGGCCGTCTGCTGTAATTTCAAGGTGATATTTCGGGTCAGGAGTAGGTGTACCCGGTTCGATTTTACGAGTGTTTTTTTCCATAATTAAACGTTTTAATGATACTTGTTATACTTAAATTCGGATGGAAAGTTCCGGGTTGACTGGGAGAATTTTCACCGGTATAAGTTTTGGAATAGAATTTGTTATAAATGTATTGTTTGGTTTATTGAAATATTTTACTTAATTTTACATAAAATATTGGATTCCTTTTGAAGGAATAAGTTATGAAAGTTTTGAAAATATTTAAATCGTTGTTATACAGGATTCTAATTCTTGTTTTGATAGGTCCTTTGGGAGCTTGTTCGGAGGAGTGTGGTTATGATTCTCATGCTGGTTATCAATTAGGTAAACAAAATTTCGATTATTTGGAAGGTAATATGGCTTCTATTTTGTCGTTTTGGGATCTTGCTTTGAGAATGAACACGTATTTGACGGCCTTGGATGAGGAAGGAGAAGACCGGGTAGAAGAACTTTTCCCGGACTATCGTCTTCAACAAGTGAATGAACACGAATGGATCGGATGGAAGGGACAGGATTCGGTTTTTAAGGTTGTAACAGACGATCTGGCATTGACCACTGAGACAGCTCATTGGGAAATTGTGGGCTGCCGGGCTCCGTATGAGGGACAGCTCACCGTTTTGTGTTCCGGTTTAAGGACCTGGGTGTTTCATGTTTCCGCTTTGCAAAACCGGAAATGGATATCCGATGCCAGTCTGAAAATTAATTATAACGGAGAACAAACGCCCCGGAATTTTAACGATGGGGATTGGATTGTTTCCGGTGTGGGGAAGAGTATGACCGATGAGGAAGAAATACTGAATTTTGAAGTTGCAGAATCGCTGATCCGTTATGCGGAGAGTCATTATCTTTTCGATAAAGGACTATTGTATCTGCGGTTGAAAAATAGGTTTTCTCCGAAAGAAGAGATTGTTAAAGCTGAGATGAAGACACTTCCGGGAAGTGACCGCTCTTTGCAAATCACCTATAAAGGAGAGGTTTATTCTTATTGATGGTTACAGAGGTTTCCCCCGGCAACATCGGTGGCCGGGGGAATAGGTAAAATCAGTATAGTTCCTGTAAAACAGCATCCAGGGCGGCTCCCCGCATTTCGGTTTTAAAGATACGGCCTTCTTTATCGAGAAGGATACAAGTGGGGACTCCTGTGATATTGTATTTTTGGGCGACAGGTCCGTTAAAACCGTTGGGATCACACAGTTGCTTCCAAACCATTTTTTCTTCTTTCATCGCCTTGTCCCAGTCGGTTTTCTTTTCGTCGATAGAAATACTGATGATTTCAAAGCCTTTGTCTTTATACTCCTGATATACATGACGAAGGTGTGGAATCTCGCCCCGGCAGGGACCACACCAGGATGCCCAGAATTCCAGCATCACATATTTTCCTTCGGGTACACAGGAAGAAAGCTTGACCATTTTCCCTTCCGGATTCATCAGTTCGATATCCTGATATTTTTCGCCGATAGCCATCGTTTTGGCTTTGTCAGCTATGGTTTTGAAGTTTTCGGCCATTGGGGGAATATTCGCCCAGGCTTTGGTGATGAGTGTAGTCAATTGTTCGAGCTGAGGGACGGTTAAATTGACGTACATGCCTTGTAGGAATTGAAGGGCTAAATCATATCCTACTATGCTTTCGGGATGTTCTTCGATAAATTTCCATTGGGCGATGTTTAATTTCTTGTTGATCTCGTTTTCTTGTTTGATTAACGCGATTCCCTCTTCTGTATTGAATATGCCGTCCATTGCCGGCCGATGATATACTTCCAGATATTTTTCATTTATGGTTCCGGATTGTTTTCTGAGATCGGCGATACTTTTCAAATACCGGTCGTACAGATCCTGGGAGGCGGAGCCCTTTACTACCGGATCTTTCCGGAAGGTTTCATCGCTCCAATAATAAGTACGCAGGCTGTCGACGTGACCGGAATAACTGATAACCGAATTTTCCAGGTAAAACCGGCTGGCTAACATTTGGGACGGGTCATCCTGGCCGGTTTTGTCGATGATTAATTGATACATACCGGGACGGTCGACTTTACCTTTCAATTGGAACCTGCCGTTTTTAATAACCGTGCTGTCGATGGTGACCGGAGGGTAGACGGCTTCGTTTACTAACTGTACTTTCATGCCTTCACTGTTTCCCCCGATGTTACCGTTGAGGATATAACCGTCATATTTAGTTTGGCAAGCGACTAAACTACTGCTGCATAAAAAAGCTAAAAATATTTTTTTCATCGTATTAAGGAATTAATTGTTCTAATGCGGCATCCAGGTATGCGCCCCGCATATTGGTTTTGAATATTTTACCTTCTTTGTCCAACAGAATACAATGGGGTACTCCGGTCACATTATATACTTGTATGGCCGGTCCGTTTTCTCCTTGCGGATCATTTAATTGTATCCAGGGCATCTTTTCTTCTTTCATGGCTTTTTGCCAATCTTTATTCTTTTGATCGATCGAGACACTGATGATCTCGAATCCTTTGTCTTTGTAATTCTGGTAGACGTGTTTCAGATGAGGAATTTCACCCCGGCAGGGGCCGCACCAGGATGCCCAGAATTCGAGCATCACATATTTTCCGGTTGGAAGGCATTCGGATAATTTTACTTTTTTCCCTTCCGGATCGGTGAGTTCGATGTCTTGAAACGGGGCTCCTATAGCGATTTTTTTGGCCATCTCTGCTTTTTCCTTGAATTCGGTCATACGGGGACAATTTCCCCAAACCCCGGAAAGTGTATTTTGCAGATCTTCGATCTGACCGGAGGTTAAGTCGATCTCTCCGAGCAGGAAATAACCGGCTTGATCGAGAGCCACTACAGAAGCCGGATTTTGTTTGATAAATCGGATCGTGGCCTGAATGATCTGCCGATCCAGTTCGGAGATCCGGCGGGCCAGGCGAATGCCCTCCTCGGTATTGAAGATGTTGTCTAATGCCGGACGGTGATATTGCTCGAGGTATTCGCCGTCTGCCTGATTTCTGGCTTTACTCAGTTCTTGGATAGAAGTTTTGAATGACTGATACAGATCTTCTGTCTCCGAACCCTGGATTATCATCTTACCTTTACGTTCCGGATTCCAGTAATAAGTGGGTAAAGTATGGATATCTCCCTGGAAAGTGATATCCGAATTTTCCAAATAGAAATTGCCGGCCAACCAGTTGGCTTCCGAGGATTTTTTCCCTACGGGAGTCGTATCGATGATCCAACGATAAAAGCCGGGTGCCGGAATTTCCCCGGTCAATTCGAAACAATGATCTTTAATGACCGTTGTTGCAATTGTTTGAGGAGGATAGCTATTATCCAACAGTTTGAAAACCATCCCTTCACATGGGCCTTGGATAGAGCCGGTGATGTGAAAAGATTTATTTTGTGCCTGGCAATACTGAATTGCCAGAACAAGGAATAGCACAGTTAACAGATTTTTCATTTTTGGGGATTTTAAGGGTTTTCGATGAGTAAGTTGTTACCTGCTTTGGCCGATTGCGGGATGGGTAGGATCAATTGTTTATCCGACTTTATATTCGGGCGTATGGTGGTGATGTCTAAATCGCCGTGTTTATAATACCTGATCATATCGTACCACTCTTCCTGGTTTTCAAAAAGCAGGTCGATCCATTTGTGCTGGCGGATCATTTCTAAAAGCTGGTTGTCAGGAATAGTACTCACGTCATATACTCCCGGGACATGGGCATCCAAAACGGTTTGCAGACTGGTACGGGCTGCCGCAAGATGATTGCCTCCCTGCCGGGCTTCCGCTTCTGCATGGATATAATATACTTCTCCCAAACGCAGGAAGTAGTAGGTATTGCTCTTGCCGTCATCATTGGTACTGTGAGGATATTTCCCGTTTTTGAAAGAAGTTGTGATGACGTCCGGTGTAAGAAACGGGGCGGCAAAACGGGGATCGTAACCTTCTCCTGTTTCTTTGTTCCCTGGAGTGGGATCCATCGCATCGGCTATTTTTTGAGAATAAGAACTATAAGTTGTCCGGTCTAAAATGAAACTACATTGTTCTTCATAGTTGGAGACATAAGGAGCGAACAGCACTTCAGGAGAATCGAACATATCGCTGAAGATACTCATAAAGTCAACCAGCCCGTATCCGTAGTTGCCGGCTGTTTGAATCACTTCATCGGCCAGTAGGGCTGCATTTACGTAATCTCCTTTACTTAGTAATACTTTTGCTTTCAGGGCTTGTGCGGTTGTTTTTCCGGCCTGCGCATGAGTGGGCGTATAATTACTCATAGGCATGTCCGGAGCATATAATATAGCTGAATCGAGATCCGATTCGATAAATTTATAGCTTTCAGCTACAGTCGAGCGGGCCTTTGCTAACGGTTCCCGGTAAGGTTTGTCGGACAGGACGATACCATATGGAGAATCGGTATCGTAAAATTGCCCGAAATAGCGTAACAACATAAAGTGAGCCATGGCCCGGTTGAAATAGCCTTCGCCTAATATTTCCATACGTCTCGCAGGGTCCAGGTCTTTTACCGTATTGTTTTCCAAAAATTCGATCATAAAGTTGGCCGCGTTGATTACATCATATAAATTATTATAGACATTTCCGATGATACTATTGTCTTCCAGTACATTGTTGTCGGTGAAACCGGTTTCTCCTGCCAATCCACCACTACCCGAGAGTGCTAATGAACCGGCGAGCAGGCCGATATGGCTTCGGAAGTTACAAAGACTCATGGCCCTCCATTGGGTATATACCCCGCGTAACACCTGTTCTGCACTCTGGGCATTCCGTATTGCGGTTTGGTCTTCCAGTTTATAATAAGGTTTTACTTTATCTACGTCTCCCATCAGGTCACATGCCCAAATCAATACAGAGAGAAATAAGGTAGAAATAATATATGTTGTTTTCATAGTATGAGATTTTATCGTTAAAATTCAACTTTAACACCTAAGGTAAATGTTTTACTCAATGGATAGGGATCTTCATTCAGGGTCATCTGTGAAGTAGTGAAACTACTGATCAGTTCCGGATCGATACCCGGCCATTGGGTCACGGTCCAGATATTAGAGCCGCTGACAAATAACATGGCCGATTGTACATTGATTTTCTTCAGGAAATTCTGTGGTAAATTATAAGAGAAAGTAATATTCTTTAAGCGTAAATACGATGTTTCGTAAATGTAACGATCGGAGAAACGAGAGTTTTTGGAAGGATCGGTATAAACCAGACGTGCATAACGAGCATCGGGATTTTCGGGACTCCAGGTTTTCCCATAGAGTTCGGGATAGATGTTATTTCCAATATACCCATACATATCGCTCATCATATTATAAACAGCAGCTTTAGCTCCTTGGGAGAATTGGAAAACGAACGACAAATTGAAATTTTTGTAATTGACCGAATTGAAAAATCCTCCGAAGAATTTAGGCTGAGGAGTAGCAATAACTTCCCGGTCTTTACTGTCGATATAACCGTTCCCATCCAGGTCCTTGTATTTGAAGTCACCCATACCGGTCGACTTTTCCTGGTAATAATTCGCTCCACGAGCTACGGCTGTTTTATTTAGAGTAACTACTTCATCGTCGTTTTGGAATATTTTTTCGACGATATATCCTTTTAAAACGCCGGCAGGCTGACCTTCTATATAGGTATCGACATCGTTACTGGAAAGCTCGGCTCCATTGAGTTTTTCGATTTTGTTCCGGTTCAGGGCTATATTGAATTTCGAGGTCCAGGTCCAGTCGGCTGTACGGATAATATCCCCGCCGATTTCAATCTCAACGCCTTTGTTGGAGAGGTCGATTAAGTTGGACGTATAGGAAGTGGAACCTGATTCGAGCGGATAGGGGGAAGGAGCCAATGCACCTTTGGTGTAACGATAGTATCCGTCGATGCTACCGAACAGGCGGTGGTTGAAGAAAGCGTAATCTAATCCACCGTTGAATTCGGATGTTCTTTCCCATTTGATATCCGGATTAGGTAATAAACCGGGAGTCAGAGTCGATTGTCCTATATAAGGATTGCCTTTTTCATAAAATTGTCTGTAGACGAAATCGTCGATGTTGGTAGAACCGGTTTGTCCCCAACTGAAACGTAATTT
>OCPX01002591.1_pt1 | contig 11073 bp, 10 predicted proteins | sample 1538771 | NCBI WGS metagenome assembly OCPX01 (sample SAMN04571725, study PRJEB22368) | human gut metagenome | biome: human gut; material: stool | host: Homo sapiens | place: Luxembourg | collected 2012-11-01 | reverse complement strand
GGAAAAGAAATTCCTGTGCCACGAAGTGAATGGAAGATATTTGAAAATCACCATGAACCAATCGTATCAAAAGAAATCTTTGAGAAAGCACAGTCCTTGCAGATCAGGTATAACAAAAAGAGTAAATTCAACAAGGATACCACTTTGTTAAGTGGATACGTGAAATGCGGAAATTGTAGAAGAAACCTGACCGGAAGCAGCCGGGTACATGGTCATATCTTGTATAGTTGTGCATACAGCCGGGGAAAAGAAGATACCGGGTGCTTTGCCGGAAAAGCCGATGACAAAATGCTGGAGCATATGGTGATGGCAAAAATAAAGGCATACTTATGCCGGAATATCAGCCAAGAACAGATGCAGCAATCCATGAGAAAGCAGCATGAAGATAATATCGAAGCGTACAAGGCAGAAAGTACTGACTGCGGAAGACGACAGGAGCAGATCAAGGCTCAGAACCAACAGAACTATGAGAAGTACCATGAAGGGCAGATGAGCCGGGATGAGTTCCTGAGTGAAAAGAAGCAGCTGGAGGAAGAAAGAGAACGTCTACAAAGGCAAATTCAGGAACTGGAAGAACTGATCAGTGGAGAAAAAGAAATCCTGCTGAAGAAGAATATTCCAGTGGAACAGATGCTGGAATATCTGGGGTATGAGAAGTTGACGGAGGAGATGCTTGAAAAGTATGTGGCTGGGATATATGTGTATGATGATGGACGAGTGGAAGTGGAGTGGAAAGCACTTATCTGATTTTGTAGCAATAATGTAACGTTCTCTACTATATGACTTGTAGCAATGACGTTACATCCTACCCACTGATTTTGTGACAACAATATAACGTCCTCCGTTCCAAAACAACGGTTTTATGGGAAAAATCGAAGGAAAAAAGGTCAAAAAGTTTGTAGCAATGACTTGACATCCTCGGGGGCGTTATGTACAGCACAAAGTATCCCCAAAATATGAAAACGGCTGATCTGAAAAAGTAAATTTCAGTGCCCGAGTAATAAGGATAAAAGGTACATTTTTTTAGTAGGATAATGTTTCCAAAAGTGCTAAAATAAAATTATCATACATAAGCGAGGCGTAAAACAATGAAAAAAATCAAGTGGGGCGTTATAGGAACTGCCGGAATTGCCAGAAGTTGTACCATTCCGGGAATGATACAGGCATACAACTGCGAATTATATGCAATTGCCGGAAGAAGCATAGACAAAGCTGAACAATTTAAAGAAAAATTCGGATTTGAAAAAGCCTATGGAAGTTATAAAGAATTGTTGGATGACCCGGAAGTGGAAGCGGTATATATTGCGCTGCCAAATACTTTACATTATGAGTGGGCCGTGAAAGCTATGAAAAGCGGCAAACATGTATTGTGTGAGAAGCCGCTTGCACCGTGTGAAAAGCAGGTAAAAGAATTATTTGAAACAGCAAAAGAGAATCATGTATATCTTATGGAAGCTTTTGCGTATCAGCACAGTCCATATATCACTGCAATTAAGAAAGAGATAGAAGATGGAACGATAGGAGAAGTTTGTTATATAGATTCCGCATTTATCACATCGGACTATAATAAGGAAAATATCCGGATGAGACGGGAGACTCTCGGAGGGTGTACATACGATCTTGGAGTATACAACACAAGCCTGACGTTAGGACTTCTGAATGAAGAACCAGAAAAAGTCGAGGCTTCCGCAATCTTTTCGGAAGAAAAGATCGATAAGCTGACTTCTGTGGTCATGGAATTCGCAGATGGAAAGAAAGCAGCATTTACCTGTGGCATGACACTTGCAACGGATCAGGACAGGAGACTGGACCGTCTGGAGATAGATGGAACGAAGGGAAGCATTACCGGAACCAAATTTTCATTTAATGGTGATGGAGAATTAAGCTATACGATTCGTACGGCTGAGGGGCAGGAAGAAGTAAAGACGGTAGAAGTTCCACAGAATTATCGCCTGGAGGTAGAACAATTTGGCAGATGTATCGATGAAAATGAGAAGCCGGCGGTTACGGAAGAATTTTCGCTGAAAAATGTGAGACTTGTTGAGCGGATTCTGGAGGAGATCGGATATTAAGATGAAAAAGAATGAAAAGATCAGGACGCCGTTAGGAATCATTTCTGTTTTCAAGAATGAAATACCTGAAAGATATCATTGTGCAGCGGAACCGGAGATTTTACGTATCAGTGAGACGCATATACGGATTCGGACAATAGATCAGGCCGTATCCTGGGGAGAAGAAGTGTATTCACCAAGACTTCATCAGAACTGTATGAATCCTGAAAATATTACACTGTATCCACTGGAGATTGAGTGGAATGGGGATAAAGTTACGGTTTCAGATCATTATGGGATGAAAAGGTGGATAACCGGGGAAAAGTTACCGGAAATTCAAGACTGGAATCTAAAACTGAAAAAATTAAGATGTAATCCCTGCAGAAACTGTGGAAGATGTTAGGAAACGAAAGAAAAGAGAGAAAAATATGAATTATTCAGAATGTATAGAAAATGCAAGAACACGTATTGGAAATTATTGCAAAGCCTGTCCGGAGTGTAACGGACGTGCCTGTAAGAACCAGATGCCGGGACCGGGCGCAAAGGGAGTAGGGGATACAGCTATCCGCAATTATGACAAATGGAAGGAAATCCGTGTACAGATGGATACAATTGCCGAGAATAAACCGGTGGATACATCACTGGAGCTCTTCGGGAAGAAATTCAAATATCCGTTTTTTGCAGGTCCGGTTGGTGCAGTAGGATTACATTATGGAGACTGCCTGGATGATGTGGCATATAATGATATTCTGGTATCTTCCTGTGCAAAATACGGAATTGCTGCATTTACAGGAGATGGCGTGGACAGTAATGTGATGGTTGCAGCAACAAAAGCGATTAAGAAAACAGATGGAATCGGAATCCCGACTGTGAAACCATGGAATCTGGATGTGATTGCCGGGAAGATGGAGATGGTACATGAATCGAAAGCCCTCGCAGTGGCGATGGATATTGATGCAGCAGGGCTTCCGTTTCTTAAGAATATGGAACCACCGGCAGGAAGTAAGACGGTAGAAGAACTCCGTCAGATTGCGAAGATGGCAGGCACACCATTTATTGTGAAAGGTGTTATGACCGTCAAAGGAGCATTGAAAGCAAAAGAGGCGGGAGCATCTGCAATTGTAGTATCGAATCATGGCGGCCGTGTACTGGATCAGTGCCCGGCGACAGCAGAAGTTCTGGAAGAGATTGCACTGGCAGTAGGTGATTCTATGAAGATATTCGTAGACGGTGGAATCCGCAGTGGTGTGGATGTATTTAAAGCACTTGCATTGGGAGCAGATGCAGTGATCATTGCAAGACCATTTGTGACAGCTGTATACGGAGGCGCAGAAGAAGGCGTGAAATCTTATATCGAAAAGCTGGGAACAGAACTGGAAGATACGATGAAAATGTGTGGAGTGACGAGTCTGGAAGAGATTGACAGGGATTGTGTGTGGACAAGATCCTGATCTGCTAATCCCACATTTTTAGAAAGTCCTGAATCTCCTCCGGGAGTTGTTCTTTTCTCCATGCCAGCAGGATCTCTGTAGTAAGATCTGCGCCTGAGATCCTGCATGATGTAAGTTTTGAAGAAAGCGTCTGCATTGAAGCAGGAAGGATAGCAATACCAAGCCCTTTTTCTGCCATGGTCATAGCAGTGCGGGCATCTCCGCAAGTGAAATATATATCACACAGCAGTCCGGCGCGTTCAAAGGCTGCCAGCATATATTTACGATAGCGGTATGAAAGAATCAGCGGCTGTCTGGAAAGCTCTTTAAGCGGGATAGAAGAACGTTCCTGAAGAAGCGGGGAATCAGGAATGCTCATAGCCATAAGGCTTTCTTTTAAGAGCGGCTTTGTTTCACATCCGTTCAATGCAATGGGAGTCCGCAGAGTAGTAAGGTCGATGATCCGGTTTTCCAGCTGGTCTTTTAGTGTAAAGGTTGAGCCTTCGTGTACATCAAAACGCACTTTGGGATACTTCTTTGCAAAATGAAGAAGATGATCGGACATCATTGATACGGTGGAAGGGGTCATACCGATATGCAGAGTGGCAGACTGGCTGGATTTTATCACTTCACGTTTGGCGAGGTCGGAAAGCATCAGGAGATTTCCGGCCTGTTCGTAAAGTGTTTTCCCGGCTTCGGTTAAAGTGATTCTTTTTTTACCACGAAGAAAAAGCGGCACCTGTAATTCCTCTTCCAGCATTTTGATCTGATAGCTGAGAGGAGGCTGTGTCATATGAAGATCTCTGGCCGCACCACTGATGGTCCCGGCATCTACGATAGCACGAAAATATTCTAACTGTTTCAGTTCCATAAAATTTCCTTTCTCTATATGATAAAAATAAAAAATATAAGAGTTATTTATGAACAAAACCATATAAAAAATGTTGAATTGTCATATAAAAACAATAATTTACATATATGATAACCGATGTTATACTGAAAACGCAAGAAAAAAGAAAAGGAATGAGTAAAAATATGAAAAGAGTTGACTTTGAAAATGGAACCGTGACCGGGAATATTCTTGGTGCAGCACTTCCGATGCTCGTTGCTCAGATCTTAAACTTATTATATAACATTGTGGATCGTGTATACATTGCACGTATCCCGGAGGTGGGAACGAAAGCACTGGGGGCAGTTGGAATCTGCTTTCCGTTGATCGTGATCATTACTGCATTTGCAAATCTCTTTGGAGGCGGAGGTGCACCGCTTTTTTCTATTTCCAGAGGGAAAAGGCAGGAGAGAGAAGCCGTGTGTATTATGAATACTTCTTTTTCCATGGTTTGTGTCAGTGGTGTGATATTGATGGTGACGGGGTTACTATTTGCAAGACCGATTTTAATTTTGTTTGGAGCTTCTAAGAGTGCACTGGTGTATGCGTATCCGTATATGATGATCTATCTGCTCGGTACATTGCCGTCAATGATCGCAGTCGGGATGAATCCGTTCATCAATGCCCAGGGATATTCTGTAGTTGGAATGCTTTCTGTTGCAATCGGAGCAGTTGCGAATCTAATACTTGATCCACTGTTTATCTTTGTTCTCGGATTCGGAGTGCGGGGCGCAGCCATTGCGACCATACTGTCACAGACATTATCGGCAGCCTTTGTCCTTTTTTTCCTTACAGGAAAAGCAGAATTGAAAGTACGGTTTTTACGGAAGAATGAGATATCGGAATGTACAGGGTATGCGAAAAATATTGTAAGTCTGGGGATGGCCGGATTTATCATGCAGCTTACGAACAGCCTGGTGACAATCTGTTGTAACAACGTACTGTCTGTTACAGGCGGAGATATTTATATCTCTGTAATGACGATCATTTCCAGTGTGCGTCAGCTTGTGGAGACTCCGATCCATGCGATAAATGAAGGAACGTCTCCGATCTTAAGCTATAATTACGGGGCTCGTCGTCCTGCGCGTGTGCGAAAATCAATTGCAGTTCTGGCAGTTATGATCCTTATATATACAGGAGTGATGTGGGGAAGTATTATCATGATTCCGGAAGTCCTGATCCGGATATTCAGTTCGGATAAGACTCTTATGAAAGATGCCGTTCCGGCGTTGAAACAATATTTTGCGGCGTTTATATTTATGGATCTGCAGTATATGGGACAAACAGTATTTAAATCACTGAATAAGAAGAAGCAGGCAATCTTCTTTTCACTGCTTCGTAAAGTGTTCATTGTAGTTCCGCTTACTTATCTGATGCCATATGTATTACATATGGGAACGGATGGGGTATTCCTTGCCGAGCCGGTATCAAATGTGATCGGTGGAAGTATCTGCTTTATCACGATGCTATGTACAGTGATGCCGGAGCTGAAAAGGATGGAAGCGTAAAAGGGAAAAACTTCGTTTTTACCAGTCTGGCATGTTTAAGAAAAATTTGGTAAAATAAAAAAATCAGGAGAGAATAAAAAAGGCAGAAGAGGAGTGTGACAGAGATGGTTATATTAAATGACTATCTGTATTCCGGAGATACAGTACTTCGGATTCTTCACAATTACATCAAAGATCTGAGAAAAGATGCCAAGAAAACAGGAAATGAAATAGATATGATTCATTGTAATTTTCTGTTGCAGATCCAGGAACTTCTGGAGCATAATGATTTCTTAACTGCGCAGTCTCAGAAAATGAGAGAGTTTTACAAATATATGGCGAAAGAATATCCGTTTATGGCATTTACTTTCAAAGGAAGGATCAAATCACTGATCCGGGCAGAAGAGAAATTCAATGGTTATGTGGTGGAATTCATTTATGATTATTATGAAGAACACGGGAAATATCCGAGCATAGCAGAACTTAAGAAACGATTGAGTTGCTTTAGAGATTTAATCGCTTACAGAATTATTATTTCAGTTCCCAGATGCCACCTGAACAATGAAGAAGACAGAGAAGAGCAGGAGCGGAAATACCTGTATCAGATCGCAAATGTACTGCCGGGATTTTTGGAGGAGCAGGGATTTAGTGCAGAACCGGCCATGGGGATAAAGGAAAGTACATCCCCGCTTTTGAACGAATCAGTGAAACCGTATTACAGAGATTATATCTGCAGCCATAGTTCGAATAATTATCAATCTTTACATATTACATTTTACGATAATAGTTCAAGATGCTATATGGAGGTACAGCTTCGAACCAAAATGATGGATGACATTGCAGAAATAGGCTCGGCAAATCATATCGGTTATGAAAAAGAGCAGGAACATGAACGGGGCAGAAGAGATGCAATCCCGGAAGGAGAGTGTCTGTATTTTGATGAGGCTTATGAGAGAGGAATGAAACTTCTGAATCTTAAGCTGGCTGAACTGGATGTGAATATGTTTTCGGCAGTAAATAACAGTCTGATCAATGACGGATGTGGACTTTACCGTGGAAGGTTGATTCTTCCGTATGAGCATTTGTCCAGATTCCAGAACGACCTGATTGATTAATATTTATGATCACAGGGATAAAAGAACAAAAGTAAGTTTCAGTTTGCAATATAGATCAGAATATAGTATGATGTAATTCAGGGCTTTAAAGTGTAGTGCTTTAAAGTCCTGAGATTTTGAAAGGATATTTATACTATGATAGTTAAATTAATAGAACAAGTATATGGCTTTTTGTGGGGAGATTTATTGCAGATACCTCTTCCGGGAGGCGGTAGTGTCGGAATTTCACTGTTGATCATACTTCTGATACCGGCAGGAATATATTTTACCATCCGGACCAGAGTACTTCCGATCAGGTTATTTCCGGATATGGTAACGGCACTGACAGGAAAGAAAGAAGACAAGAACAGTCTGTCTACTTTTCAGACATTGATCGTATCGACAGCAACCCGTGTCGGAATGGGAAATCTGGTCGGCGTTGTTGCGGCAGTATCCGCAGGTGGTGCGGGAGCTATATTCTGGATGTGGGTGACAGCGCTGATCGGTTCTTCGACAGCATTTATAGAAGCAACACTTGCTCAGATTCATAAAGAAAAAGATCCTTTATACGGAGGTTTCCGCGGCGGACCGGCATATTATATCCATGATTATGTGGAAGGCAGGACCGGAAAGAAGAGAAAGTGCGTACTGCCTGCAGTATTATTTGCCATCTCAGGTTTGATCTGCTGGTGCGGGATCAGTCAGGTAATCAGTAATTCTGTGGCTGCATCTTTTAAAAATGCATTTTCTATTCCGCCACTTTATACGACGATCGTTCTGGTGATCCTTGCGGCGATTATCGTACTTCGTAAGAATGCGACGGTAAAAGTACTGGATCTGATGGTTCCGTTTATGGCGGTGTGTTATTTCTGCATTACGATTTTTATTATTATTACCAATATCGGAAGCCTTCCGGGGGTATTTGCAAGAATCTTCCAGGAAGCTTTCGGAATCCGCCAGGTGGCAGCCGGTGGATTTGGAGCAGTGTTGATGAACGGAGTAAAACGTGGATTATTTTCGAATGAAGCTGGTTCAGGCTCTGCGCCATGTGCGGCAGCGGCAGCAGAATGTGACAAACCGGTGAAAGCGGGATTAACACAGGCACTTGGAGTGTTTGTAGATACGATCGTAATCTGTAGCTGTACCGCTATGATCATGTTACTGGTACCGGAAAAACTAGTCGCTGGAAAAGAAGGAATGGATCTGTTACAGACTGCGATGAGATATCATCTGGGAGAATTCGGAGTGATATTCATTGCAGTGACCTTATTCCTGTTCAGTTTTTCTACATTTCTGGGAATTCTCTTTTATGCAAGATGTAATGTGGCATATCTGTTTGGTGACAAATGGTGCTGGCAGACTGCATACAAAGTATTGGCACTTGTGATGTTGTTCATTGGAGGAATTGCGACTTATACATTTGTATGGGATCTGGGAGATGTCGGAATCGGTCTGATGACGATCTTCAACATTGCAGCGTTGTACCTGATTGGAGGTCAGGCACTCGATGAACTGAAGGCATATGAGGAGTCTAAAAAATAACTGGATATAGATGAAAAGCAGTATTGTATAACGATGAAAAATCGGAATACAATACTGCTTTTTTAGTCTTTTAATACATTTGCCATATCAGCAGGAAGAGGTGCCGTAAATGACATCCATTCACCGGTGATCGGATGTGCAAATTCCATATGATGGGAATGTAAAGCCTGCCTGGTCATGTGTTCCATATCTGGATTATACAGGTAATCACCGATCAGTGGAAAGCCAAGGTATTTCATATGAATACGGATCTGATGGGTACGGCCTGTCTCAAGTTTTAATGAGACCAGACTGTGTCCGTTTGCTTCTCTTATCAGTTTATAATGGGTGATGGCTTCCTCACCGTGTTCAAAATCTACCATGCGTTCAATGATCGTTCCCTCTTTTCGGGCAAGTGGGGCGCAGATTGTTCCGGATGAAGGTGTGACACGGCCCTTTACTACTGCAAGATATTCGCGGTGTACTTCCCGGTTTTTAGTCATGGTAGAAAGGATGCTTCCGCTGACAAGGTGTTTGGAGACCACAGTGAGTCCGGAGGTATCGCGGTCAAGACGGTTGCAACAGCGAAAGATAAAAGGTTTGTCCTGCTTCTGGTAGTACCATGCAAGTGCATTGGCAAGGGAATTATAATAATTGTTCATTGACGGATGAATCGGCATGCCGGCGGGTTTATTGATCACGATGATGTCTTCATCTTCGTAGATAATATCCAGTGGAATCTCCACCGGGGGGATTTTCTCAGAGCATTTTGTTTCACAGATAATGACTTTTAGAATGTCTCCGGCAGTCAGTGTCTGGCGCATATAATAATGGACACCATTTACCAGTATACTTTTGGGCATACGTTTGATTTCGGCAAGATTCTGACCGGAATATCCTTTCCTTCGTAAGAATTGTTCAATCCGGAGTCCGTCTTCTTTTTCGGTAATCAGGTATTCTATTGTACGGTTCATTGCAATTCTCCTGTAGTATAGGTATAATAATGCCAGAAACAAAATCTGGCATGTATAACGCTGATATTTATAACGTTGGTATCCATATCATACCATGAATGCCGTGGATACTAAAGCAGTAAAATCAGATAAATTAAATGTAAAAATAACAGAAAGAGAGGATGAAATGACAGGACTCAGTACACTTTGTTATATTGAAAAAGATAATAAATATCTGATGCTTCACAGAATTAAGAAGAAAAATGATGTGAATGAGGGAAAATGGATCGGTGTCGGAGGGCACTTTGAGGCAGATGAAAGCCCTGAAGAATGTGTTCTAAGAGAGGTAAAAGAAGAGACCGGGTATACGCTTACTTCTTACAGGTTCTGTGGACTTGTAACATTTGTATCGGGAGACGGAGTGACAGAATATATGTCTTTGTTTCACGCAGATGGTTTTGAAGGGGAACAGATTGCCTGTGATGAAGGCGTTTTGGACTGGGTTGATATTAATAAGATACAGGATCTGAATCTCTGGAGAGGAGATAAGATATTTTTAAAACTGATAGCAGAAAAGGTTCCGTTTTTCTCGCTGAAACTCGTTTATGACGGACATGACGGTCTGGTGTCAGCAGTGCTAAATGGAACAGAACTGGATCTGGAAAAGGTTTAGAAGGAATGGAGCAGACAGAAAGGATGAGAGATTGATGGAACAGATCAGATTGGAAAATGAACAGATAGAAGTAACTGTGAATATTCACGGAGCAGAATTGCGGTCGTTGAAAAGTAAGGCTGACGGACAGGAATATTTGTGGAATGCAGATACAAAATACTGGGGAAGGACGTCGCCTGTGTTATTTCCATTTGTCGGCGGAGTAAAGAATAAAGTTTACAGACATGAGGGCAAAGAATATCCGATGAATCAGCATGGATTTGCAAGAGATATGGACTTTACATTGATAAGCCGGAGCACAGATGAGGCATGGCTGGCGTTGGAGGATACCGATGAAACCCGTAAAGTCTATCCGTTTCATTTCCATTTGGAGATTGGATACAGACTGGAAGGAACAGCTGTCAGGGTAATGTGGAAAGTAAAAAATACAAATGAGAAAAATATGTATTTTGCGATCGGTGCGCATCCGGCATTCTTCTGCCCGGTCAGAGAAGGCGAGAAGCAGTCAGAATATTTCCTGAAGTTTAAGGATGGAGAAGGAAATGCACCGGAATCACTGACGAATACGGTATTCGGAGAAGGCGGAGTTGTTACAACACAGAAAAAAGAATATAAGCTGACAGACGGCTTCCTTTCTATTGATGAGCATTTGTTTGACGGGGATGCGCTGGTAATTGAAGGGCATCAGATTCAAAGGGTCGCATTGACGGATCCACAGAGGAAGGAATATCTGGCAGTAGAATTTGACGCACCACTTGCAGGAATCTGGTCACCACCGAAAAAACAGGCTCCGTTTGTATGCATTGAACCATGGTATGGACGTTGTGACAGTGAAAGATTCGACGGGGAATTAAAAGACAGAGACTGGGAAAATACTCTGGAAGCGGGCGGAGAATTTGAGGCTTCATACAAAATTATTATTGAATAATTTTTTCAGAATATTTTATAGAATTTATATGGATAACTTTGGGGAAT
>OCPX01002539.1_pt1 | contig 11258 bp, 7 predicted proteins | sample 1538771 | NCBI WGS metagenome assembly OCPX01 (sample SAMN04571725, study PRJEB22368) | human gut metagenome | biome: human gut; material: stool | host: Homo sapiens | place: Luxembourg | collected 2012-11-01 | reverse complement strand
ACAGAATTATTGTAACAGTCTACTGTTCCGCAGGGGCGGAACTATTATAGAACAGGCAAGTGAGGAGAAAAAAATGGAAACAACAATCGCAGCAATTTCCACAGCCATGAGTGCGTCCGGAATCGGAATCATCCGTATCAGCGGCGAGAATGCCATGGATGTGATTTCCCGTATCTACAGATCAAAAGGCGGGAAGAAAAAAATAAAAGAAGTTCCGACTCATACCATTCATTATGGATATATTTATGATGGAGAGGAACTGATTGATGAGGTTCTGGTAATGATCATGCATGCACCGAGGACTTTTACAGGAGAAGATACAGTAGAAATAGACTGTCATGGTGGTGTATATGCTATGCAGAGGGTTTTGGATACAGTGCTGAAAAATGGTGCCGAAATTGCAGAACCAGGAGAATTTACCAAACGTGCCTTCCTGAACGGACGGATGGATCTATCCCAGGCAGAGGCTGTTATGGATGTTATACAGGCGAAAAATGAATATGCGCTTCGCAGTTCCATGGATCAGTTAAGAGGTTCTGTGCAGAAAGCAATCCGAGATATCAGAGAAAAGCTGATTTATCACATTGCATATATAGAATCGGCACTGGATGATCCGGAACATATCAGTCTGGATGGATATCCCCAGGAACTTCTGGAAGTTGTGGATAATGAACAGAAAGAAGTGAAGCGCCTGTTGAAAACTTCTTCTGACGGAAAGATGATCCAGGAGGGAATCCAGACAGTTATCCTCGGAAAACCAAATGCCGGAAAATCCTCACTGTTAAATCTTCTGATCGGAGAAAACAGGGCTATTGTGACAGATATTGCAGGAACGACCAGAGACATTCTGGAGGAATATATCACACTTCATGGAATATCTCTGAAGATTATTGATACAGCCGGAATCCGGGAAACAAAGGATATTGTGGAAAAAATAGGGGTAGACAGAGCCAGAGAAATGGCACAGAAAGCAGATCTGATTCTTTATGTAGTGGATTCTTCTGTTCCGCTTGACGAAAATGATGAAGAAATCATGGAAATGCTTACTGGAAAAAAGGCGATTATCCTGTATAATAAAACTGATCTTCAGCCGGAAATCCAGCCGGAAATCCTGAAAGAAAAAACAGGACATCCTGTAATTCCGATTTCTGCAAAAGAAGAAAAAGGCATTACAGAACTGGAAGAACAGATTAAAGATATGTTTTTTGGAGGAGAGATTTCCTTTAATGATGAGGTATATATTACAAATGCCCGTCATAAAGCAGCATTGGAAGAGGCTGACAGAAGCCTTGATCTGGTCAGAAACAGTATCGAAATGGGAATGCCGGAAGATTTCTTTTCTATAGATCTTATGAATGCATATGAAAATCTGGGTAAAATCCTCGGAGAGTCTGTTGGTGAAGATCTGGTAAATGAGATATTCAGCAAGTTTTGCATGGGTAAATAAAAATCAAAAAATCGCCTTCGGCGATTTTTAAAAGAATAGAATGAGCAGTTGTAAAATAAAAGGAGACAAAATGAGAACGTTAGTAGAAGATTATGATATTGTTGTAGTCGGTGCCGGTCATGCCGGATGTGAAGCAGCACTTGCGGGCGCGCGCCTGGGCCTGAATACAGTGATGTTTACTGTAAGTGTAGACAGTATCGCATTAATGCCATGTAACCCGAACGTAGGTGGCAGTTCCAAAGGCCATCTGGTAAGAGAGCTTGATGCCCTGGGCGGTGAAATGGGAAAAAATATTGACAAGACCTTTATCCAGTCCAAAATGCTTAACTGTTCCAAAGGACCTGCAGTGCACTCCTTACGTGCGCAGGCTGACAAACAGGCATACAGCAATGAAATGAGAAAAACGCTTGAAAATACACCTAATCTGACTATTAAACAGGGAGAAGTAACAAAACTTCTGGTCGAGGACGGAAAGATTACAGGGGTAAAAACATATTCCGGTGCAACTTATAACTGTAAAGCAGTGGTCCTCTGTACAGGAACTTATTTAAAAGCAAGATGTATTTACGGTGATGTAAGTAATTATACAGGACCAAACGGACTGCAGGCAGCCAACTACCTGACTGATTCTCTGAAAGAGCTGGGAATTGAAATGTTCCGTTTTAAAACAGGAACACCTGCCCGTATTGCCGGAAATACAATTGATTACAGTAAAATGGAGGAACAGTTTGGAGATGAGAGAGTTGTACCATTTTCATTCTCAACTAATCCGGAAGATGTTCAGATAGAGCAGAAATCCTGCTGGCTGACATATACAAATGAGAAAACTCATGAGATCATTCGTGCAAACCTTGATCGTTCTCCATTGTATTCCGGTATGATCGAAGGAACCGGTCCGCGTTATTGCCCGTCAATTGAAGATAAAGTAGTCCGTTTTGCAGATAAGAACCGTCATCAGGTATTTATTGAGCCGGAAGGTCTCTATACAAATGAGATGTATATTGGTGGAATGTCCAGTTCTCTGCCGGAAGATGTGCAGGAAGAAATGTATCATTCCGTACCGGGACTGGAACATGCAAAAATCGTAAAAAATGCATATGCCATCGAATATGACTGTATTAATCCACGTCAGTTATATCCTACACTGGAATTTAAGAAAATCAAAGGACTGTTCAGCGGCGGTCAGTTTAACGGAAGCTCAGGGTATGAAGAAGCAGCGGCGCAGGGACTGATCGCAGGAATTAATGCTGCTCTGGAAGTTAAAGGTCAGGAACAGCTGATTCTTGACCGTTCTGAGGCTTATATTGGTGTTCTTATTGATGATCTGGTAACAAAAGAAAACCATGAGCCATACAGAATGATGACCAGCAGAGCGGAGTACAGATTACTTCTCCGACAGGACAATGCGGATCTGAGACTTCGTAAAAAGGGATATCAGGCAGGGCTCATCAGTGAAGAGGATTATCAGAAAATCCTTACGAAAGAAGAACAGATAAAAACAGAGATCAGCAGAGTAGAACATACAAATATCGGAGCAAACAAAGAGGTTCAGACCCTTCTGGAAAGCTATAACAGCACACCGCTGAAATCCGGAACCACTCTGGCAGAACTGATCCGCCGTCCGGAACTTTCTTATGAAGCAATCAAACCACTTGATAAAGAACGTCCGGAGCTGCCATGGGATGTACAGGAACAGGTTGACATTAACATCAAGTATGATGGATATATCCGCAGACAGTTAAAACAGGTAGAACAGTTTAAGAAACTGGAAGCAAAGAAAATCCCGACAGATCTTGATTATGAGAAAGTTGGAAGCCTGAGAATCGAAGCACGTCAGAAACTGGAAGCATACAGACCGATTTCAATCGGACAGGCTTCCCGAATTTCAGGAGTTTCTCCTGCTGATATATCAGTTTTACTGGTGTATCTTTCCAGTACGAAATAATTAATATAATACGCTTTAATGTGCTTATAAAAACAAGAAATTGGCAAAAAATATTAAAATAGTACATAAAAGAGTAAAATAACGGACTATAAATAACAGATAAAATCATAAAAGCACATAAAACAGCCCTGTAAAATATACAAAAATAATAAATAAAGGTAGAAAAAGGAGAATAATACATGCCGTATAATCTGACGACATTGGAAAATGGATGCAGAGAACTGGGTATAGAGCTGAGCCAGAAGCAGAAAAATCAGTTTATCCAGTTTTATGAATTTCTGGTAGAAAAAAATAAGGTTATGAATCTGACAGGTATTACTGAGTTTGAGGAAGTACTTACAAAGCACTTTCTTGACAGTCTTGCCTGTGTAAAAGCCATTGATATGACAAAAGTAAAAACAATTATGGACATCGGTACAGGTGCCGGATTTCCAGGTGTGCCTTTGAAAATTGCTTTTCCACATCTGGAGGCATGTCTGCTGGATTCTCTGAAAAAGAGGGTAAACTTCCTTGAGGAAAGTTTTGAGCTTCTTGGATTAGAAGGGATTAAGGCGATTCATGGAAGAGCAGAAGAGTATGCAAAAAATAAAGAGTATCGTGAGAAATATGATCTCTGTGTATCCAGGGCAGTATCAAACCTTGCAACTCTGTCAGAATATTGTCTTCCTTATGTAAAGACAGGAGGAACTTTCATTTCCTATAAATCAGGAACTGTACAGGAAGAGGCAGAAGAAGCAGAGAAAGCAATCAATATCCTCGGTGGTCAGGTGAAAGACATCACATACTTTAAATTGCCGGACTCCGAGATTGACCGATCCCTTGTCATTATAAATAAGAAAAAATCTACACCTGGAAAGTATCCGCGTAAAGCAGGAACACCATTAAAAGAACCATTGTCATAATAAATCTATGTATAGTTGTCTCATGAAATCTTCTGGTAAAAAATGCCGAGATTTCGGGACAGCTATTTTTTTTCAAATAAACATCACAGAATAATCACACTTTTATCCTAATTTCATCACAACTTCATCATAAACTATTTTTATAGAGATGTCCTCGGGTTCCCCCATTCTCTGTTTCACCTGGGGACATTTTCTATATTTTATTTTGGCAAAAATTAAGAGGAGGAGAACACATTGATTGAAGTAAACAATCTGGTCAAACGATATGGTAACCATACGGCAGTCGACCACCTTTCCTTTAAAATAGAGAAAGGCAAAATCTATGGATTTCTGGGACCAAACGGTGCAGGAAAATCCACTACAATGAATATGATAACCGGATACATCGCATCCACCGAAGGAACCGTCAAAATTGACGGACACGATATCCTCGAAGAACCGGAAGCGGCAAAGAAATGTATCGGTTATCTGCCTGAACAGCCGCCGGTCTATTTTGATATGACTGTCCTGGAATACATGAAATTTGTAGCAAATCTCAAGAAAATCCCAAAAGATAAAAAAGCAAACATGATCGAAGAAGTCATGGATATGGTAAAGATTTCAGACATGAGAAACCGTCTGATAAAGAACCTGTCAAAAGGTTACAGACAGAGAGTTGGTCTTGCTGAGGCGATTATGGGGTATCCGGAGGTGATCATCCTGGATGAGCCGACAGTAGGTCTTGACCCTAAACAGATTATTGAAATCCGAACCTTAATTAAAGAATTAAAAAAGAAACATACCGTTATTCTCAGCTCGCATATACTTTCTGAAGTAAGCGCGGTATGCGATTACGTGCTGATCATTTCTCATGGAAAACTGGTAGCAAGCGATACTCCTGAGAATCTTGGAAAACTTGCAGAGGGATCTAATACTCTGGAGATGCTTATTAAAGGTGAAAAAATACAGATCAGGCAGGCTCTCGAGGGAATCGAGGGAGTTAACAGCGTAACAATGGAAAAAGATGAGAAACAGAATCTCTGGAGTGTGAAAGTTTCAACAGAGGAGCAGAATGACATTCGGGAAAAAGTATTCTACAAAATGTCGGAAATTAACAGCCCAATCTATGAGATGAAGTCCAGGAAAGTATCACTGGAGGAAATCTTCCTTGAACTTACTGCATCCGATAAACCAATATCTGCAGACGAAGTCCCAAATACACCGGAAGATAAAGATACTGATGCCGGTAGATCAAACGAGACAAACGTAAAACAGACATCAGCAGAAATACCGGAAGAACAGAATAATGATAAAGGGGGAGAGAAATAACTATGACAGCTATATATAAAAGAGAGCTGAAAAGTTACCTGACATCCATGGTAGGATATTTATTTATCTTTTTCATTCTTGTATTGACAGGTATTTATTTTTCAGCATATCAGCTTTCATCAGCATATCCGAAATTTGAATACACCTTAAGCGCAATTACCTTTGCATTCCTGATCGGAGTACCGATTTTGACTATGCGTGTACTTGCAGAGGAAAGAAAACAGAAAACAGATCAGCTGCTTCTGACAGCACCGGTTTCTGTGAGCGGTATTGTAATAGGTAAATATCTTGCACTGGTAACTGTATTTGCTGTTCCGATGGCAGTTATGTGTACTTATCCACTGATTATGTCCAGGTTTGGCACAGTAGAGTTTGCATCTGCATATACAGCAGTCCTGGGATTCTTTCTCCTGGGATGTGCAAATATTGCAATCGGTGTATTTATGTCAGCATTAACTGAGAGCCAGGTAATTGCAGCGGTACTCACATTTGTTTTCTTATTTGCATTTTACATGATGAATGGTATTTCTTCCTTCTTCTCTCAGACATCTATGTCGACATGCGTGACATTTGGGTTATTGATCTTGGCAGCAGCCATCATTATCTATACCATGATCAAGAATATTCTGATCTCAGCAGTGATCGGTGTGATCGGAGAAGTGGCACTGATTATTATTTATGTAGTAAAATCCAGTATTTTTGAGGGCGGTATTCAGAAAGTCCTGGATGTGTTTAATCTGAGCGGACACTTTGATAATTTTACAAGTAACATCTTTGATATAAAAGGAATTGTATATTTTCTTTCTGTGATCGCAGTATGCCTGTTCCTTACAACACAGTCTATTTTGAAGAGACGCTGGAATTAGTGGGGAGGTGAAAGAAAATGAAACTGAAAGAAAAGATGAAAAATAATAAGCATAAAAAATTTGACAAAAAGAAACTGATTGGCACCATCAGTAAGAAGCATATCAAAAACGGTTCTTACACAATGGTTATGTCAGTGATATTTATTGCAGTAGTTGTAGTGCTCAACATGATCGTAAATGCGATTCCGTCCAAATATTCAGAAATTGATATCAGCAGCCAGAAACTCTACAGTATTGGGGATGATACAAAAGCAATGCTGAAAGATCTGGACAAGGACGTAACAATTTACCAGATTGCACAGAGCGGTTCTGAAGATGAGAATATTACCAATCTGCTTAAGAAATATGAAGATGAATCCAAGCATATTAAAGTAGAGCAGAAGGATCCTGTAGTAAATCCTAAATTTGTAACGGAATATACAAGTGATGATCTTTCTGCAAACAGTCTGATCGTTGTATGCGGCGACAGAAATAAAGTCATTGATTACAACAATATCTATGAGAGCACAATTGATTATCAGACCTACAGCTCTCAGACCACCGGTTTCGACGGTGAAGGTCAGATCACAAGTGCGATCGGATATGTAACATCCGAAGATCTCCCGATCCTTTATACACTCGAGGGACATGGTGAGAAGGAGATGGATTCTACTATCAAAGAAGACATCGAGAAGGCAAACATGGATATTCAGTCTCTGAATCTTCTTACAGAGGGAAGTGTTCCGGATGATGCAGACTGCCTGTTCATTGATTCTCCATCCACAGATATTTCAGAAGATGAAAAGACTGCTATTATTGATTATCTTGAAAATGGCGGAAAGGCGATGATTTTCTCTGATTATACAACAGAAGACCTGCCAAACTTTGATGCAGTTCTGGAAAACTATGGTGTTCAGAGAGAAGCTGGAATCGTATTTGAAGGTGATAATCAGCATTATGCAATGCAGATGCCATATTATCTGGTTCCGACTATAAACAGCACAGATGCAAGCTCTGAGACTGTTTCCGGAGGATATTATGTACTTGTACCATATGCACAGGGAATCAAAAAAATGGATGATGTAAGAGATACTGTAACGATCAATAGTATCCTCACCACATCAGACCAGGCATATTCCAAGACAGATCTGAACAGTGATACTCTGGAGAAAGAAGACGGAGACGAAGCTGGCCCATTTGATCTGGGAGTAAGCATCACAGAGACTCTGGATGATGACAAAGAAACGCAGATCGTATACTATTCAACTTCCAATCTGATGGAATCACAGGTAAATCAGATGGTATCCGGCGGAAATGAGAAGCTGATCATCGAATCCCTGAAGTGGATGACAGACACAGAAGACAGTGCAACCGTATCTATTCCATCCAAGAGCCTGTCTGTATCTTATCTGACACTTACAGACTATGATGCTGCATTCTGGAAGATCTGCACCATCGGTCTGATTCCTGGATTCTTCCTTGTTGTAGGGGTTGCAGTCTGGATGAAGAGGAGAAAAGCTTAAATGAAGAATAAAACTGTAAAAATGGTTCTTGCAGTTGTAGTTCTTGGTATCTGCTGCGGGGCTTACGCAGGTGTAAAAACCTACGTAGCCCATCAGGAGCAGAAAGAATCCGAAGAAGATTCTGAAGAAAGCACAACTGTATTTACTGCATCAACAGATAACATTAAATCTCTGGATTTTATGGTTGATGATACAGAGACAACATTTGAAAAAGATGATGACAGCTGGGTAAAGAAAGACGAAACAGATTTTCCGGTAAATCAGACTACTCTGGACAGTGCAGCATCTGCTATTGCATCTGTCGATTCAGACAGAGTTCTGGAGGACGTAGATGATCTTTCAGAATATGGTCTGGACTCTCCGTCAAACACGATTAAGATTGTAACAAAATCTGATGAGGAAGATGGCGATGACATAACAACTACACTGTATGTGGGAGATGAAAATTCCTCCACCAGTCAGTATTATGTAAGAAAAGATGATGATGAGAAGACAGTATACCTGATAGATTCTTCCTGCGTAGAGCCGTTTACCAAATCATTGAATGATTATGCGCAGATGGAAGATTTCCCTGCAATTTCCAATACAGATACCATTACAAAAATTTCTGTAAACGGCGATAATTCCTATGAATTATCAAAAGACGAAGATACAAGTACCTGGTCAGTAAAAGGCAGCGAGGATGAAGAAAAAGCAGACTCAGCTACCGTAAGTTCTCTGGTATCTTCATTCGGAAGCATGGCATATAGTTCACTTGCAGATTATAAATGCGACGACAAGAGCAAATATGGTCTGGATAAACCATATGCAACAATCACAGTAGATTATCAGGAAGAAGTTGCTGATGATGACACACAAGATGATACGACAGCTTCCGGTGAGGCGGCAGATGAAGATGCTTCATCTGTGGAAGAAAACAGTGACGATGCTGAACAGGATACAGAATCAGACGAAAGTGTAAGTGAAACTACGGATGAAACATCTGAGGCTGAAGATACTGACGGTGAAGAAGCAGAAGATGAAACATCAGAAAACTCAGACAGTGCATCAGACAATGAGGATTCTTCGGAAGAAGAAACTAAGATGGCAGATAAGCAGCTTACAATTCTTGTTGGAAATGAAACAGATGACAGCAGCAGATATGTCATGGTAAATGACAGCAATGAAGTCTATACGATGTCAACGGATACTCTGTCCGCGCTCACTGATAAATCAGAAGAAGAATTCTGGGATATGACAGTAAGTTATGTATCTTTAAACAGCCTCGGAAGCCTCAAAGTAAATTATCAGGGCAGTGATTATAAAGTAAATGTTTCACGTGAAACATCCACAGATGATGATGGAAACGATACAGAAACAGTTACCTATAAACTGAATGGTTCTGATCTGGATGAAACAACATTTACAACATTCTACAATAAACTGATCAACATGACGGCTCAGAAACGTCTGACAGATAAATATGAACCTGACGGTGATGCAGAATTGACAGCTACATTTACAGAAGAAGACGGTGATACACAGGAAGTTGCATACTATAGCTACGATACAAACTATTATGCAGCAGTGGTGGATAATAAAGTATATCTCGTAAATAAGATGAATGTAAAAGAACTGTTCACAGCATTTGAATCAGTTGTCGGAACAGAAGAAGATAGTTCAGATAAGACAGATTCAGACGAAGCAACAACAGATGATACTAAATCAGATTCAACAGATATGCCAGGTGAGAGCATAGAAGAGTCCGATGACAGTACATCTGAAACAGCCGGCATAACAAACGATTCTGATACATCCGAAGAGGAGAATACAGATTCTCAGGAAACGGACAGTACAGAAGAGTAAAAGAATAAACGAATCTATAAAAAAGTGAGGCAGGCATATAGAATTTCTTCCATATGCCTGCCTCACTTTTGGTTGTATTAGAGCGTGTTTGAAAAATCATTCCCACAATCTGCACGCCCCACTTTGCGGTATATTTTGTCCGAATTCGGTTGCTGTAGTCACCGCAACGTCGCCTTCTTCCGACTTGAAATAAAAAAATTTATCCTTCAAAACTGTCTCAAAATCAACTCGTCGACTCATTCTGGCTTAAATATAAGGCTTAAAAGAAGATTTTAACCTGTTCAAGAAACGCTTCAGGTGCTTCAACATGTGGAAGATGTTTTGTTTCTTTGAGAACAGAAACTTCAATAGCCGGGTTGGAGGCACAATAATCATCAGTGACAGCCTTTCCGTTTGGCTCTGTTTCACCTTCAACAATATAAATACTGTTATCCAGTGCCTTAAGTGCATGACAGATATTTATATTTATATACTTAGCTGCAAGACTGGAGTACAAAAATCTGGTATAATATCCACCTTTATGAGCTGCTTCATAATAAGCATCTGCCATTTGATTATCCACATGGAATGGATTAAAATACATCTTCTCGATAAAAAGATTATTTATATTATCACGTGATACGATCATATGATAAACCAGAGTTCCGAAAATCGGAATTTCCAGAGCTGCTTTTAACAGGCGGTCCTTTCTGTTTGGCATCTGTTTTAATTGAGTCAGGCTGGGCGGATTTACCAGCATGATTTTGTTAAAAAGTTCTTTCTCATTGTGACAGGCCATAGTAACAAAAGAGCCTGAAAAACCACTTGCAATCACATCTGTTTTCTGACCAATTATTTTTTTGATAAAATCACTGATCATCTGAACATAAACAAAATTTGTATAGGTAATGCTGGATTTGTCCGAACGTCCGCATCCTAACAAATCAACAGTATATACGGTATGGTCAATTGCCAGTTCGTCTTCAATTTTGCTCCATTCATACCCGGAAGCTCCAGGTAAAGTGTCATGAATCAAAAGAATCGGTGACCCAGTTCCCTTTTTAGTATAATAAATGTTCCCAAAGCGCCATTCAAAGTAATTGTCATTAGAAATGTGGAGCATCTGTTTTAATTGTGCAGCAGTAGCAATCGTGTGGTTAATGAAATGAACAGCAACAGTTGCGCCGGTCATCAGAGCAGCAAATGTAAGAAATTTGTGCTTGTTTTTACTCATTTTCGGCCTCCTTTATCAAGCATAACAAGTGATTAGCCTGCTAAAATTATATACCCATATTATACCGCGATACTGTCTGTTTTACAAGAAAATATGATGCGAAAAAAAGAACCATATGGATTGATGATGTTACTGTTCACTCCGTTCACAGCAACACGCTTCGCGATGCACAGAATTTATGCTAATCGCATAAATTCGCGCGGTATGTCTCGGGTTTTCTGTGACCTTCG
>OCPX01002533.1_pt1 | contig 11275 bp, 9 predicted proteins | sample 1538771 | NCBI WGS metagenome assembly OCPX01 (sample SAMN04571725, study PRJEB22368) | human gut metagenome | biome: human gut; material: stool | host: Homo sapiens | place: Luxembourg | collected 2012-11-01 | reverse complement strand
GTCATCGGAGCCATGGGCGGTGTCATCGGAAGCCTGCAGGCTATGGAAGCCATCAAGTACATTCTGGGACAGGGCAAACTCCTGACCGGAAGTCTTCTGACTTACGATGCGTTGGATATGGAATTCCGCAAGATAAAATTACCGAAAAATACATGCAACTGTCCGGTTTGCGGTGATCATCCGACCATCACAAAATTAATTGATTACGAACAGGCAGAATGTGAGGGAATTTAAATGCAGATCAAATTAGCACAGAGTGATTTTGATACGATGGTGGACTGGGCAAAAGAACATCTGCCGGAGGAGAGCTGTGGACTGCTGGGCGGTACAAAAGACGGTGATGTCCGTACCGTAAAAAAAGTGTACTATCTGACAAATATTGATCACACCAATGAGCATTTTTCCATGGATCCGAAGGAACAGTTGAAAGCCATCAAGGACATGCGTGTCAACGGACTGACACCGCTTGGGAACTGGCATTCTCATCCGGAGACACCGGCGCGTCCGTCTCAGGAAGATATCCGTCTGGCTTATGACAGTACAGCGTCTTACCTGATCTTGTCTCTGATGGATGCTGAGCATCCGGTGTTACATGCGTTTACAGTTGTGGACGGCACACCGACAAAGGACGAGATCGTATACGAAGCATAATTTTATAGTTACAGTTCACTCATCACATGTATTCAGGTAATGATCATGCTTGCATGAGGAATTAGCTGGATACATAGTGATGAATGGAGCGCCTTTTTATGAGCAAAAGTAGTAGCGAAGCTGCGGGGGAGCCCGAAAGGGCGTTTTGCGAATGGCGCGTGTGAACTGTAACAGTTTATAAATCAGGGTGTAAAATTACAATAACAGGTAGTTTTACACCCTGTTTGTATACCAGATGGGAGATGACTCCCACCTCTATAGGGACGCCGCTGAAAAAGTCCTTATTTTACACAAAATGGTACAAGATAAAGTATACTTATGTGTTTTACGCTACTGTATATTGTATGTAAAAACAGTTTTTCAGTAGCGTCCTATAGGTGGTGAGAAACAAGCTAGTATCAGTGGTGGGAGCCAATCCCCCATCTGATATAGCCTCCGGCAGGATTACAGAGGTGCGCAGTTGAAGTATGTCATGCAATTGCATGACGCGCACCTCGCAACAAGAATGCCGGAGCATTCTTGAATATACTTGGTAAAAATAAGTTGTTGTAGTAAAATCCAAAGATACAGAAGGAATCATATCATGTATATTGGAACGAATAATGAGGAATAAATGATATGTCAATCAAAGAAATTGCAAAACGGGCAAATGTTTCTCCGGCGACGGTATCCCGTGTCTTGAACAATCCGGATTATAATTGTTCTTCCCCGGAAGTGCGTGAGCGCATACGAAAAGCTGCCATGGAGCTGAATTATGTGCCGAATGAGGCAGCCCGCCGTTTGAAACAGGGAAAAAATGAAAAGACAGAGAAAACATATTACATTAATGTACTGATTACACGTACCGATGGTGCAAACGTGGATCCGTTTTTTGATGCACTGCTGCGTGTGATTGAGACAGAAATCCACAGAAGTAACTGCATTTTGTCAAATATCTGGTATCGTTCCATTTTCTCTGATGACAAGCGTTGTGCACGGGAGAGCATCAAAATAATTGTGGAACAGATGCAGCAAGAGGCGGTACAAAAAGCAGACGGTCTGATTGTGATTGGAAAATGCAATAAAGAAGCTCTGCTGGAGATGAAGCAGCACTATCACAGTGTTGTGTGCGTGAATCGCAATGCTACAAGCGGGATTACGGATGAGGTGGTCTGTGACGGGCACAAGATTGCGCAGACCGCGGTGGAGTATCTGATCAGTCTGGGACATCAGAAAATCGGGTATGTGGGCGCCTGTGGAACCAATGCACGTTATCAGAGGTATTTACAGACATTGCGGGAGCATGACATTGAAGTAGAACCGGAATTTATCATGAAGACAAGACAGACAGAAGTGGAAGGCTTCAAAATGATGGAGCGTCTGCTGGAGTCAGAGGAACGTCCAACTGCTATTTACTGTGCCAATGATATTTCCGCGGTGGGTATGCTAAAATGCATGGCAAATAATAAAAAGTGCGGATATACGCCATCCATTATCGGAAATGACGATATTGAGGCGGCGCAGGATACAAAGCCGATGCTGACAACCGTGCGTCTGCCAAGAGATGAGATGGGAAAATTTGCCATGTACCTGTTGTTAGATCATTTGCGGGGAGGGCATCGTTCCGCGGTGAAAATGGAACTGGAAGGACAGCTTCTGATTCGAAACAGCTGTATCCGGGTGAACGACAGCAGTTGGAGTGACTACTGCATTTAGCCCACAGTTAATCTGTGTAGAATTTTTCTATTCTATATACGAGCATGTTTAGGTAAACAGGAGTATTGGCACGAAAGAACGTGGATTTCACAATTCTTTCACAATATCAACAAAATTTTACTACAATTATCAGATATGATATACTCATCAAAGATGAGGAGGCAGAAAGAAATGCTTGAGAATGAAGAAAATAAAATGAACACAGAAAATAATGAATCAGAAGTAAAAAATGATAGTAATATAGAAAATACAGAAAGTAAAAAAACAACAGAGGAGATGTTTGAGGAATCCGATTTCGTGACACCGCCACAGGAGAGCGAACCGGAGCGGTCAGCATCTTCTGCACAGGAGACTGTTACAGCAGAGACAGCAAAGGCAGAGAACAGTTCCTCCGCTGTTCAGGAAACAGGAGCAACAGAGAGCACTTCTGACAGTCATATCAAAGGAACAGAAGGTGCTTCCCAGTACCGTTATTCCTACATCCAGAATCATAAAAAACAGGATCAGGTGAATGGTGATCAGCATAACGATCATCAGGAGACATCAAAGCAGAAAAGAAAACACAAACGCAGCATGAACCTGTATGCAAAAGTAATCTGCTGTGCAATTCTGTTCGGTGCAATTTCCGGTGGTATGGTACTGGGATCTTTCATGATCGGAAAAAATGCAGTAAAGACAACTGCTTCTTCTACCACATTAGAAACGAACGCTGCAAAACTGAGCACAAGCTCCGGCAGCAAGAACGGTTCATCCAGTTCTTCTGGAGATACTTATACTGTAGCTCAGATTGCAGAACAGTGTAAATCTTCTGTTGTAGCAATTACCAACCAGAGTGTACAGGAAGTACAGACTATGTTTGGAACGATGCAGCAGCAGAGTACAGGAAGTGGTTCCGGTGTTATTATCGGAAAGAATGATACAGAACTTCTGATCGCGACAAACAATCATGTAGTATCCGGTGCGGAGTCTCTGACCGTATGCTTTAACGATGATAAAGACGCTGTATTTGATGCAAAAATTAAAGGAACAGACGCAGATAATGATCTGGCAGTCATTGCAATCAAGCTCTCTGATATCAGTGAGGATGTATTAAACAGCATTTCCGTCGCAACACTTGGTGATTCCACCCAGATGGAGGTCGGTGATCAGGTCGTTGCTATCGGTAACGCACTTGGTTTTGGTCAGTCCGTTACTTCCGGTGTTATCAGCGCATTAGACCGTGAGGTTACGATTGATGATACAACTGCAACACTGATGCAGACAGATGCAGCCATCAACCCAGGTAACAGTGGCGGAGCTCTGTTTAACATGAAAGGTGAGGTCATCGGTATCAACAGTGCAAAATATGCCAGCGATCAAGTAGAGGGCATGGGATTTGCAATTCCGATGGCAAAAGCACAGGGTATCATTGAAAACCTGATGAATCAGGAGACCAGAGATAAACTGACCAGTGATTATGGTTTCTTAAATATTACCGGACAGGATGTATCTTCCGATGTTGCTGAGATGTATGGCATTCCAGAGGGTGTTTATGTCAGCGGAACCACAGACGGTGGTGCAGCAGCCAATGCCGGTATCCAGAAAGGCGATATCATCACAAAACTGGGTAACACAACCATTACTTCTATTTCACAGTTAAAAGAAGAATTACAGTATTATAAAGCCGGAGAAACCGTTGAGATTACACTTCAGAGAAATACCGACAACAAGGGATATCAGGAGCAGACCGTAAAAGTTACACTGGATAACGCTTCTGAACAGTCCAATACAACAAGCCAGAGCGACAGCAGTCAGTCCCAGTCTGGTACACAGACCGTTCCGGGTTATGGCAGTGACGGCAGCAGCAACGGAAACAGCAGTATCGAGGACTTCTTTAACAGCATGAGATAAAATTGTAAGAGAAAGACGATGATTCAGACACAGTTCTGAATGATTGGGAAATTCTGTAGAACAGAACGCATTGTGGGTGTAGAATCCCCCAATGCGTTTTTTCATTTTTGCTTTACGCTGTCTTTATCTTGTGATAAAATGAACAAAACAGACTTTTACAAAGTATTGGAGGCAGTTGAGATGAAGAAAAAAAGAATTGCAATTGCACTTGGACATGACGCACTGGGAACAACGCTTCCAGAGCAGAAAGAAGCAACCCGCCGCGCAGCAAAGGCGATTGCCGATCTGATACAGGACGATTGTCAGGTAGTAATTACACACAGTAACGGACCACAGGTTGGAATGATCCATACCGCGATGTCTGAGTTCCACAGACTGTATACAGACTATACCGCGACACCAATGTCTGTATGCTCAGCCATGAGTCAGGGATATATCGGATACGATCTGCAGAATGCAATCCGCACAGAATTAATGAACCGCGGCGTATATCGTACCGTTTCCACACTTCTGACACAGGTAGTGGTAGATCCTTACGATGAAGCTTTTTACAAACCGAGCAAGATCATCGGTCGTGTCATGACAGAGGAAGAAGCAGAGGAAGAAGAGAAGAAAGGTAACCATGTCGTTAAAACTGAGGACGGTTACCGCAGAATCGTTGCTGCACCGAATCCAATGCAGATTGTAGAGCTTGATGCTGTCAATGCTTTGATGGATGCTGATCAGGTAGTCATTGCTGCCGGCGGTGGCGGAATCCCGGTACTGGAGCAGGGCACAACCTTAAAAGGCGCCAGCGCAGTCATTGAGAAAGATCTGATCGCAGGTCTTCTGGCAGATGGTGTAGAGGCAGACATGCTGATCATCCTGACCGGAGAAGAATGTGTATACAAAAACTATGGCACGGACAAGCAGGAGCCAATCCGTGAAATGACCTGTGCACAGGCACAGAAATATATGGCAGAGAGAGAATTTGGTGAGGGAACCATGCAGCCGAAGATTGAGACGGCACTCTTTTATATTGGCGATTATGCGACACGCCAGGTGCTGATTACGAAACTGGGGAGTATCGAAGCAGCCATGGCAGGTCAGACAGGCACAATTATAAAGAAATAAAAACGGGAAAAAGGGGATAATGCATGATAAAGAGTGTATTATCCCTTTTACAATTTGTATTATGCATGAAAAATCATTTGATTTTCAGAAGTTACAGGAAAGGAATCGTGTATTTATGAAAGAAATCCGTAAAACCAAAATTGTCTGCACACTTGGACCATCTACAGATAAAGGTGATGTACTTCGCCAGTTAATGCTGGAAGGAATGAACGTTGCGCGTTTCAATTTCTCCCATGGTTCTCATGAGGAACAGAAAGGTCGTTTGGAAAAATTGGTTGCATTGCGAAAGGAGTTAAATCTTCCGGTAGCAGCACTGTTAGACACCAAAGGACCAGAGATCCGTTTAAAAGAGCTGAAAGGTGGCAAAGCAGAACTGAAAGAAGGACAGCTTTTTACCCTGGCACTTGGTGATTTCGTGGGCGATGCAAGCCGCGTTGCCATTACTTACGAAGATCTGCATAATGATGTGCACGTTGGCGATCGTATTCTGATTGATGACGGTCTGATCGAGATGAAAGTCATTCGTCTGGATGGAACCGATATTGTGTGTGAAGTTGTAAATGGTGGTATGATTTCCAATAAAAAAGGTGTCAATGTACCGAATGTAGAGCTGTCCATGCCGTTTATCAGTGAGACAGATTATAACGATATCGTGTTTGGTATTGAAAATGGCTTTGATTTTATCGCAGCTTCCTTTACAAGAACCGCAGATGATATTCTCCAGATCCGTAAAATTCTGGATGAGCATGACTGCAAGAGCATCAATATCATTGCAAAAATTGAGAACAAACAGGGTGTGGATAACATTGATGAGATCATCCGCGTATCCGACGGTATCATGGTAGCCCGTGGTGACATGGGTGTTGAGATTCCGATGGAGGATGTTCCGGTTATTCAGAAAATCCTGATCGAAAAAGTATACAAAGCAGGAAAACAGGTTATCACAGCAACACAGATGCTGGATTCCATGATGAAACATCCGCGCCCAACCCGTGCAGAAGCTACAGACGTTGCAAATGCTGTTTATGACGGAACCAGTGCGATTATGCTTTCCGGTGAGACCGCTGCCGGCGATTATCCGGTAGAAGCATTACAGACTATGGTAAAAATCGCATCCCGTACCGAGCAGGATATCAACTATATGTCCCGCCTGAAAAAACGTGGCATTCTGACCAATCCGGATATTACAAATGCGATCGCACATGCAACCTGCACTACAGCGATGGATCTGAATGCATCTGCGATCATTACCGTATCCAATTCCGGACGTACGGCACGTATGGTATCCAAATACCGCCCGGCTTGCCCAATCATTGGATGCTCCGTAAACGAAGACGTATGCAGAAAACTGAATATGTCCTGGGGTGTGACTCCATTATTGGTAGAATTAAAACATAATTCCGATGAATTATTTGACCATGCGGTAGATAAAGCAGAAGAAATGGGACTGATCGAGCAGGGCGAGATCGTTGTTCTGACAGCAGGTGTACCGCTTGGTATTTCCGGAACAACTAATATGATCAAAGTGCATGTGGCAGGTCATATTCTGATGCAGGGAAAAGGTCTGACAGATAAAAGTGCAGCTGCAAACCTCTGTGTTATCTCATCTCCGGAGGAATTAAAAGAGAAATTTAAAGAGGGTGACATCATTGTTGCCAGAGATACTTCCAATGAGATGATGGAACAGATCCGTCTGGCATCCGGTCTGATCATTGAAAATGATAGTGCGGATTGCCATGGGGCGATTGCTGGATTGAGCCTTGATCTTCCGGTATTGATCGGGGCAGAAAATGCAACACAGATTTTGAAATCCGGTGCGTTTGTGACATTGGATGGTAAAAAAGGAATCGTAAGCTGTAACAATTAGTTTCCTTTGTGGCTGAAATTTAGGGTAATGAAAGGGGTCTGGGTTTATTTTGTCTCCGCAGCTAACAATCGCTTGCTGAGAAAAAATAAACCCAGACCCCATTTACGATTGTGGCATAACCTTAAATTGGTTTCAACCAGGACACGGCAAAAACTAAGCAAAAAACTAATTTAAAATTTCACAGCGTAAATTGAGAACCCAGCCAATTTTTTCTTGGCGAGCGATTGTTAGCCGCAAAGAAAAAATTGGCTGGGTTCGTATTATAAAATGAAAAATTAAACATATTTGCGCACGACTAGCGATTGCGGAAGGAGTCTTTGATTTCGTTTTATATGTTTAAAATTTATTTAGAATACTTGGATACGATATTATTCATTTCTGACCAGCATGCCTCCATGTCGCGCACAAGTTTAAACTGTGTCCGTGCACGATCCAGATTCTGTCCTGGGCGATGAATCGCAAAATAATGATCGCCTTCCAGATAATCGGTCAGAAAGCGCATACCACATTCCAGTGTCATGAGTTTTGCACCCCATGGCAGTGTCTCAATTTCCAACGGAGTCAGGGCATTTCCGGCAACTTCCAGAAATCCCTTTGTATATGCTTCAAATAATTCCAGTGAGAAATTTACCTTGCTAAGATCCGGTTCGTCTTCTGCACTGTGATTTGCACCAAAACGAATAGAATCGCCGTAATCGTTGGCTGCAAGTCCCGGCATAACGGTATCCAGATCGATGATACAAAGTGCATCATTCGTATCCGCATCCAGAAGGATGTTATTGAGCTTGGTATCGTTGTGGGTAACGCGCAGTGGCAGTTTTCCGGCAGCAAGCAGATCGGTCATATAGGAGCAGTCTGCTTCGTGATCCAGTACAAATGCAATATCATCAGAAATATCAGCTGCACGGTGCAGCACATCTGCTTTCAATGCTTCCTTGAATTTGCGCAGACGATCCGGTGTATTATGAAAATTCGGAATTGTCTCATGCAGGCTGGAGGCATCGTAGTCTGCCAGATTTTTCTGGAACTGACCAAATGCACGGGCAGAAGTATAGAAATCTTCGGTATTTCTACACTGTTGCAGACAGATTGTATTTTCTACAAAATTGTATACACGCCATGCACCACCGGTGGAATCAGTATAATAAGAACTGCCGGTTTTGGTCGGAACGATGGACATTGTCTCACGGGAGACATCACCGCCGCGTTTGCTGATCAGATCTCTCAGATAAGAAGTAACGCCACAGATGTTTTCCATCAGTGATTTCGGATCTGTAAAAATGTCCGTGTTGATCCGTTGCAGGATATATCTGGTCACGGTTTTTCCATTGACAGTAACTAAATATGTATTATTGATATGACCTTCGCCATATGAATTATAGGATAAAGTACCTTCCCCCCAAGCGTAGGCAGAAAGGACTTCCTGAAAAATTTCAGGTGAAATAGTTGCCATAATTGTTTCTCCTTTATATGAATTTAACGGATAAGATGCAGCCAGAACAAACAGTATTTTATCCGACAGCAATCTTTTAGATTAAATATGCAGATGAAAGAAAAGTGCTTAGTTCCATAATGGTGATGGATATAAGCCTTCCTCTGCTTTCTGAGCCAGAGCTTTTACAATTCCAGGTTTGTCTTCACGATAAGTTACACCATACCATTTGTCCGGGCTTTTCAGAACTTTGACAGTTGCTTTGCCTTCATCCAGAAGCTGACTGACAACAGATGGAAGGAAGTACTCACCTTTTAATGGATTGGAAACCATTGCGTCATCTAAAAATGCAGGGAAGCGCAGTTTTGCCTCTTTGATAAAGCTCTCACTGAATCCCCATAAGTTCATGGAAACGGTGGTATCGCCGTCGATATCATGCCAGGTTTCCCCTTTGTCCTCTGTGAAACGAATGCCATTTTCGTACTGTTCGATCTGTGTGTGCTCTACAACACTGACCAGATTGGAATCAGCATCTGTAGTGCAGACACCGCGGGCAACAGAACCATTTTCGGTAACGGTATTTTTTAACTGGTAGCCTACCATGCAGTAACGATATTTGTCATCATCAGCATGTGTGGATAAGTAATCATAGATGATCTGGAAACAGGTTGTTCCATAGTAATCGTCTGCGTTGATAACTGCAAATGGAGCATCGATCAGATCACGGGCTGCAAGAATTGCATGGCAGGTTCCCCACGGTTTTTCACGTCCTTCCGGAACAGTATAGCCCTCCGGCAGATCATCCAGATCCTGGTATGCATAAGCAACTTCCATATATTTGGAAACATGATTTCCAATAGTCTCTTTAAATGGGTCTTCTATAGAATGCTTGATGATGAAAATAACTTTTTCAAAACCGGCACGACGTGCATCGTAGAGAGAATAGTCCATAATGACTTCACCATGGCTTCCGACAGGATCCATCTGTTTTAATCCACCATAGCGGCTTCCCATTCCGGCTGCCATTACAACTAATACAGGCTTTTTCATCTTAATCTCCTCCTTATATAAAAACAAAAAATATAAATATAGTTTACATCTTATTTATTATACGGTTTCAGGATGAGAAAAGCAACGGTAAATACGGAAGAAATGAAAGTGAAATGTGGTTAAATCAGAAGAAAAAAAGGCTTGTATTTGGATGCAAAAAGAGGGAAAATATTCATGTCGGGATGAAATAGAAATCAGCCGATGATGAAGAAATAGTGGATGAAATTGGAATAAATTGAGATAGAGAATGATGGCACAGGAGATGATTGTTTATGAAACTTATAAATGGAAGTGTATTTCTGCCGGATGGCAAATTTTCCAATGCAGATGTGGTCTGTTCAGAAAAGATTCTGGATGTGACAGAGAGAGCAGGTTGTGATATAAGAACTGATATCCAACAGGAAAATGGTGCAGATACAGACTGTGGATCAGTTTTGGATGTTTCTGGAAAATATGTGATTCCGGGACTGGTGGATATTCATTCCCATGGTGCAGTAAATGCCGATGCCAGTGACGGAGACGCAGAAGGATTACGGAAAATGTCCCGTTACTATGCGCAGAAAGGTGTGACAAGCTGGTGCCCGACAACGATGACACTGTCGGAGGAGCAGCTGTTGACCGCAATGCATGCCATCCGGGATTTTACATCAGATGGGGCAAACTGTGTGGGTGTGCACTTGGAAGGACCTTTTGTTTCTTATGAAAAAAGAGGTGCACAGAATGCAGCTTATTTGCAGAAACCGAACATAGAAGAACTGAAAAAATTAAATGATGCCAGTGGCGGACAGGTGCGGATGATCACGATTGCACCGGAGGAAGATGAAAACAATGCATTTATCCGGGAAGCAAGTCAGATCTGCACGGTGTCTCTGGGACATTCTGTGGCAGATTATGAACAGGCAAAGGTGGCATTTGAGGCGGGAGCGACACATGTAACCCATATGTTTAATGGCATGAACCGCAAGCCGGGCATTATCGGAGCCGCTTTTGATGCAGGTGCAACGGTGGAGCTGATCTGTGACGGTTTTCACATTGATCCGTCGGTGATTCGCATGACAGCAGCATTATTTGGCGATAAGCTGAATCTGATCTCTGATTCCATGCGCTGCGCAGGAATGCCGGAGGGTGAATATTCTTTAGGTGGACAGCCAGTGTGGATGAAAGCTGGAAAAGCGACATTGGCAGATGGAACGCTGGCAGGTTCTTCCATTCATCTGATGGATGCGGTGAGAAATGTGGTTCGTTTTGGAGTTCCGCTGGAGCAGGCGATTCGGGCAGCGACACTGACACCGGCAGAATCCATCGGACTGGCACAGGAGATCGGATGTATCCGACGGGGAGCCAGAGCGGATCTGCTGATTCTGGATAAAGAGCTGAATCTGGAAAACGTAATCATTGGCGGACAGATCTGGCAGTAACAGCTAAAACAAAAAGATAGTGTCAAATGACCTAACAAAAAGAGGAGGGTATTACAATGAAAATAATCAGAGCAAAAGACTATGATCAGATGAGCAGAAAGGCAGCAAATATTATTTCAGCACAGGTAATTATGAAACCGGATTGTGTACTTGGACTGG
>OCPX01002524.1_pt1 | contig 11305 bp, 10 predicted proteins | sample 1538771 | NCBI WGS metagenome assembly OCPX01 (sample SAMN04571725, study PRJEB22368) | human gut metagenome | biome: human gut; material: stool | host: Homo sapiens | place: Luxembourg | collected 2012-11-01 | reverse complement strand
TATAGATACTATTCATTTTATTCTTAACTACATTCGCACAAATATACACTCATAGTAGGAAAAAGAGCAATAAAAAAGAGCCAACTTCTTAAGTTGACTCCATTGGGAATAACGTTACGTTATTCCCTAGTTAACACGATGAATTTCTAAACCATTCTGTTTAAATGTTTCAACAATTGCATCAATATGTGCTTCACCATTTGTTTCACAAGTGACTCTTAATTCTACTTCTGAGAATCTTGCGAAGTTCTTGAACTGGTTATGATCAACCGCTACAACATTCGCATTACATTCATTTAATAGATGTGCAACTTTTTCTAACTGTCCAGGAATATCTGGAAGCTGTACTGAGAATGAGAAGATTCTACCTCTTTCAATAAGTCCCTTATTAATCATAGAAGAAATAGAAAGTACATCGATGTTCCCACCAGATACAAGTGAAACAACCTTCTTATTCTTTTCATTGAGTTTCTTTAATGCAGCAAGTGAAAGAATACCTGAGTTTTCAGCAACAAGCTTATGTTTTTCTACAAGTACTAAGAATGCATCCATCAACTCATAATCACTGACTGTGATAATACCATCTACATATTGTTTAATATATTCAAATGGCTTTTCACCAATTGTCTTAACTGCAGTACCATCCGCAATCGTCACTGCTTCATTTAATGAAACGATACGATCTTCATTAATGGCAGCAAGGGCACTTGCAGCTCCTTCTGGTTCTACACCGATAATCTTAACTGTTGGTTTAATAAGTTTAGCGGCACAGGCAATACCTGAAATCAATCCTCCACCACCAACTGGTACAAGAATAATATCTACATCTGGTAATTCTTTAAGAATTTCTAAGGCAATGGTTCCCTGACCTTCAATGACATCTTCATCATCAAATGGATGTACAAATGTATAGCCATGTTCCTTCTGTAATTCTACTGCCTTATTATATGCATCATCATACACTTCACCATGAAGAACCACTTCAGCACCTAATGCCTTAGTGGCATCTACTTTAATAAGTGGAGTATGAGCAGGCATAACAATTGTCGCCTTAACACTTAACTGCTGGGCAGCGTAAGCCACACCCTGAGCATGGTTTCCTGCACTTGAGGCAATAAGTCCTCGAGATTTAGATTCATCATCCATCTTCATGATCTTATTATAAGCACCTCTAATCTTGAATGCGCCTGTTCTCTGTAAGTTTTCTGGTTTGATATAAACAGTATTTCTACTTTCTTTAGAAAAAGCTGGGCTATAAATCAAAGGTGTAGGAAGAATGACTTCATCCACTCTCTTCTTTGCTTCTTCAAAATTCTTTAGTTCTAACACTTAAATCCCCCTCTCAAAAATCTGTTTTTCACATTATAGCACCATTATTATTCTATTAAAACTAAATTTTTACTTAATTTTATAAAAAAAGGAATAGATGATTGCTATTCCTTAATTGATACGCTGGATTTCAAATCCATTCTTTTTAAATGTTTCAATAATAGATACAATATGTGCTTCACCATTTGTTTCACAAGTGACTCTCAATTCTACTTCAGAGAATCTCGCGAAGTTCTTGAACTGATTATGGTCTGCAGTCACAACGTTCGCATTACATTCATTCAAAATATGAGCGACTTTTTCCAACTGACCTGGACTATCTGGAAGCTGTAATGAGAATGAGAAGATTCTTCCTCTTTCAATCAGTCCCTTATTGATCATAGAAGAGATAGAAAGTACATCAATATTACCACCAGAAATGAGTGAGACAACCTTCTTATTCTTTTCATTGAGTTTCTTTAATGCAGCAAGTGAAAGAATACCTGAGTTTTCAGCAACAAGTTTATGTTTTTCTACGAGTACTAAGAATGCCGCCATTAACTCATAATCACTGACTGTGATGATACCATCTACATATTCTTTAATATATTCAAATGGCGTTTTTCCAATTGTCTTAACAGCTGTACCATCCGCAATCGTTACTGCTTCATTTAATGATACAACACGGTCTTCATTAATGGCAGCAAGCGCACTGGCAGCTCCTTCTGGTTCTACACCGATGATCTTAACTGTTGGTTTAATAAGTTTTGCAGCACAGGCAATACCTGAAATCAATCCTCCACCACCAACTGGTACAAGAATAATATCTACATCTGGTAATTCTTTAAGAATTTCTAAGGCAATGGTTCCCTGACCTTCAATGACATCTTCATCATCAAATGGATGTACAAATGTATAGCCATGTTCCTTCTGTAATTCTACTGCCTTATTATATGCATCATCATAGACTTCACCATGAAGTACAACATCAGCACCTAATGCCTTAGTGGCATCTACTTTAATAAGCGGTGTATGAGCAGGCATAACGATTGTAGCCTTAACACCTAACTGCTGGGCGGCATAAGCCACACCCTGAGCATGGTTTCCTGCACTTGAGGCAATAAGTCCTCGAGACTTGGATTCATCATCCATCTTCATGATCTTATTATAAGCACCTCTAATTTTAAATGCGCCTGTTCTCTGTAAGTTCTCTGGTTTGATATAAACCATATTTCTACACTCTTTAGAGAACGCTGGACTATAGATCAAAGGTGTTGGAATGATCACTTCGTCTACTCTCTTTTTTGCTTCTTCAAAATCTTTTAGCTCTAACATTTTTTATTTTTCCTCCATATATTTATATTTTTAACGTTATCGCGTTATTTTGGTTCTAAATAAGACAAATTTTAGGCAAAATAATAAGAGTGGTTATACACTCTTATTTGAACTGATTTGATTTGTATGCGTAATGGTAACCAATAGCTTCCATCTTATCTACGACATCCTGCATAGGAATATGATAGTCATAACATAAGTCTGCAAGATCTTCATATTGGTCTCTAAGTTTCATATTTAACCAGCTAAGTAACATCACTGGATCTTTAGGCATTTCACTCATCTCTCAATTCCTCCTCTAATTTCTTCAACATATAGGCAATACCATCTTCATCATTAGATAAAGTCACAACATCGGCTCTTTCTTTCACTTCATCTACTGCATTGGCCATAGCGACACCACAGCCTGCATATTCAATGAGTGATAAGTCATTGAATCCATCACCAAAGGCAATCACTTCTTCTTTTGTAAGATGAAGCATCTTTACTAGCTTATCTAAAGAAGCTGCTTTATCAATATTTGGTGCCATAACTTCAATAAAGAATGGTGCAGAACGATAAATACTTAAGCCTGGGAATGCACTCTTATAATCTTCTAATACAGAAGCCACATGTTCAGGATCACCTGTACATAATACTTTATTAATAGGATCTCTTAAAATTGATTTAAAAGATTCAGCCTTTTTAATTTCAATATCGTTAATATGTCCTTCTATATTCACATACTGATCATCTACATCTTCAGTATAAACAGCATCATCATAATATGTCATAATTGCAAGATTATGTTTCTTTGCTTCATCATATGCTTTTTTAGCCTGTTCAATAGTCAAACGCTGTTCAAACATAGTCTGTCTTGTTTTCGCATCCATGACCTTAGCACCATTGAATGATAATAAATAACCTTCATACTTTTCTAATTCAAGTGCAGCTGCTTCATGTCTTAAACCAGGTGTTGGTCTACCAGACGCAAGAACTACTGTTGCACCTAACTGTTGTGCTTTAATAAGAGTCTTACGTGTTTCATCAGTAATTTTATTTTCTGAATTCTTTAATGTACCATCTAAATCTAATGCAATTAACTTATATTTCATTTGATATAATCCCCTCTATTGTTTCTAAAAATCTCTCTCTTGTTTCTTGTGTACGTTTCTTTGGTCCTTTGACAAGTTGATGCTTACGCATCTTTCCATTGATATAGCGTGTCATTAAAAGTGAGTCTATATTATTAGAATCAATAATAAACCCTGAAGGATGAACAACAATCGCACCTTTTGTAAGAAGCATACCTGCTTCACCATAATCCTGTGTAATCACAAGATCACCCTTCTTCACATCTTTTAAAATGGCATAATCAACACTATCATTCCCCTGATCACAAATAATAACTGATTCATAATCAAAGAAATGATTCATATCACAATACACTATCATCTTTATATCATATTTATCACACAAAAAAGCGATTTTTTCAATATCTGGTGTTGCATCTCCATCAATTAGTATTCTCATATTACTTTTAAGAGATACATAATATACATAGTGAGGTATCCACCAACTAATCCACCTACATGTCCTGTCTTAGAAATACGAGAATTCATAAGAGTAAAGGCAAGGTTAATCGCAATACAAGGTAAATAGCCTCTTAATAATTCAAAGAAAGCACCACCTTTAAATAAACCTAGTCCAATAATAGCCCCTAAAAAGCCATAGAATAAACCACTTGCACCAATTGTGATAGAGTTATCCACACTAGAATCTCTATAAGAATAGTAATAAGTAGCGAGTGAACTCATCACAATAGAAACTAAGACAAGTATTAAATAGCGTACTGGTCCTAGTATTGTTTCAAACATACGTCCTAAATAGAAGATACAGTACATATTCATAAATAAATGAAGAAATTCTGTATGAATAAAGGCAGATGTAATAAATCGCCAATATTCTCCTCTATTTTTCACATAAGGTGTATATAAAGCACCTAAATGCATTGCTTCTGAAGTTTTATTATCCTTAGAAAAATAATTAATATAAACAAAAACTGCTATACATATAGCCATAAAGATATATGTGATCATTCAATAACCTCCACTACTCTTGTAACCTTAGCCATATTCTTAGAACTATCAGTAACTGTATAAGTTAAAACATAACGTCCTACAACATTTGTCTGTACTTTACCTGTGACAACAATTTTATTTGTTAAGTCACCATCTTCATTATCATAAGCAGTGACACCTTCTCTTGCATTAAAGTTATCACCTAAATGAATGACTTTATCCTCTGCCCCTTTAATCACAGGAACAACTAAATCATTAGCTACAATCACTTTAATACGCATTGGAAAAGATGTATTACCTTGTTCATCTCTTACTACAACACGTTCAATATATGTACCTACTTTCTCATATGTTTTCTCTTTCACAAGTTCTTCACTATTTTCTTTCTTTAAGAAATAGATTTGTGTTAAAGATGCATCATTGACTTCAGCTACTGTTTTTTTTGCATAGAGTGGCTGATTAGGATTTACATAATAAACAAGCTTTTTAAGTTTTACTGTTGGTTTTTTTGTATCTACAATCTTAATCTTAAAATCATAGTCACTTCCTGCATATTCAATACTTGCATTATAGTTACCTACTTTATTCAAGTTAACACGCTTCAAGTTTAAAGTAAGTGATTTTTTTATTCTATCCGGACAGATGACATAATCATCAATATTCTGTGATACTTCCTGTCCTAATTCATAAGTAAATACTGTCTGTTTCAATTCAAAAGTTGCCATAGTGGTAATCTTAAAAATAGAAAACAATTCAAGGAAAATAAATAATAGTAAAATGACAGTAATCAGTTTGTTCCTCCATTTCACTAGTATCACCTCTTTCGTTCCTCTATTATACTATAAAAGATATCTGAGTGACAAAAAAGATGATGTAAAAACATCACCTTGTTTAAAAATTACATAACTATTACACATTTTCAAGTAAGCAGACTGCCTGAGAAACGATTCCTTCTCCTCTTCCTACAAAACCAAGCTTTTCACCACGAGTGGCTTTCACATTAATCTGTGTCACATCACAATGAAGTACTTCCGCAATATTATGTCTCATTGTAGGTATATGAGGTGCCATCTTTGGCTGTTCTGTCATAATAATCGCATCCACATTACCAATCTTATAACCTTTTTCATTCATCAACTTATATGTTTCTTCTAATAAGATCATTGAAGAAATACCTTTGTAGCGATCATCTGTATCAGGGAAATGTTTTCCAATATCTCCTTCACCTAATGCCCCAATGATTGATTCAATAATTGCATGCAAGAGAACATCTGCATCACTATGTCCCTTTAACCCTTTTTCATAAGGGATTTCTACACCACCTAGAATAAGCTTTCTTCCTTCTACCAACTGATGAATATCTATTGACTGTCCTATACGCATAACCATACCTCCATGCCTTTTATTGTAACATAAAAGGCATGAGGTTACCCTCATGCCAATGTATTAATTGTATTTCTTTTTATGTGCTGCATTGATAAGTCCCTGGAATAGAGGATGTGCTCTATTTGGTCTAGAATTGAATTCTGGATGGAACTGACATGCAACGAAATATGGATGGTTAGGCACTTCAACGATTTCTACTAAATCTCTCTTTGGATTACGTCCAGAGATAACAAGTCCTGCATCTTCTAACATCTGACGATATGTATTGTTGAATTCATATCTATGTCTATGTCTTTCCTGGATAAGATCCTTTCCATATAACTTATGTGCAATTGTACCTTCTTTTAATTCACAAGTGTAGTTACCAAGTCTCTGAGTACCACCCATGTTTTCTAAAGACTGATCATGCATTAATGAAATTAATGGAGTCATACAGTTCTTATCGAATTCTAATGAGTTAACATCATCAAGTTTACATACATTTCTTGCATATTCAATAGAAGCACACTGCATACCTAAACAGATTCCTAAGAATGGAATATCATGTTCTCTTGCATACTGGATAGCAACAATCATGCCTTCAACACCTCTGTTACCAAATCCACCTGGTACTAAGATACCATCAGCATCAGCAAGCTTAGAAGCGATATTTTCCTTAGTTACTTCTTCAGAGTTAACCCAGTCAATTTCAACTTCACTATTTGCATAGTAACCAGCATGTTTTAATGCTTCATTAACTGATAAGTAAGCATCTGGGAATTCACAGTACTTACCAACCATCTTGATTTTAACTGTATCCTTTAAGTTCTTAACTCTTTCAACTAATTCACGCCATTCAGTGAAATCAGCTTCAGGAGCTTCAATTCTTAAATGATCAAGTACAACATCATCCATATGCTGATCTAATAATTCTACTGGTAATTCATAAAGAACATCTACATCATAGTTAGAGATGATAGCTTCCTTAGGAACATTACAGAATAAAGAGATCTTGTCCTTTAATTCATCAGAAATAGTATGTTCACTACGACATACAATGATATCTGGCTGGATACCATATCCTAATAATTCCTTAACACTATGCTGTGTTGGTTTAGTCTTTACTTCATGGCTGGCACCAATATATGGAAGTAAAGTTGTATGTATATAAAGAGTATTCTTGTAGCCTCTATCGAGTCTTACCTGTCTAATTGCTTCAATAAATGGTAATGATTCGATATCTCCTACAGTACCACCGATTTCTGTAATAACGATATCTGCCTGAGAAGATTCTTCTGCAGCATAAATCTTGTCCTTAATCGCATTTGTGATATGAGGAACAACCTGTACTGTTGCGCCTAAGTAATCCCCTCTTCTTTCTTTAGAAATTACATCGCTATATACTCTACCAGTTGTCACTGAAGAGTTTTTGTTTAAGTCTTCATCAATAAAACGTTCATAATGACCTAAGTCTAAGTCTGTTTCTGCGCCATCAGCTGTTACATAAACTTCACCATGCTGATAAGGAGACATAGTTCCTGGATCCACATTGATATAAGGATCAAGTTTCTGCATGAATACTTTTAATCCTCTTTGTTTTAATATTCTACCTAAAGATGCAGCTGTTAAACCTTTCCCTAGACCTGATACGACACCACCTGTGACAAATATGAATTTTGCCATTCTCTTCACCTCTTTCTCTATATTAAACAAAAAAAAGCACCTACGGAAGACCCGTTTGTGCCCTTTACAACTATAGCAAATTCCCCCGTCGTATGCAATTCTTTTCTTTATTTTATTAATTAATTATATTATGATATGGCTTGGGAGGATAAACATATGGAAACACCTCGTATATTAGTTATTGATGATGAAAAAGAAATTTGTGATCTTATTGAAATTTATTTAAGTCAAGAAGGTTATCATGTTGAAAAGCGTTATAATGCCTATACATTATTACGTGATCTTGAAAAGTTCAAGATTGATCTTGTAATTCTAGATATGATGATGCCTGGGGTAGATGGTTTACAGGCATTAGAGATGATCAGAGAAAAGTACAATATCCCAGTTATCTTTGTATCAGCTAAGACAGCTGATCAGGATAAGATTGAAGGATTATTAAAGGGTGCTGATGATTATATCGCAAAACCTTTTAATGCAATGGAATTAGTGGCACGTGTTAAGTCACAATTAAGACGTTATCAGGTATATAGTAAACCTATTGGTGTAGATAATTCTATTATTCAGGCCAATGACCTTCTTATTGATACAAATAAGAAGATGGTTTCTGTAGATAATCGTCCAGTGGCTGTGACTAAGATTGAATATGAAATCTTAGTATTACTTGCCTCACATCCTGGTACAGTATTCTCTACTGAAGATATCTATACAAAAATATGGCATGAAGAAGCAACACATGCCAACAATACCATCATGGTACATATTAGAAAACTAAGAGAAAAGATTGAAAGACAGCCTCGTACACCAAGACATATTATTACTGTCTGGGGCATTGGTTATAAGTTCGAATTATGATGCAGAAACTAAGAAAGCTGTTTATTTCTTCTTTTAAATGGCGTTTGTTGATTAATATCACATTAAGTTATCTTGTCGCATTTCTTATTTATTCTATTCTAGGAATTATATTCGATAGAATTATTCCTATTGCGGTACCTAATGAAATGCGTTATGCGTTATGTTATGCCATTTCTTTTATTGTCTTTGTAGAAATCTTCTTTAAACTGATTGATTTCACAATTGAATATATTAGAAAGCTGAGACGCTCTATCCAGCAGGTAACAAGTGGCAATTATGGTGTACAGTGTGAAGTAGAATATGATGATGAATTAGGTTCTCTTGCAGCGAACATCAATGTCTTATCAAAAACATTGCTTGCGAAAGAAAAAGAAAGTGAAAAGCTAAAAGAAAAAGAAAGAGCTGCATTAGATATAGAACGTAATGCAGAAAGACAAAAGAATGAATTAATCACAAACGTAGCCCATGACTTAAGAACACCTCTTACAACTATTGTAGGATATCTTGAGTTGATTAAAGATGATACAGCTTTATCTAAAGAAGATGTACATAAGTATTCTGGTATTGCGTATGAGAAATCAATACGTCTACAGGAAATGATGGATGACCTCTTTGAATTCACCAAGCTTGATAATGCAGATATTAAGTTAAATAAGAGTATGATTAATCTATCTGGATTAATCATGCAGATGACAGACGAGTTCTATCCTTCATTTAAGGACTGTAATATTACACCAATAGTAGATTTACCTGAAGAGAATATCTATGTTCAGGGAGATGGTCAGTTATTAGCCCGTGTATTTGATAATCTTATTTCTAATGCACTCAAGTATGGCTATCATAATACCGATTTAAAGATAGAAGTATCCGGTGATGAGAAATATGCAACTGTTAAAGTCATCAACCATGGTGATACTATTGCATCAGAGGATATCCCACTTCTATTTAATAAATTTTATCGTACAGACTCATCACGAAACTCTAAAACAGGTGGTACTGGCTTAGGACTAGCAATCACTAAGAATATAGTAGACCTTCATCATGGTGATATTTCTGTTACAAGTGATGATCAAATTACAACATTCATCGTCAAATTCAACAGATATTTCGATCAGAACTAACATAAAAGACCACATTAAGTGGTCTTTTCATTTTGGACTATAATTTCAACCTTTCACCTGGCTTTATATATAAAGCATGAGGTGATTTGAAGCTTTTCGCAATATCTTCATCATATAATTGAGTAGGTGAAGTATGAATAGGAATAAAATAACGAGAATCAATTACATGTGCACAACGACTTGCTTCCTGTGCACTCATATTATAAATACCATCTACTGGTAATAATGCATAATCTAAATCATTGAAGCTTTCCATTTCAGGATAATAGTTTGTATCTCCTGCACCATATAATGTAATACCATCTACAGTCATAATAAAACCAACACATTCTTCTCTTGTATGATTTTTATTTTCTGCAGGTGTTCCTTCAATCATTACTTTCTTGATCTTCTTAATAGGATATTCACCATCCACAAATAAATCTCCATGTCTTAAAATCACACCATCACCTTTTAATGTGACAAGATCAACCTGATTATGATCACTATGTTCATGTGTTACAATCACAATATCTGCAGGCATATCATAACCTTCACCTGCATATGGATCTACATAAATCACTACACCTTCATTAGACACAATGCGATAACTTCCATGTCCTTGATACAATAATTCTGCCATTTTTTATATCTCCTTTATCACTTATTCAATTATAACTTTTCTTATTACACAGTGCGATAGAATGGCAAAAAATAAAAAAAATAAAATTTAGTTAAAAAAAATATAAAAACCTGTTGACGAATCGCATAACACTTGGTATATTATATGAGCGTGCTTGGTTGGGATATGGCACTAACACTTAAGCATCGGTCTAACGGCCGGTATATCCCAAGAATATTGGAGGTTTAGCTCAGTTGGGAGAGCATCTGCCTTACAAGCAGAGGGTCAGCGGTTCGAGCCCGTTAACCTCCACCATTTTTATTAAAATTTAGCAACACACGCCGACTTAGCTCAATTGGTAGAGCAACTGACTTGTAATCAGTAGGTTGGGGGTTCAATTCCTCTAGTCGGCACCAGTGGGGAGGTAGCGAAGTGGCTAAACGCGGCTGACTGTAACTCAGTTCTCTACGAGTTCGATGGTTCGAATCCGTCTCTCCCCACCATTCCATGCGGGTGTAGTTCAATGGTAGAACTTCAGCCTTCCAAGCTGACTACGTGGGTTCGATTCCCATCACCCGCTCCATTTTATATCAAAAAGTGCTTGAATAGCTCAGCGGTAGAGCAATCGGCTGTTAACCGATCGGTCGGGGGTTCAAATCCCTCTTCAAGCGCCAGTGGCCGGTTGGAGAAACGGTTAACTCACATGCCTTTCACGCATGCATTCACGGGTTCGAATCCCGTACCGGTCACCATTTCTCAACATACGATCGAAAGATCGTTTTCATTTGCGGGTGTAGTTCAATGGTAGAACTTCAGCCTTCCAAGCTGACTACGTGGGTTCGATTCCCATCACCCGCTCCATACGATTAGAAGATAGACTTAGGTCTATTTTTTTATTATCTAAATACCCACAGCTGTGGGTATTTCAGACTGTTGACAAACTAAATGTTAACAGTCTTTTCTTTTAAATTTGAAGAGTA
>OCPX01002515.1_pt1 | contig 11349 bp, 10 predicted proteins | sample 1538771 | NCBI WGS metagenome assembly OCPX01 (sample SAMN04571725, study PRJEB22368) | human gut metagenome | biome: human gut; material: stool | host: Homo sapiens | place: Luxembourg | collected 2012-11-01 | reverse complement strand
GCGGTGGCATCCAGCTTTGCCCAGCCGGTCCGCACCGGATGGGCCGACCTGCTGCTGAACTGCTTCTCGCCCTTTGCGCGGGAGGAGTTTTTGCGGGTCCTGCGCCCCGGCGGGCGGATGCTCTACGTCGTGCCCGGCGCGGAGCATCTGTACCAGATGAAGGCCGTCCTCTACGAGATGCCCTACAAAAACCCGGTGCAGCAGGTGGCGTATGAAGGCTTCCGCCCCATCGGGGAGCGGGAGGTCTCCGGGACCATCACGGTGCCAGCCGCCCAGCTGGAAGCGCTCTTCGCTATGACGCCCTACTACTGGAAAACGCCCCGCGACGGTGCGGCCCGTCTGGCCGCACTGCCGGAGCTGACTACCGATATCGCGTTCCGCTTCCTCGTATTTGAAAAAGAGCAATAAACGACCCGCCCCCGGTGCCGCACATCTGCGCAGCACCGGGGGCGGGCTTTTGTGTAGAGACCTGTGGAGAGGCAGGGGAAAGGCTTAGTTCTTCTTCTCCCCCTTGGGCAGCAGACCGGCGCGGTCGAGGGCCGGGCGCAGGGCAAGGTAGAGGAGGACGACGCAGACGGTGGAGGCTACGCTGTTCACGAAGGTGACGCCGCCAGCGATCTTGGTCAGGGCCTGGGCTACGGTGTACTCCTGACCGAAGATGTAAACGTTGCGGAAGTAGCCGAGGAACGGGTCGGTGAAGACGTTCAGCAGCAGGCCGGAACCGGCAGCCACGATGACCTTGACCAGGTAGCCGGAGCTGTGGCGGTCGAGGACGCGGAGCTTGAACACCTTGTGGGCCACTGCGCCGCAGGTGATGCCGATGAGGAACTTCAGCACGAAGGTGGTGACGGCATAGCCCGGATCACCGGCCAGGATGTCGGCCAGAGCCAGACCGATGGCACCGGCCAGACCGCCGGACACGCCGTCCAGCAGCAGGGCGGTCAGCGCGGTGAAGGTGTTGCCCAGATGGAACGAGGAGCCGCCGTAGAACGGCACTCGGAAGAACAGATAGGCCACCAGGCTCAGCGCGGCCATGACGCCGGTGAGCGCCAGCTCGTGGACGGTAAAGGTGCGCTTGTACAGCACACTTGCAAAGACGATGACAATGACAACGACTGCCAGCAGCAGCCACATTGCGGTGGTTGACATGATGATTCCCTCCAATTTTCACAAAGACCTGCCGGGAGACCGGAATGTCCCAATTTACCCATAAAACTACTTGACATTTGGGTGTACAGCGGGTATGCTCCTATTATACGCAAAACTGGCCCCGTGAAAATACCCAGAATATAGTTTTTTTATGGGGTCAGTTTGAGGGAATGCCCAAAAAGAGGAGGGGTTTTGTGTTCCATTTGACGACAGCACTGGATGCGGCCTCGGCGGTGCCGCTGTACGAACAGCTCTATGAGAGCCTGGCCGAGGAGATGCGCACCGGGGCCATCCCGGCGGGCACCCGGATGCCCGGCAAGCGGCGGCTGGCGGCGGAACTGTCCGTCTCGGTGAACACCGTGGATGCAGCTTACCAGCTGCTCGCGGCGGAAGGATATCTGGAATCGCGGGAGCGCAGCGGCTTTTATGTACAGGAATATCTGGCCCTGCCCATCCGCCCGGCCGCGCCGCCGCCCGCCGCGCTCCTGCCTCAGCCGGAGGCGGGACCGCCGGTGCAGCCGGTGCGGTATGACCTCTCCACGCGGGGGGTGGACCCAGCCCTCTTCCCGTTCCGCACCTGGGCACGGCTCCAGAAGGAGCTGCTCTACTCCTCGCCCGAACTGCTGACCCACGGCGACGCGCAGGGGGACATCGAGCTGCGGCAGGCGCTGGCGGATTATCTGGAAGAATACCGGGGCGTGCAGTGCCGGGCGGAGCAGGTCGTCGTGGGGGCAGGTCTGGAATATCTGCTGGGTCTGCTGGCCCCGCTGCTGCCCGGCCCGGCGGCGGTGGAGAACCCCGGCTACCCCCGCGCCCGGCGGGTGCTGGAGAACAACGGCGTCTCCTGCTGCTGCCTGCCTGTGGATGCGGACGGCCTGTCCATCGAGGCGCTGTCCCGCTCCGGCGCGGCGGTCTGCTATGTGACCCCCAGCCACCAGTTCCCCACCGGGGCCACCATGCCCGCCGGACGCCGGGCCGAGCTGCTCCACTGGGCCTCCCGCAGGCCGGGGGAGCGCTACATCATCGAGGACGACTACGACTCCGAGTTCCGCTTCGACACCCGCCCTACGATTCGGAGTTCCGCTTTGATACCCGCCCCCTGCCCAGCCTGCAGGGCATGGCCGGGGCCGACGGCCCGGTGGTCTACCTTTCCACCTGCTCCCGCAGTCTGGCCCCCAGCATCCGCATCGCCTATATGGTGCTCCCGGTCCAGCTGCTCCCGGCGTGGCGGGCAGCATACCGGCTCTATTCCAGCCCGGTCAGCCGGTTCGAGCAGCAGACGCTGGCCCGGTTCATCAACGAGGGATATTTCACCCGGCATCTGGCGCGGGAGCGGGTGGCCTACAAGGCCCGGCGGGATGCGCTGGTCCGGGCGCTGAACGCGGCCTTCGCGCCGGGAGAGCTTCGTTTTTCCGGTCTGCACACCGGTCTGCATCTGCTGGCGGCGCTCCGGGATGCCCCGCCGGATGCGGCGCTCCGGGCCGCTGCCGAGGCCGAGGGCGTCCGGCTGAGCCTGCTGAGCGACTACGACCTGACCGGCAGCGCCTGCGGCCTTGCGGGCACACTGGTGCTGGGCTACGGCTCGCTGGCGGACGACGCCTGCCCCTCGGTGGGGGAGACGTTGAGGAAGGTCTGCACCGCTGCGCGGGACGCCTCGGTGACGGTGTAAGTGCCCGCCTTGCGGTCCCACGCGCCGGGCAGGGCGTCCGACTGGAACACCGCCGCGCGGTTTACGAGAAATTCGAGGATGTCGCCCAGCAGGGTGTAGTCCTGGGCTGCAAAGTCGGTCAGCAGGGCGGAACTCTGGCTGCGCAGGGCCTCCGGCAGGGTGGAGGGCAGCAGCTCAAAGTTCTGGCGGAAAAAGGCGTCCCACACGGCGGCGCGGGCTGCGGCCCGGCGGCTGGGCGGCAGAAGGCCGTCGGCGTCCAGCCCGGTCAGAAGATCCAATGCTTCCCGTGCGCGGAAGGTCTGGACGCTGGGGCTCTGGCCGAGGGCGTCCAGCTCCTCGGCGGTCAGTGCGCCCGAAAGGCTGACCCGCACGGCCCCATACCGCGCTGCCAGCGTTTCCAGCACGGCGGGCGAGAGGGCCAGATACAAAGTGTCTTCCGGCAGGGCCAGCGTTTCCAGCAGGGCCTGACGGCACCGCGCCGGGCCGGCCGCTGCATAGCACTGGGCCAGCGAGGCTTCGCCGCCGCCGAACGGCACCGTCAGCTGCCCCGGCACCGCCAGCAGATGGGCGGCGTTCTGGGGCGCGTTCAGGTAGAACAGCACAAAGCCGGGCTGCTCCCCGGCGGTGCAGAGCAGCAACGTCATCCGGTCGTCGGCTTTGGGCAGGTCGATGGGCACACCCCGCTGCGGCTCGGCGGTCTGCATCAGCCATTGCTGGCGCAGCATCTGCCGGGTGAGCAGGACGGTGCCGCCCACCAGCGGCAGCAGCACCAGAAGCGCCGCCCCCAGTGCAGCCCAGAACGGCTTCCATCCGCCTTTGTGCATTCCTGACTCCTCCTTTGCCGGTGTTACGGAAAGGATGGCCCCGCCGCCTGCGGATTATACAAAAAACGCGGGCTGTGCGGAAAAGTCATACGAAAATAAAATTCATCCACTTTGCATCAAAGATGAAACCTCAGAATAAATTGAAACAAAAAGCTTGCCAGCGGCGGGAAACTATGATACAGTTCTTCTATCACGCACAGACAAGCGGAACTGTGCGTCACGCGGGAACAGAATGAGGGGAGACGGCGGAGCCGCCGTCTGTTGCGCACAAAGGGGTGTGTCTGTCAGCAGCGGGCCCCTTTGCGGGAAGCTGCGTTTTGCGGGCAGAGCCTTTGGCGTTCTGTCCGCTTTTTGTTTTGCAGAGGGGGAACGATCATGTTAGAGACCATTACGAGCGTGAATGGAGTTGTCAACGGCATCGTCTGGGGGCCGGTGGGGCTGGCGCTGCTGTTCGGCACCGGCTTTGTGATGTCGGTGCGCACCGGTTTTTTCCAGTTCGGGCATTTCCGGTACTGGCTGCGGAACACCATCGGTGCCATCTTCACCGACCGGGACATCACGGCCCATACCGAAAAGAACGATAAGGCCATCAGCCAGTTCCAAAGCCTGTGCACCGCGCTGGCGGCGACCATCGGCACCGGCAACATCGTGGGCGTGGCAACGGCCATCCTCAGCGGCGGGCCGGGTGCCATCTTCTGGATGTGGGCCATGGCCATCCTGGGCATGATGACCAACTACTCGGAAAACGTTCTGGGCATCTTTTACCGCCGCAAGAACGCCGACGGCGAGTGGTCCGGCGGCGCGATGTACTACCTGGCCGACGGTCTGGGCAGCAAGAAGGGCTGCAAAAAGCTGGGCCGGGTGCTGGCGGTGCTGTTCGCCTGCTTCTGTGTGCTGGCCTCCTTTGGCATCGGCAACATGAGCCAGATCAACTCCATTGCAGGCAACATGAATGCGGCCTTTCAGGTGCCGAATCTCCTCACCGGCATTCTGCTGGCGGTGCTGTCCGCGCTGGTCATCCTGGGCGGCTTGAAGCGTGTGGCGGCCGTGACGGAAAAGGTCGTTCCGCTGATGGCGCTGTTCTACATCCTGGGTGCGCTGACGGTCGTGCTGACCCATGTCACGGCGATCCCGGCTGCGTTCGCGGCCATCTTCAAAGGCGCTTTCGCCATGCAGGCGGCGGGTGGCGGTGTGCTGGGCTACGGTGTGTCCCGCGCCATCACCTGGGGCTTCAAGCGCGGCGCATTCTCCAACGAGGCGGGCCTCGGCTCGTCGGTCATGGTGCACGCGTCCTCCAACGTCAAGGAGCCGGTGCAGCAGGGCATGTGGGGCATTTTTGAGGTCTTTGCCGATACCATCGTGGTCTGCACCCTGACGGCGCTGGTCATCCTGACGTCCGGCTTTGTGGACCTGAACACCGGCCGGATGCTCACCGAGGTGCAGGGCTCTGCGCTGGTGGGCGAAGCCTTCTCCACCGTGTTCGGCAGTTTTGGCCCCAAGTTCATCGCGGTGTCCATCCTGCTGTTCGCCTATTCCACGGTGCTGGGCTGGAGCCACTACGGCACCAAAGCCTTTGAATATCTGTTCGGCACAAAGGCCAGCATGGGCTATCAGGTGGTCTTCGTGGCTATGGTGCTGGTGGGTGCGACGATGAAGCTCGACCTTGCGTGGGACCTGTCCGATACCTTCAACGGCCTGATGATGCTGCCGAACCTGATCGGTGTGCTGAGCCTGTCGGGAACGGTCGCGGCCATTACCCGGAACTATGTGGACCGCAAGTTCCACGGCAAGTGGGTCGAACCCATGTGGTCGGCCTTTGCGGAGTACCAGAAGGAGGAAGAAGCGGAGGAAGCCCCGCTGGACAAAGCCGCAAACGAATAAAGAACGCAAAAAGACCCGGCCCTCTCCGGCAGATGTGCAGGAGAGGGCCGGGTCTTGTCATCTCTTTTTGTGCGGGCGGCGCAGGGTGCGCACGGCGTCCCGCCCGGCGGTGATGCCGCTGCCGAAGGCCCAGTGCAGGTTGAAGCCGCCGCACATCCCGGCGCAGTCCAGCGTTTCGCCCACGAAGTACAGCCCCGGACAGCCCTTGAACTGGAAGCTGGGCTCCAACTCGGTCAGGCTCAGGCCGCCGCCGGTGGTCTGGGCCTGTTTCCAGCCGCAGGGGGTCAGGTCTTCGAAGAGCCAGTGCTTGGCCGTGTTGGCCAGCACCTGCCAGGCGGCATCGGGCAGGGTGTCCAGCGGTGTGTCCGGCAGGCGGGCCGCTGCCCAGAGGGCGCGGCCCAGTTTGGGGTTGAGCAGCCCCGTCCAGAAATCGGCGGGCGTCCGGCCCGGCAGCAGAGGCACCCGCGCGGCGAACAGGGCCGTCAGCGCGGCCTCGTCCAGCGCGGGGAAGAGGTCCAGCTCCACAGCGGGGCACTTCGGGCCGCGCCGGGGGGCCAGCAGGCCGGACAGCTGCATGATGCAGATGCCGGACAGGCCGTAGTCGGTGAACTGCACCTCGCCCGTCTCCTCGGCCAGCAGGGTGTGGCGGTCCAGGTCGAGCAGCGCGGCGCGGGCCTTGACCCGGATGCCGGCCAGCGTTTTGTTGGGCCGGGCTGTCTGCAAGGCGGTCAGGCAGGGGTAGAGCGGTTCCAGCTTTCCGCCGCACTGGGCGGCGAAGCGGGTGCCAAAGCCATCGGTGCCGAACTGCGGGCCTGCATTTCCGCCCATGGCGCAGATGACGGCATCGGCATGGAGCGTCTCGTTGCTGCGCTCGGCGCTGTCAAAGAGGACGGCGTAGCCGTTCCGGTTCTGGCTCAGGGTGTTGACGGTGCAGCCGGTGCGCACCTCCACCCCCAGCCGGGCGATATGGCCCTCCAGCAGGGCGAGGACGTCCGCTGCCTGATTGGAATACGGGTAGACCCGCCCGGCTTCGTCGGTGCGGGTGTAAAGCCCCAGCGCCCGGAACCATTCCAGCGGCGCGGCGGTGTTCACGGCGTTCAGCAGCGGGGCCAGCGCCTTTGGGTCTGCGGTGAAATAGCACGCCGGTGCGATGCCGGTGTTGCTGAGGTTGCACCGGCCGTTGCCGGTGGCCAGCAGCTTTTTGCCGCAGCGGGGGTTGCGGTCCAGCACGGTGACGCGCACTGCCCCGGCGGGGGCCGCCTGTGCTGCGGCCAGCGCCGCTGCCATCCCGGCTGCACCGCCGCCTAAGATCACGATCTGTTGCATGAAACGATCCTTTCTGAAAAGAGAAAAAGCCGCCGGAACCCTCCCGCGCGGCGCAGGGCCTGAAGAACAGACCCAGTATAGCATAAACCGGAAAAAACGGCCAGAGTTCAAACGGGAAAAACTATGGAAGAGCATTGACAGAAGAGGAAGAATCTGGTAGATTTGAAGTGATACAGCAAAGATGCGGCTAAGAAATTTTAGCTTCTCTCGAAAAAATTCGGGGGTACGATGAATATGTCATGGGATCATAGGATGGAGAGAAGCAGACGGCGGGCCGCTGCGCTTACGCTCCTGGTGGTGGTGTTCCTTTTCAACATTGTGGGCTATCTGGTATATGTGCAGCGCCAGTTCTATCGGGAGAGCACCCAAAACCTGCTGGAGACCTACGAGCAGGTGAACAAGACTTTTACCATATTCGCGCAGCGCAACTGGAACGTGCTGAGCGAGTGGGGCAACAGCTTGCAGGAGGAGGTAGACGAAACGGCCATCCGGGCCAGTCTGCGCCACTTCAACCGCGAAAAAACGACCTGGCGGTACAGTGAACTGTACCTGTTCAATGAGTCCAGCCAGTATCTGAAAGCCACCGGAGAGAGCGGAGAGGCGCAGGAACTGTGGGGCGCGTTTGCGGCGACGTATGCGACCGGCCGGTCCAGCGTGAGCAGCTATGTCATAGGCACGGGTGAGCGCCGGGTCGTGTTCACCGTGCCCATCCGGCCGGTCGAGGTCTCTGGTGTGACCTACACCTGCATTGCCGTCAGCTACAACAATGCAACGCTGGAAGAGATGATCGGCGGCCATGCCTACAACGGCCAGAGCGACTGCTACATCATCTACCCGGACGGCAGCGTGATGCTGTCCGAGGAGCCGAAGAGTGAGATCGAATCCTGGATGACGAACCTGTTCGATTTTCTGGAGAAAAATGCCAAGGTCGATGCCGACAGCTTTGCCGCCATGCGGGAGAACGTGCGCAGCGGCGGCAGCGGCAGCACCGGGTATCGGTACGGCGGCAAGGGCTATTATCTGGTCTATCAGCCGGTGGGCTTTCAGGACCTGACCATCGTGGGTATCGTGGAGCGTGATGTCGTCGATGCCGGGATGCGGAAGATCCAGAAGGTCACCATCCTGCTGCTGCTTTTTTTGATGGGCAGCGTGGCCGTGGCGATGGTGCGGTCGGTCAAGCTGGATGCGGCACTGGAAATGGAAGAAAAAGAAAACGCCCTCCGCACCGAAGCGCTGGAACGCCGGAAGCTGGAGGGGCTGGCCAACACCGACGGCCTGACCGGCCTGTTCAACGAGCGGTGCTTCAACAGCACCCTGAAGCAGAAGGAAGAGGCGCGCCAGCCCTTTGCTCTGTTCTATCTGGATCTGGACCGGTTCAAGCCGGTCAACGACACCTACGGCCACGATGTGGGCGACCAGCTGCTCCGGGCCGTGGCCGACCGGCTGCGGAGCTGTGTGCGGAGCAGCGACTTTGCGTTCCGCATCGGCGGCGATGAGTTTGCCCTGATCGTGAACGGCGAAGTCGATGCAGACGGGTGCGCCCAGCGGATCGAGACCATCAAATCGGTCATCCGGCAGCCCTATGTGCTGGACGGCCGGACCATCGGCATTGGCACCAGCTGCGGTTCGGCCTGCTACCCGGCCGACCGGGCCGTCGTCCGCGACATCCGCATCCTGGCAGACCACCGGATGTATGAGGACAAGCAAAAACAGGGCAGCTCCCGCAGGCAGAGCTTCGCGCTTGAATAATTCTCCTTTCTCTACCACAAAATAACCACAGGAAACGAAATCTGGGAACCAAGGAAACGTGGGACCGAGAAAGGGAGAATGTGTTATGAAAGCAACCGGGATCGTCCGCCGCATTGATGAGCTGGGGAGGGTCGTCATCCCCAAGGAGATCCGCCGCACCCAGCGCATCCGCCGGGGAGACCCGCTGGAGATCTTCACGACCGGCGACGGCGAGGTCATCTTCAAGAAGTATTCGCCGGTGGGGGAGTTGAGCAGCGTGACGACGCAGTATGTGGACGCGCTGAGCAAGAGCTTCGCACTGACAGCCTTCGTCTGTGACCGGGACCGCATCCTGGCGGCGTCCGGTGCCGGGCGGCGGGACCTTGTGGACCGCAGCGTCAGCCAGCCGCTGGAAAAACTGATGGACAGCCGGAAGCTCTACACCAACGGCGGCGACCCGGAAAAGGCCCTCCTGCCCTGCGAGGGGGCGCAGCGCGCTCTGCTCTGCGTCTGCCCCATCATCGCGGCGGGGGATGTGACCGGTGCCGTGGGTCTTCTGACCGAGGACCGGGCGGCACAGCCGGATGCCGCACAGGAGAAGGCCGCAGCTGTGGCGGCGGCATTTCTGGCAAAGCAGATGGAAGAGTGAATACCTTATAATAGAAACAAACGGCCTGCGCCTCGGCGTGGGCCGTTTTCTTATGACCAATTTGTGAATCTTTCAAAACTTTTCTGCGAACCTATTGACAGCGCGGAAAAATTGGATATAATGGTCTTAGCACTCAGGAAGACAGAGTGCTAAAGAACGAAAAGCAAACGAAGGAGGCAGGCGCTATGACGATGGATGCACGCAAGCAGCGAGTCTTGCAGGCGATCGTGGCGCTGTATGGTCTCGAAGGGGAGCCTGTGGGCAGCAGTGTGCTGGCAAACTACTTTGACATGGCAGTTTCCAGTGCGACGCTGCGCAACGAGATGGCGGCGCTGACCAAGCTGGGTCTGCTGGAGCAGCCCCACACCAGCGCGGGCCGTGTGCCCAGTGCCAAGGGCTACCGTTATTATCTGGACAATCTGCTGACGGATGACCAGCCGCTGGACCGCGTGACCCGCGCACGGGTGGACGCCGTGTTCGCCAGCCTGGACCACGAGCCTGAAAAGCTCGCCCAGGGTGCCGCACGGGCGCTGGCTCAGATCAGCGGCTGCACCGCAGCCATCAGCACCCCCTGTGCCGAGGACCTCTGCATCGCCCATTATGAGGTGGTGCAGGTAGGCCGCAGCGCGGCGGCAGTGCTGGCAGTGACCACGGCCGGCTACGTCCGGACCCGCGTGGCGCGGGTGCGCACCGGCCTCTCGCGTGAGGATGCTGCGGCGCTGGCCGCCCTGCTCAACCGGAACCTGACATTCGTGGCTCCCATGGATCTTTCGCCCCGGCTCCTTGCAGAGCTGTGCGGTCAGATCAACCCGGAGCTGGTGCCGGTGGTGTCGGCGGCAGCGGCCATCCTGCAGGATTCCACCAAACCGCATGTCTATCTGGGCGGCGAGCAGTACCTGCTCGACTGGCCCCAGCTGGAAGGCAAGGTCGGTTCCATCCTCAGCCTGCTGAGCGATGAGGAAGCGGCCGCCCGGCTCATCGCCCCGCCCACAGAGCAGAGCGAGAGCATCCTGCTGGGCGAGGACATCGAGCCGCAGATCCCCGGCCTGTGCATCGTCAGCGACCGTTATCTGGTCGGCGGCGGGCTGTGGGGCTCGGTAGCACTCATCGGGCCGACCCGGATGCCCTTCCCAAAGCTGATGCCTCTGCTCCACACCTTTGCCGACCAGCTCGGCGAGGGCATGAGCGGCAAACGAAAAGATACCCCGCAGGCAGCCGCACCCCGGCGGACTGTGATCTATAAGGAGGACCTGGAATGAGCGAAGAAACCAAGAAGACCCCGCAGGCGGAACCCGCCGCAGAGCCAAAGACCGCTGAGCAGGCCGCACCCGAAGCAGCCGCTGAACAGGCTGCACCCGCATCCGAGACAGCGGAACCCAAGGATGCGAAGAAGGACGGCTGGTTCAAGAAAAACCGCGACCTGGAAGCTGCAAAGGCAAAGCTGGAAGCAGCCGAGCAGGAAGCGGCCCAGACCAAAGAAAAGCTGCTGCGGATGGCTGCCGAGTATGACAACTACCGCAAGCGCACCGCCCGCGAAGCTGACCAGAAGTTCAACGATGGCATCTCCTTTGCGGTCAACCAGATCATCCCCATCCTTGATACGCTGGAGATGGCGGCCAACGCCCCCACCACCGACGAGAATTACAAAAAGGGTGTGACCATGACGCTGGACAAAGCGGCCAAGGCACTGGATGTCCTCCATGTGGAGGAGATCGAATCCCTGGGCAAGCCGTTCGACCCCAATTTCATGAACGCCGTGCAGCAGGTCCCCGCCGAAGAGGGCCAGGAGAGCGGCACGGTGGTCACCGTCTACCAGAAGGGTTACAAGCTGGGCGACAAGATCGTCCGCCATGCGACCGTTGTGGTGGCCGAGTAACTTCGCAAAGACCCGCAAGGGTTTTCAAATAAACATCCGCTTATCCACTTTGAGCATCATATAAACAAATACGTTCTGATTTGAGAGGAGCTTTCATTATGAGTAAGATCATTGGTATCGACCTTGGCACCACCAACAGCTGCGTGGCTGTTATGGAGGGCGGCGAACCCGTCGTCATCGCAAACTCTGAGGGTGCCCGCACCACCCCGTCCGTTGTCGGCTTCACCAAGACCGGCGACCGTCTGGT
>OCPX01002509.1_pt1 | contig 11368 bp, 7 predicted proteins | sample 1538771 | NCBI WGS metagenome assembly OCPX01 (sample SAMN04571725, study PRJEB22368) | human gut metagenome | biome: human gut; material: stool | host: Homo sapiens | place: Luxembourg | collected 2012-11-01 | reverse complement strand
CCGCAAAGTGGGGCTTGCAGATTGCGGAAATGATTTTTCAGACACGCTCTAAAGCGGACGCGGAAAGGCTCCCGGTTCCCGGGTGGGGCAACATGGGCAGGGTAACTTTGAGCTAGTCGCTAACTTCGGCTATCATTCGCGAGGGTCAGCTGACCCTCGCGAAAGCCTACGTAAGCGCCGGATCTCAAAGCTTGCCCTAACCACCCACACAGTGCGAGTCCCCCTGGAAACCGGGCTCTTTCGGCTGAGTATTGGAAACGACAAATTGGATTCGTGTATCGTTTTTCATGCTTTTAAAAAGTAATGTAATATATATTTTATTTATTTTCTTTTATATATTTCTTCGCATCTTTTAAGAAACTACCTGTGATCAGCAGGATTACCACTCCAATCGGAAAGGCAGCCACAATACTCACACTTTGCAGGTTGCTCATGGAGCTTTCCGCAAACAGTAATGCGATCGGCAATGCGATCAGCAGAAGGCACCACATCAGCTGGATTCCCCGGTGGGGTTGTTCGCCTTCTTCGAGTTTGCGGTAACTGTAGCAGGCGGCTGTCAGGGCAATGGAGTCAAAGGAAGTTGCGTAGAAGGCAACCATCGTCAGCAGTACTATTACCATGATAACCGGGGCACAGGGCATGGTTTTGATCATGGATACGATCATTCCATAGAGATCGCCATCTTTCAGGTATCGTGCGATAAAATCAGCTTTTCCGGTTACCTGCATTCCCATGGAGTAATTGCCGAGGATGATAAAACTGATCAGAGTGGATCCAACGCCGAAACCATAACCTCCCAGAATAGTCTGGCGGACGGTTCTTCCACGGGAGATGCTGCCGATGAAAAACGGTGCTGCCACACACCAGACCATCCAGTATGCCCAGTAATAAATCGTCCAGTTCTGTGGGAAGTTTGAGGTTCTCAGAGGATCCGTAAAGGTAGAAAGACCGATAAAGTTCTGAACCATGGTTCCCAGTGAACTCAGACCTGTCTCGATGATATAACGGGTTTCACCTCCAAACAGAAGGACAACAGCCAGCAATCCAAAAAAGAGATATATACAAATATTTGCCAGTCTGCTGATCCCCTTAAATCCGTGGAGCAAAGAATATGTATATACAGCACATGTTACCAGTAAAATAATGGCATTGATAACTGTCCGGCTTACTGTAACATGAAAAAGCTCTCCGATGATCGTTGCCATCAGCGGTGTTGCCACACTGAAGGTTGTTGCCGTTCCTGCAAGCAGGGCAAATACAGCCAGAAGATCAATGATTCTTCCTGCCCAGCCATCGGTATGTTTCCCCAGGATCGGACGGCAAGCTTCAGAGTATTTCTGGCGGTTTCTTTTTCGTACATGGAGCATAAAACCGAATGCCACAGCCAGTACCAGATAGAATCCCCACGGGATAAAACTCCAGTGAAACAGCGGATAGACGCCTGCCCATTCCTGGATGCTTCCCATCTCTTCTAGGTGAGGATCTGTCGCATATAATACCCATTCCGAGAAAGAGTAAAATAAAATATCCGCTGCAAGACCGCAGGTAAACATCATTGCTCCCCAGGAAAAGAAAGAGTATTTCGGCTTTTCTCCTTTTTCACCAAGTACGATATCGCCGTATTTCGATCCTGCGATATACAGAGACAACAGGAAAATTCCAAGTCCAATCACCAGATAATATGTTCCAAAAGTATCTCCGAAGAAAAATCGGATCTGGCTCAGAACTGCATTTGACTGATCCGGCAGGAGGAAAAACAGGATGCACAGTGCAATCACAATTCCAAGAGGAACCAGTGTAATCATCCAGTCGATCTTTCCCTTTGTATTTGTTATATTTTTATTCATCACTATTTTACTCCTTTTTTTGTGTATAAATCACGATAGCTGTTATCCAGAGCGATCAGTTCTTCCAGGTTATCCACCTCGATCAGATCACCCGGATGCATCGGTCGGATGCCAAGCCGGTATTCCTTCGGATAGCAAAACATCGCCACATCGTCCCAGTAGATCTGTCTGTTTTTCTTCTCTTCAAATTCCACTTCCAGATGATGTTTCAGTCGTTTTCCATCTTCTTTGCTCCATCGGGAGATGCTGTACAGCTGCCAGCCACCCTTCCCTCCGTTTCTGCTGCAGGAAACAACGATTCCGTCTTCTACCTGCTGCAGCCATTCATCCGTCTCTTCGTCCGTCCAGATACTGTTATAACCGGAACGTTCAAACTCCGGAGAAAGGATTGTTCTGTTATACACAATCTGATCACCGTCCAGGATCATGGCATTTTCTATATGATCCCGCGCTACATACAGCGAAGAAATGTTGTTGCAGGTATCATAATAAGGATTTTCAATAATTGTCACACCCGGATATTCCTGTTCCAGCGTGTAAAACTGTTCTTTCAGATAACCAACCACAATATAAATTTCCGTGATTCCATTCTCATGAAGACCCTGAATCACTGTATCGATCATCCGCTCACCGTTGACTTTCACCAGTGGTTTCGGTGTGGTCAGTGTGACTGGCCGCATCCGGTTGCCCAGACCGGCAGCCATAATAATTGCCCGTTCTGCTTTATTCATGATTTTTTGCTCCTTTGATTTGACTGAGTTCTTCCTTTACAATTCTATAATACTCTTTCGCATATCGGTACTGCCGCAGCGAATACTCGCCAAACTCTACACCCAGACTCTTTTTATACTCACACCAGTTGCTCCACAAAAGTCCGCATGCTGCGATATAGCAGTAGATCTTGATCCGGATCTCATTTTTGCACCCCTCCGGAAAATAAGCATCGATCAGCGCATCCACCTGCTCCCTGTCATACATCGCATAAACAGCAAACATGGCAATATCTACATGAGGATCCTGCATCCCTGCGTACTCCCAGTCTATCAAGCGGATCTCCTCTTCACCGTTTTTTTCTATAAACAGAAAATTATCCGGCACTGCATCGATATGGGTCAGTACCTTTTCCCCACTCCACTGTTCAATATATGGACGAAGTTCCAGTACATGCTCTTTTGTCTTCTGATAATCCCGGTAATCTGAGGGAGTATTACCCCACAGCTTTTCGTAAAACTCCATCTGCCCGAAAATATCAAAGGTATGCTCCACCTGCAGTTTCATCTCATGAAACCTTCTCAGGCGCTTCATGCATTTTTCCACGTCCCGTGGACAGTCAGGATCACAGACTCTCGCACCTTCCAGAAATTCCGTGATCTTGTATCCATTCTCCGGATTGATATATGCAATGTCATCGCATATTTTCTTTCCATCGATGGTCTGATAAACTGCTGCTTCTTCCCTCCGGTCGATCAGCTGTTCCGTTCCCTCACCGGGGATGCGCATAATGTATTTTTTTCCCTTGGTTGTAAATAAGAAGGATCTGTTGGTCATTCCCTTTTTCAGTACGGTGATATCGGTAATCTCGTCCTGTTTTACACCAAGTGCCTGGCAGATCACCTGGATCGCATCGGTTTTTAACTGGCCGGAATGGCTGTCAAGTTCCCGCAGCTGTTCGTATGTATTGATTTCTACAACATCCGAACCGTGTACCACCCTTGCAGCAACGATCATTTTATCTTTTCGATATAATGCTTCCTCCCAGAAAACACCGTCATATCGCAGATCCCTGCTCAGCTTTTCTATATTTTCCGCAACGATACCTGCTTCTTCCCCGGTCAGATAACAGATTCCGATCATTGCATTGCCACCATTTCCTTCCGGAACCGTGACCAGTTCCATTTTCCGGTTGACGCGGACAGAACTTTCATTTTCCACCAGATCACTGACCATGTACCAGGAGTAGGACTCGTACCGGTCAAAGGGATTCCGGTCACACCAGATGTCGCAGGGAATGATATACGCATTCTCCAGATGGTGTCTCACCAGACTGACAGAATGTAAATTGTTTTTCGTCATATAGTCCGGATTAACCACCAGTTCCACACCAAACTCATCGATCAGATACTCATATCGCTCTTTCATAAATCCGACTACCACATAGATTTCCCGGATCCCGACTTCGTGAAGCTGGCGGATCTGCCTCTCGATCAAAGGTTCTTTGTTGACTTCCAACAGTCCTTTCGGCACCTCCGTGTTGATGGGAACCATCCGCATCCCGAAACCGGCTGCCAGGATAATCGCTCTTTTCGGAGACCGCTCCTGAAATTCTTTCTTTGCCCGGGAAGTCGGCAATAACTGCTCATCCAGATACCCCTGAGCCACCAGTTCTTTCACCGAACGATTCACCACCCCCAGCGAATGTCCGGAAGCTTCTGCCAGCATCCGCTGGTTGATAAAGGGAGTCTGTAATAATATTTTCATGATATCACTTTCTTGTTTGTTCATATACAGTCTGTTTTCTCCTTTTGTGAACATTTAATTTATAAATAACCCGGTCTTCACCTGGAAAACCGGGTACGAATTACTCTTGTCATACTTTAGCACAATAAACAGGATTTGTCAAATTATCTCCCTGATTTTCTCCTGCAGGATCTTTCCCACCACTTCGGAAAACTGCTGAATATTCTCGATCCGCACAAAATCTCGTCCAAAGATCCGGTGGGCGGTCTGGAGTCCGCGCTCTGTCCCCATGAAAATACCTACGACCTGAATGCCTTTTCTTTTCAGGTGCTGTACCTGTTCGGTCGTGTCTTCCACTGCAATCTGATCCGTGTATTCTCTGTTTTTGTAAAATGCACCATCGGCTGCGATCCTGTCATCCTGCGGACTGCCATCGGTGAGGACAAGCAATAACTTCTTCTCCTGTTCACTGTTTTCCATCAGATGGCCGGCTCCCCGAAGTGCCAGTCCGTCGCGGTTATTCCCCGCCGCCACATAGGAAAATACCTCTTCTGCCCGGTCTATCTCCCCATAAGACTGAAACAACCGCAAAACCGTATATCCACGAATACTGCAATAAGAATACACCTGTAGCGGAATCCTGCAAAGATCCAGACTTTTCACAAGAATATAGGATTGCGCTGCAATCTGTTCCTGACTGTCTTTCCGGGAGGAGGACGCATCAATCAGGATATCTACGGAGAACCCTGCATCTGACACCTCTTCTCTTTTTTCAAAGATTCTTGGATCCTCCAGATACAGTGCTCTCCATACCTGACTGGCACAGATTTTTCCCTGTCTTGCCCGTAAAGGAACATCATCAAGGCGGGTATCCAGTTCCAGACGGAGTTTTTCTGTCATTCTGCGGATACTGTTCTCATAGATGGTTCGATTTTTCTCGTAATACTGCCGATTTTTCTCTGTCTGTCTTCTGCAATTCTCCCGGAACTCCTGAATCTCCTTTGCCTCTCTTCTGTCAATCTTCTTTTCCGCTTCAGCCGCTTTTTCGTTCCACCGTTCTCCGGCCGGAGAACCAGCCTTCGAATATCCTTCGGTTATATAAATATGGCTGTTTTTATGATTCTCCGTACACAATTCTTCTTCCATCAGTTTTTCTTCCCCGGAAGAACAGATACTGGAACCAAAACATCCCTCAATATACGCCCGGTCTTTTTCCCCGTCTCCCTGCCCGGAAAACTGAAGCAGATAATGTCTGGCTCTTTCCATGGTTCCTCCGTTTCCGGACTCTTCCCACACCGGATCGTCATACCGTTTTGTCTTCACGTAGGTAGCATGCATCTTGCCAATCGAATGAAATGCAGGCAGCAGTTTTTGCAGAAAATACGTCCCCCGCTCTTTTTTTATCGGCTTCGGTTCATAAGAAAAATATTTCCACAGGATCACTTTCATCCTGGCGATGATCTGTTCGATCTCCATATCTCCGGTAAACGTCAGTTCCTGAAGCAGTTCTTCCATTCTTCCGGATAACCCGGAGTCCTGACCCAGAATAGCCGCACAATGTCCGTTTCGCAGCTGATCAATCAGTTCATATTCTTTAAACGAACGATACCTCCCCAGATTTTCCTGTGCATATTCCTGGCGAAGATCCGTAAGTGCCGGACGATGCGCCTGTTCTTTTTCGTATAATGCCTGTTCCAGACCGAGCCACAGCATCCCCTGATACAGTTCCTCCTGCCTGCCACCGAGCATATGAAAAAATGTTTCCAGTTTTTGGGCATCATACCACTTATAACTGAGACCGATAATAATATTCAGATACATATCCGCCGTCCCATCCGGTGCATAGGCGAGAAACAGCGGTTCCAGCCCATACTGTTCCGCCGCTGCCCAAACAAAATTTCTCGCTCTCCGTTCTTCCTGCATCTCCTGCTGTTCCATGTCTTTGCACTGTCCTTTTATTATGATAGAGTGTTTATGCGAATTCTTTTCTGCAAGAACCTCATTTTTCTTCAAATAAATCTTCCGGTTTCATCTTTTTTGAGATTCGTCCCCGAATCGTATCCTGAATCAGTGTCTGCTCATATGGGTCAAAGGTTTTATTGGTAATTCCCATGTCCAGCGCATCCTGTACGTTCAATCCTTTTTCCATCAGTGCCACACCATCAAGAAGCCCCCGAAGATCCATGGCACGGGAAGAAATCTGGGCATTTTCACACTTTTTCTGAAGATCCAGGTAGACGGCTGCCAGTTCTTTTGCGCCTTCAGTTTTCAGTGTCGGATAGTGATCCTGTAATAACAAAATCAGGTGTTCCTGCGAGATCATCGGCATCCGGATCACCACAAAGCGGGAAACCAGTGCTTCGTTCAGTTCTTTTGTTCCCGCATACCCATAGTTCATCGTGGCGATGAAACGGGTGGCCGGGTGCAGGTCGATCCGCTCATATCCCGGCACATCGATGCTTCTTCGAAAGTCCAGCGTTCCATGAAGTACCGCCAGAGCTTCACTTTTTGCCATATTAATCTCGTCGAGCACCGCAAATCCACCATGCTGCGCCGCACAGCAGATCGGACCCGGACGGAAAGTTACTTCCTGTTTTTTAAAAGTATCCATACCGATCAGGGATGCAGCATCCATATTGACATGAAACGACACATCCCACCGTGGTCTAGCGAATGCGGCGGCAAGATTTTCCGCAAAAATATTTTTCCCGGTGGCTTTATGACCGACAAGCAAAATATTTTTTCCGCATAAAAGTGCCGTCACTGCCCTTTCCCAGATATCTGTTCCATAATAAATGTTACTCGGAACGGGTATCCTGGACTGAAACTGTGGCTCCACGGGATATTGTTTTCGAAATTCAAGTATGGACTCCTTTAATTCTGGTCTGATCTGCAGATGCTCTATAATATCAAACACAATTGATTACTTCCTTTCTCTTTCTGAAATGCTGTAACTATCATATCACAAATCTGTTATTTGTAAAATCAAGAGATGCATCTGTTTCTTCCTCGGAAATTTCCCGGTGAAAAATGCAATTAAGTAGCAGACACTTCCATTTACTACCATGCCAACGACAGCTGGCCTGCCCATGCTCCTGTCTGTATGTGGTTTGATTATGGGGTTCTGAATGATTTTCTGAAAGAATGGGTAGTTCAAATGGATGAACTGAAATCCGGTGTGATTACCAGAGATGAATATTTTGAATGGAAAATTAACTGGCCACAGACCTGCGATGGTTGTGGAAAATATGAGCCGAAAAGGCAGTAGCAATCTGCCAATGCAGAACTTAGTGAAACTTAATAAAACTTAAATTTATTATGTTTTTCTCTTTAACCAAAGAAAAAGCACTATAAATCGTGATCAGCATTAGTCCAACGGTTTTCAGTGCTTTTTTCATATTGCTCTATTGAATTTTCCTCATTCCACCTCTATAGGTGAAACTTAGCGAAACTTAAATTATGCCTCTTTCAGACTATTAATTTAGATATTCACCAACTGTAGATTATTTCTCAGTGCACCAGTTTCCAACTTACCGCCTGCTGCCTTGCATCCACAAATCTCTTATAAATACCTTCCTGCTTCATTAGTTGCTCATGTATTCCCTGCTGCACAATTCGTCCTTTGTCAACAACCACAATCTGGTCTGCATGTCTGACTGTTTTTAATCTGTGGGCAATCATAATAATCGTTTTTTCCTTTGTAAGTGCATCTACTGCATCCATCAGTTCCTTTTCATTCTCTGGATCAACATTTGCCGTTGCTTCATCCAATATGACGATTGGCGCATCCTTCATAATCGCTCTGGCTATCGAAATACGCTGCTTCTCACCACCGGAAAGTGTGGCTCCTCCTTCTCCGATCACTGTGTCATATCCATTCGGAAGTTTGCTGATGAAATCATGACAACATGCTTTCTTCGCCACTTCCACCACTTCCTCATGACTTGCATCCTGGCGTCCGAATTTAATATTATTCTCAATGGTGTCTGCAAACAAATACACCGACTGAAACACAAATGAGAAATTACTCATCAGACTGTTCATGCTGTAGTCTTTTACATTCACACCTCCAAGTGTCACTTCCCCGGAATCCACATCCCAGAACCTGGCAATCAGATTGCAAAGTGTTGATTTTCCTCCACCAGATGGTCCAACGATTGCTGTCGTCGTTTTCTGCGGAATAGAGAGCGATATATCATCAATGATCTTCCGTTTGTCATAAGAAAACGAGACATTAGAAAGTCTGATATCGTAATTTTCCGGCTGTATTTCTTTACCGTCGATATCCATGGTATCCAGCTCCAATATTACATTTGCTTTATCTACACATACGCTTACCACATGTAAAAGAGATGAATAATTTCCTGCACATTCCAGACTGGCATAAAGCATAAATGCTGAAATTGTCATACCGATCGCATAGACCGCACTCATAGTTCCATTAATATAAAAATATGCACTGCAAGCCACGATCACAGCACCTGTAATTTTGGTTATCACACTTTGCAGAAAATGATAGGGCACAAACAGCATTTCCATCTTTGTATTGATCTTTTCACATGCTTCATTTGCATCATTTAATCTTTTCGCCTGTTTCCCAAGCAAGTTATATGATTTAACTTCTGATATTCCCTGCAGATACTCCATGATCTGGTTTACAAGCTCCGTATCGCATACCACTTTTTGCTCTGAATCTTTTTTACCCGCATTCTGCATCACAGAATTAACCCCAAAGAAAATAAGTACTCCTGCTGCAGCTATCAGTCCGATTCTCCAGTCAAAAATAAACAGCATAAGAATGATCATTGATGTTTCCAGAATTCCCTGCATTGTCAGCATAACCACTCTCGCAGCCACATCGCCAAGTATTTCCATTGTATTGGTTGTAATGGAAGAAATTTCCCCGATACTATTGGAATTGAAATACCCCATCGGCAGATATCGCAGATGTTCTGCAATCTTGATTCTCATAAAAGCACTTGCATTATATCCTCCCTCTGTCTGAAGCACTGTAGAGTATCTCTTGCAGATTACGTCGACTACAATTGCAAGAACCATAATCGCAACGGAGCCTCCAATATATTTTCCTGTCGGTTTCCCACTCAGCAGACCAATCAGTATGTACATAATAGCCGGAATCTTCATTGCTGAGGCAAGAGCCTCTATGAGTCCGACCACTATCGACAGTTTAAATTTATTGCCATTTTCCCTGCCTGAAAAACGAAAGAATTTTGCCAGAATCCCAAACATATCATTCTCCCTCCTTCACCGTATCTTTTACAGAAATATGGGCATTCCACATTTCCTTATAAAGCGGGCATGACACCAGAAGTTCCTCATGTGTGCCATGTGCTGTTACATTTCCATCATTTACAACAAAGATCTGGTCACTGTCCTTAACAGTAGAAAGTCTGTGTGCTATTACGATCAGGGTCTTCCCTGCTACCAGTTTTGCGATAGAATTCTGCAGAATTGCCTCATTTTCCGGATCTGTGTAGGCAGTTGCCTCATCAAGGATCACGATCGGAGCATCCTTTAACATTGCTCTTGCAATGGAGATACGCTGCCTCTCGCCACCTGACAGATGTCCTCCTGCACCTCCTACAACCGTATCAAATCCATTCTCCAACTGCATGATAAATTCATAGCATCCACTTTTCTTTGTCACCTCGATGATCTGTTCATCTGTAGCCTCCGGATTTCCCTGTCTGATATTTTCACGGACTGTTTCATTAAACAGATAATTGTCCTGTGCAACATATGCAATTTTCCGATTAAAATCTGCAAATGCCAGTTCTTTGACATCAACTCCACCGATTTTGATGCTTCCGGAATCCACATCCCACAGGGACGCAATCAGCTTTGCGATGGTCGACTTGCCGCTTCCGGAAGGTCCTACGATTGCATTTACCGTTCCTGCTTTCAGCTCCATAGTTACTCCGTGCAGGATTTCTTTGTCGTGATAACCAAATCTGACATCTTCAAGAGTAACGGAGTTATCTTTTGGAACACTTTTACTTTTCTCTGGACGTTCAAGCTCCGGCTGTTCCAGAATTCCTGCCACTTCACCAACAATCACTCCGATCTTGCCAAGATCATCTGTATAGGAACCCACTGTGATCAACGGTCCAACGATTCCAAGTGATAAAATAATGCAGATGACAAAATCTGAAATCGCAAGTGTTCCATTGGCTACATAATGTGCCCCAAACGGCAATACCGTAAGAAGCGTATAAGGTGTGACCACCATCATCAGTCCATGAAAGATCGAGCACCGTTTCATCCAGGAAATAAAGGAATCCGCATATTCAAAAGCCGCCTTTGTAAATTTGGCATAAGAACTTTCTGTCTTTCCAAATGCCTTGATTACTTCAATTCCGTCAATATATTCCACTGCCGCATCATTCAGATCTTTTGTTGTCTGAACTGTTCTTTCAAAACTTGGCTTATAATCCAGCATCATTCCAAAATAAGAGAAAAGTCCAACGATAACTGGAACCAAAGACCAGAGTGCCAGTCTCCAGTCTGTCAGAAAGAAATAAATTAAAATCACAACCGGCGCCAGCAGATTGGACGTGAATTCCGGGACAATATGCGCCAGTGTTGTCTCGATACTGTCGATTCTTTCCACCATAATATTTTTAAATGTACCGGAAGGTGTGTCTTTCACATAGCCAAGAGGCACCCGCGCCAGCTTGTCACAGCAGGATTTTCTTATATTTGCAAGTACTGCAAACGTTGCTTTATGCGACAATGCTGTCGAGAGTGAATGAAGCAATTCTGCAATGATAAACGACAATGCGATCAGAACCGCTTTCACCAGATATTTTTCAAACTCCTTTTCACCACTCAAAAACAGTTTTACTACATCTGCAATAATAAAGTACGGAAAAATCTTAAAAATCACATTTCCTATTGCAAGTAGCACACTCCATACATAGGCAATTCTTTTTTGTCCGGCCCATGTCAGGATCCAACTGACTGCCGACTTCTTTTTTTCTTTCACATATGTTCACTCCTTACGTTCGTTTTATTGTTTCGTTTTATTGTTTTACCTTCTGTTA
>OCPX01002495.1_pt1 | contig 11430 bp, 9 predicted proteins | sample 1538771 | NCBI WGS metagenome assembly OCPX01 (sample SAMN04571725, study PRJEB22368) | human gut metagenome | biome: human gut; material: stool | host: Homo sapiens | place: Luxembourg | collected 2012-11-01 | reverse complement strand
GTTACTTGCCGAGGGCAAGCGCTTCGGCCATCACGCGGAAGACTTCCGTGGAGTTCATGAAGCCGCGGATCTGTTCGGCGTTCGGACCCTGGGCAGTCACGACCAGATCGTCGACCGTGTGCACGCCCTGGCTTTCGTTTCGCGGGAGGTTGCCCTCGACGAAGTGGCCGCCCTCGACGTCCTTGTACCTGGCGTCGGCGACGTATTCGCCCTTTTCGTTCTTGACGGCCGGGTTGAAGGTGGCGTCAGGATAGGAGCGGTACGTTTCGTAGTAGTCGGGGTGGGCACCGAAGAAGACGGCAAGACGCTTGGAGGGCTGGAAGTTGTCGGGGAAGCCGTCCTTGTCCTTGTCCTCGTAGTTCGGGTAGCCGGCGTCGGCATAGACGCCCACCTTTTCGCGCATGTCCTTGCCCGGCTTGTTGTCGTCCACCGTGCCGGCGACGGAGATCGAGTGCGTGTGGTCGCCCGTCACGATGAGCAGCGTGTCGGGGTTCTTGGCGCAGTAGGCCTTGGCGCGCTCGACCACCTTGTCGAAGGCGATCGTGTCGCCCACGGAGCGGGTCCAGTCGAGCGGGTGGGAGTACTTGTCCACGAGGCCCGCCTCGAGCATCAGGAAGAAGCCGTCCTTGTTCTTCTCGAGCACTTTGACGGCGGCGTCGAAGGATTCGGTCAGATCAGGCTGGTTCGGGAACTTCTTGACGGTGTTGCCCTTCCACTGGTGGCGGTCGACCCAGCCGTCCATGTTGCCGGTGTGAAAGAGGCCGAGCAGGCGGTCGGGCGTCTGGCCGGAGACGGCGCTGAGCATTTCCGTGCGGTCCGTGACGAGCTTGTAGCCGGCGTCGCCGAACTTCTGGATGTAGTTGATGCTGTCCTTGCGCTTGGAGCCGGCGGTTTCCTTCGGGAGGAAGTAGGCGGAGCCGCCGCCGAGGATGACCTCGGGCTTGACGTTGTAGAACATCCCGACGATGTCGGCCTTGTCGGCGCGGCGGCGGGTGTGGGAGACGACGGAGGCGGGCGTGGCGTCCTCGATCTCGGCGTCGCTCACGACGCCGATGGCCTTGTTGGTCTTGCGGCGCAGAAGCTCGGCGATCGTCTCCTGCTTCGGATCGTCCTGGCTGGCCTGGGTGCGGTCGGCGTAGACGCCGAGGGCGTTGACGCTCGACTTGTGGCCCGTCATGTAGGCGGAGGCGGTGTTGGCGCTGTCGGCGGCGATCGTGTCGACGGAGCTCGTGCCGAGAAGAGCCATGTGCGGCATGTCGTCCATGGCGAGCGGAGCGTTGTACATGCCGTTCGTCACGCCCTTGGAGAGGATGCGGGCGGCGGTGCGGTGACCGACGGAGAGGCCGTCGGCAAGAAGAATGATGACGTTCTTGGCAACCGGCTTTTCTGGCGTCGTGTAGATGTCCCAGTTGGCGCGCATTTCGCCTTCGGGGCTCTTGACGATGACTTCGTAGCGGCCGGGCTTCTTGATCTCGACGTCGCGGACGACGAGGGCGGAACCGTGGACGTTGTCCTCCTTCTCCATCCAGACTTCCTTGCCGGAGAGCGTCTTGGAGTAGTCGGCACCGTTGATCTGAACGGTGACGTCCTTGCGGGCGACGCTCTTGTCAAGCTCGATCTTGAAGTCGAAGCGGGCGTTCGTCATGAAGCGGGCCTGATCGACGGGATAGATCTGGGCGGCGCCGGCCTGGCCGGCGGCAATGAGGGAGAGAAGCGCTGCGGAGACGGCAGCGGTCGCGGTCTTGATTTTCACAATGAATTCCTTCAACAAACAATGGTCCGAAGGCGCCGGGCCTTCGGATGGAGCAAAGTCTAGGAATTCGATTTGACGATCCCGTGTCGGCTTCGTGAATTGATGATGACCGCGAGGAGGAAATGATGACGGAACCGTGTCGGACGGGACTCAGTCGGCGAGAAGGCTCCAGATGCCCGCAAGGCAGAGGCCGATGAAGGCGAGGAGCGCGATGCACTTGAGAAGCGCGACGGCGGACTCAAGACCGCCTGGCGCACGGGCGGGCGCCTCGGGCGCGGCGGCGCTTTCCGTCACGGGATCCGTCTGCTCGGGCGCTTCGATCTCCGCGTTCGTCTTTCCTGCGCTGCAGCGTCGGCCTGCAGGCTTGTCGAGGCGGGTGCGGCTGTAGATGCCCGTGCCCGGCAGCCCAGCGTTGAGGTAGGTGCCGCGCTTGCCGACCGAGACGCTCGCGCCCTTGCGGCCGACCGTGGCGCTGACGCCCGACTTGGAGAGGTTGAGCGTGACGCCGGGAAGAATCTTGATGCGCTTTCTGAAAAAGAGTGCCATGGCTGTTCGGGAAGCTTGTTTGCCGGGAGGATTCAGGCTCGGACGGCGCAGGCGTGCGCGGCCGGAGCCCAATAGCAAAAAAGGCAGAAAGCCGAAGCTTTCTGCCTTTCGAATTCTGGCGGAAGGGGAGGGATTCGAACCCTCGATACGGAATTTCCGTATGCCGCCTTTCCAGGGCGGTACATTCAACCACTCTGCCACCCTTCCATAGGTGTTCAGCGAACATGCCGGCCGTGGTGATTGGCTTTGTCGACACGTCGAATTTGCTGAGGAGACGAAGTATGCCTGAGTTTTTTGAAAAAGTCAAGAAACGTTTGAAAAAAACTGCAGACGGCATGCGGGATGTGCCGGGACGCCGCCGCACGCATGAAAAAAGGCAGGAAGCCGAAGCTTCCTGCCTTTCTGAATCTTGGCGGAAGGGGAGGGATTCGAACCCTCGATACGGAATTTCCGTATGCCGCCTTTCCAGGGCGGTACATTCAACCACTCTGCCACCCTTCCAAGATGGAGCGAGCTGACGGTTTCGTCAGAGAGCGCAATTGTACAGTATATTTTTAAAGTCGTGTGAACTTTTTTCGGCTCCTGCCTCAAGGGCGTGCGGGAGGACGGTGATGGGAATCAAGATCTGCAACCTGTGCTGCGGTCACGGACATGTGTTCGAGGGATGGTTTCGCTCCGATGAGGAGCTGGAGGCGGACCTGAAGGAAGGCCGCATCGAGTGTCCCGTGTGCGGAGATCCGTGCGTTGCCAAGCGCCCGAGCGCTCCCAACTTTGTCAGAGTGCAGGGGACGACGAGGACGGACGTTGCGGCCGACGTCGCCGCCCGCGGCTGGGAGAGGGCCCGCGAAATGCAGGCGGACGCCATGAAGGTGCTGCGTGAGGCCGCCGCGATGGCCGAGGACGTCGGCGAGCGCTTTCCCGAAACTGTGAGAGACATTCATGACGGGCGCGCCGAGAGGCGCCTGGTGAAGGGCACCTGTTCGGGCGAGGAGGCTCAGGCGTTGCATGAGGAGGGCATTCCCGTGATGCCTCTCCCTGATGCGGTCTCTAGGCGGCTCAACTGAGCTCCTTTTCTGCAGCGCAGCGCGGCGTTGTACAATGCCGATACCCTTTCAAAACACTCTTTGACTTCGGAGACAGACATGCCCCAGCAAGCCCGTGACGCTGAATTCGCGCCTCACGCCGCCATCGACCTTCGCGACCAGAACAGCATGTTCCTTGCGCTCGAGGAGCTCGGAATCGCCTGCATGCAGGACGCCTGGATCCGCAGCAACGACCCCGGCCACAAGGATGCGGCCGCCGTCCACGAGCAGGCCGAGGAATTCCTCGCCGACATCCTGATGCTTCTTTCGACGGGCGGTGACGAGTCCCGCATCGTGCAGAACGGCTGGGCGGGCGCCGAGCCTGCGCGCCTCGCTTCGTCAGGAACTTGCCGCCGAGACGGCCGCTCAGGGTCTTCAGGGCGGCACGGACGCCATGTCCGATGAGGTCGTGATCCGTCTTGCGCTCTCCTGCTATCTCAAGGACCTCGAGCTTCTGACGGCGCGCGATGCGCATGAGAAGATGCTCGGCCGCAAGATCGAGCCCAAGGAGTACATCGACTTCATGATCGGTTGGAGCGGTGTTTTCAGTGGTGCAAAGCCCTCTCTTGAGCTCCCGATGGCATTCATGATCTTCAAGGGTGCGCAAAAACACTGAGGAAAAAATCACGCGCACCATTTGCGCGCAAAACCTTGAAAACGATAGACTGACAGGCAGATCGGCGAGTTTGAGAGCGCCGGGCCCGTCAATATGGCCTGGGATCCGCACCTACCGGATCCTTCAGGCCATTTTTTCGTGTTCCGGAAAGACGCTTGAAGCCGACGAAATCCCCCCAAAGCCAACCCGGAGAAAAACATGGAAACAGGAACGGGAGTCAACGCACTGACAATCGTCTTTGCCGCGCTCTGTATCTTTGCCATTGCTTACCGCTTCTACGGTCTCTTCATCGCGACCAAGGTCCTCAGCCTCAATGAAGCCCGCAAGACGCCTGCCGTCAAGTACAGCGACGGGCAGGACTATGTCCCGACCAACAAGTACGTGCTCTTTGGCCACCATTTCGCAGCCATTGCGGCAGCCGGCCCGCTTCTCGGCCCAGTTCTCGCAGCGCAGTTCGGCTACATGCCGGGCCTGCTCTGGATTCTGATCGGCTGCGTGCTCGCAGGCGGCGTGCACGACATGGTCGTGCTTTTCTGCTCCGTGCGCCACCGCGGCCGCTCGCTCGCCTACATCGCGACGCAGGAGATCGACAGGACGACGGGCTTCGTCGCCTCGTGGGCCGTCCTCGCGATTCTGATCCTGACGCTCGCGGGCCTCTCGATCGCCGTGGTCAACGCCATGCACAACTCGCTCTGGTCGACCTACACGGTCGCCGCGACGATTCCCATCGCCATTCTGATGGGCCTCTACATGCAGATCTGGCGCAAGGGCGACGTGGTTGGCGCGACGGTCATCGGCGTCGTGTTCCTCTTCCTCTGCATCCTTTCCGGTCCGTGGGTCGCCGCCCATCCCGAATACTTCGGCTGGCTCGACATCGACCGCAAGGCGATGAGCATCCTCATCCCGATCTACGGCTTCTTCGCCTCCGTTCTTCCCGTGTGGCTCCTGCTGCTGCCGCGCGACTACCTCTCCACCTTCCTCAAGATCGGCACGATCGGCGCCCTCGCCATCGGCATCGCCTTCGTGATGCCGAACTTCCAGATGCCGGCCTTCACGGACTTCATCCACGGCGGCGGCCCGATCGTGGGCGGTCCCGTCATTCCGTTCATCTTCATCACGATCGCCTGCGGCGCGCTCTCGGGCTTCCACGCCACGATCGGCACGGGTACGACCCCGAAGATGGTCGGCAACGAACGCGACGTGCTCTTCGTGGGCTACGGCGCCATGCTGATGGAAGGCTTCGTGGCCATCATGGCCCTTGTCGCCGCCTGCGTGCTGGTGCCCGCCGACTACTTCGCCATCAATGCGCCCGCCGAGAAGTTCCAGGCGCTCGGCATGGCCGTGCAGGAGCTTCCGCGCCTTGAAGCCGAGGTTCAGGAAAGTCTGATGGCCCGTCCGGGCGGCAGCGTCTCGCTCGCCGTCGGCATGGCCCACATCTTCTCCAAGATCCCGTTCATGGAACACCTGATGGCCTACTGGTACCACTTCGCCATCATGTTCGAAGCCGTCTTCATTCTGACGGCCGTGGACGCCGGCACCCGCGTCGGCCGCTTCTTCCTTCAGGAAATGATCGGCAAGGTCATCCCGAAGTTTGCGGACAAGGAATGGGTTCCGGGTGTGATCATCACCTCGGTGCTCTTCACGGGCTCCTGGGGATATCTCGTTTACTCGGGCGACATCGGCTCCATCTGGCCGCTCTTCGGTATCTGCAACCAGCTGCTCGCCAGCGTGACGCTTCTGATCGGCACCACCGTGATCCTGCGCATGAACAAGGCGAAGTACGCCTGGATCACGGGCGTGCCCGGCCTCTTCATGACCGTCATCACGTTTTGGGCGGGCATCTGGCTCATCGTCAACCAGTACCTGCCAGGCGGCAAGATCCTGCTTGCCACGCTCTCCGTGATCGTCATGCTCCTCATGCTCTTCGTGATCTACGGCACGTTGCGCCGCTGGTTCGCGCTCCTTGCGATCCACACGACGACGAAGGACGAGTACGGCGAAGACGTGAAGGTCGTGGTTCAGGAATAATCCTCCAGACTTCCGCTTCGTGAAGCATGCAGGCCCGCCGGTCGAAGGACTGGCGGGCCTGCTTTTGGAGAGTCCGATTTTCGGTAAACTGTGGTCACCTATCATTCGGGTCCCGCCATTCCGGAGGGACCTTCCAGCATTCGGGAGACAGCACCGTGCCGAGCAATCAGTACGAGACCCTGATGCGCCACGTATACGAACACGGCACGCACAAGTCCGACCGCACAGGCACCGGCACGCGATCCGTCTTCGGCTACCAGATGCGCTTCAATCTGGCGGAAGGCTTTCCGCTTGTCACGACGAAGAAGCTTCACCTTCGCTCGATCATTCACGAACTGCTCTGGTTCCTTCAGGGCAGCTCCAACATCAAGTACTTGCACGACAACGGCGTGACGATCTGGGACGAGTGGGCCGACGAGAACGGCGACCTCGGCCCCGTCTACGGCGTCCAGTGGCGCAGCTGGCCCGCACCCGACGGCAGCCACGTCGACCAGATCGAGAACCTGATGCAGCAGCTCAGGACCAATCCCGACAGCCGCCGCATGATCGTGTGCGCCTGGAATCCGGGCCTCGTGGACCAGATGGCGCTTCCGCCCTGCCACTGCCTTTTCCAGTTCTACGTGGCCGACGGCAGGCTCTCCTGCCAGCTCTACCAGCGCTCCTGCGACATCTTCCTCGGCGTGCCCTTCAACATCGCGAGCTACGCGCTGCTCACGCACATGGTGGCGCAGCAGGCGGGCCTCGAGGTCGGAGACTTCGTCTGGACGGGCGGCGACTGCCACCTCTATGACAATCACATGGAGCAGACCGAGCTTCAGCTCTCCCGCGAGCCGCGTCCCTATCCGCAGCTCGTGATCAGGCGCAAGCCCGACTCCATCTTCGACTACAGGTTCGAGGACTTCGAAATCACCGGCTACGATCCGTGGCCCCACATCAAGGCGCCCGTCGCCGTCTGAGGAGAGACTCATGAAGATCGCACTCATCGTCGCAGCCGCACGCAACGGCGTCATCGGCGGCGGCAACAAGATGCTCTGGCGCGTGCCCGAGGACTTCGCCCACTTCAAGCGCACCACGATGGGCCACCCCATCGTCATGGGCCGCAAGACCTGGGAGTCCATCGGTCGTCCGCTTCCCGGCCGCCGCAACGTGGTCGTCACGCGCAATGCGGACTACCGCGCCGAAGGCGCCGAAGTGGTTCCTTCCCTCGAGGAGGCCTTCAGGACGCTCGCTGACACGGACACCGTCTTCGTGATCGGCGGCGGCGAGATTTACCGTCAGGCTCTTCCGTCGGCCGACGTCGTGTGGCTGACGAAGATCGACGCCGACTTCGAGGGCGACACGACCTTCCCCGAGCTCCCCGAGTCCGAATGGACCACCGAGGTGCTCGAAATGCTCGAGCCGACCGAGTCCCGCTCTTTCGAGGTGACCTTCTGCCGCTGCGAACGCCGCGCCTGACGACCTCCTGAGGACGGACGCAGGAAAAGACAGGGCCCGCATGGAACGCAGCTTCCACGCGGGCCTTTTCATGCGAATGAAGACCTCATGCACGGGGTTGTGGGTAAGTTATCCACAGAAAATGTGCATAAAGGTTGAAAAAGCGGGGTCTTCTACGGGAATGACCCTGCAAAATATGATTGATGCAGTTTGCATAAATTTTGTGCAAACGTGGGTTGTCCACAGGAGTTTCGTGCTGAAAAATTAGAAGGCCTGAAATCGCCTGAAAAAGTGTAACGAAAAAGCCGCTGTTTTCAGACGAAAACAGCGGCTTTGGAATGGCTGGTGCGGTAGGCAGGATTCGAACCCACGACCCTCTGGTTCGTAGCCAGATACTCTATCCAACTGAGCTACTACCGCACACTTGTGTTCTACAGAGTTGATGGTGCGGTAGGCAGGATTCGAACCCACGACCCTCTGGTTCGTAGCCAGATACTCTATCCAACTGAGCTACTACCGCGTCAAAACTGTAGGAGCAGAATATTAGCGAACCCGAAGAAAAAAGGCAAGGCTTTTTGTGAAAATACCGCAAATGTGGTATCTGTTTCCTTCCTGTTCAGTCGATTTGCTTGCGGGACAGTCTTTTCGGGCGGGCATGAAAAAAGGCCCCCGAAGCGGATGCTTCAGGGACCTTGATCAGGGTTCGGACCGGCCGGAGGTCAGTCCTCGCGGCGCCTGATGACGGTGACGTATTCGCCCGCCGCCTCGTCCGTGTTCTGGCTCACGAGCTCGTGGCCCGTCTGGCGGCAGAATTCCGCCAGATCGGCCAGGCTGTGCCTGTCGGTGCTGACGACGCGCAGGAGGGTGCCGCCCGCCATCTTGGCGAGGGCCTTCTTGGCGCGCAGCACCGGCATCGGGCAGTTGAGGCCGGGCAGGCAGAGGTCGACGACTTCGAGCGTTTCGGTCATCGTGCGTCCTCAGAGCTTGGCTTCGACCCAGGCCTGAACGTCGGCGAGCGCGGCGTCGAGGCCTTCGGCGCTCTGGGCGCCGGCCATGGCCATGTCGGGCTTGCCGCCGCCCTTGCCGCCGAGCTTCTGCGCGACGGAGTTGACGAGTTCGCCGGCCTTGACGCGGTCGGTGAGGTCGCGGCTGACGCCCGCAGCGAGCTGGACGCGGCCTTCGGCGCTGACGGCGGCGAGGACGGCCACGGCGGTGCCGAGCTTGTCCTTGACCTTGTCCATCGTTTCGCGCAGGGCCTTGGCGTCGGCGCCGTCCATGCGGGCGGCGAGGACCTTGATGCCCTTCACCTCGATGGCCTTTTCAAGGAGCGTGTCGCCCATGCGGCTGGCCATCTGGCTCTTGAGCTGTTCGAGCTGCTTTTCGAGGGCCTTGACGTTGGCCATCATGTCGTCGATCTTGGACGGCAGGTCGCAGGCCTTGACGTTGAAGCGGAAGGCGGCCTGGCCGAGGAGGGCGGCATTCTTCTGGGCTTCGGCAAGGGCGTTCATGCCCGTGACGGCCTCGATGCGGCGGATGCCGGCGGCAACGCCCGCTTCGCCGAGGATCTTGAAGGAGCCGATGTCGCCCGTGCGCACGACGTGCGTGCCGCCGCAGAGCTCGACGGAGTTGCCGATCGTCTCAACGCGGACGATGTCGCCGTACTTTTCGCCGAAGAGCATCGTGGCGCCGGTCTTGCGGGCTTCTTCAAGCGGCAGGACTTCGGCCTTCGTGGCCGTGTTGGCGAGGATCTGCTCGTTGACGAGGTCTTCGACGCGGGCGATCTGCTCGGTCGTCATGGCCTGGCTGTGGGAGAAGTCGAAGCGCAGCTCGGTCGGGGAGACGAGGGAGCCCTTCTGTTCGACGTGCTCGCCGAGGACCTTACGCAGGGCCTGCTGGAGAAGGTGGGTCGCTGAGTGGTTGCGCTGCGTGGCGTGGCGGCGGTCGGCGTCGACCGTCAGGCGGAACTTGTCGCCCACGGCGATGCGGCCTTCCTCGACGTGGCAGGAGTGGCCCGTGACCTTGCCCTTGACGCGGATCGTGTCGAGCACGCCGGCGAGGGAGGCGTCGTTGCGACAGTGGCCGCGGTCGCCGACCTGGCCGCCCTGTTCGGCATAGAACGGGGTGCGGTCGAAGACGACGATGCAGTCGTCGCCCGCTTCGGCGAGTTCGACGGCCTGCCCGTCCTTGTAGACGGCGAGAACCGTGGCTTCGTTCTCTTCGAGCGTTTCGTAGCCGGTGAAGACCGTGTCGGCGCCCGTGTATTCGAGGCCGGCGGCCATCTTGAACTTGGCGCTGGCGCGGGCGGCCTCGCGCTGGCGGGCCATGGCGGCGTCAAAGCCGTCGAAGTCGATCTTGACGTCGCGTTCGCGGCAGACGTCGCCCGTCAGGTCGGCGGGGAAGCCGTAAGTGTCGTGCAGCTTGAAGACGACTTCGCCGTCAAGCACGCCGTCCTTGGAGCCGGCAATGGCGGCGTCGAGGATTTCCATGCCCTTGGAGAGCGTGAGGAAGAAGCGGCGTTCCTCTTCTTCGATGACCTTCTCGATGCGCGGATTGTTGATTTCCGGATAGGCTTCGGCCATTTCGGCGCGAACGGCGTCGACGAGCTTGTAGAAGAAGGGCTTGCGGGCGCCGAGCTTGTAGCCGTGGCGGATGGCGCGGCGGCAGATGCGGCGCAGCACGTAGGCGCGGCCTTCGTTGCCCGGGACGATGCCGTCGGCGACGGAGAACGTGCAGGCGCGGATGTGGTCAGCGATCACCTTGAGGGACGGGGATTCCGGATCGACGGCTTCGCCGCTCGTCTCCTCAAGGACGCGCTTGACGCTGGCGAGCAGGTTCTTGAAGAGGTCGATGTCGTAGTTGTTGTGCACGCCCTGGAGAACGGCGGCAATGCGCTCAAGACCCATGCCCGTGTCGACGGAGGGCTTCGGAAGCTTGTGCATGACGCCGCGCTCGTCGCGGTTGAACTGCATGAAAACGAGGTTCCAGATCTCGATGTAGCGGTCGCCGTCTTCCTCGGGGCTCCCCGGAGGGCCGCCCTGGATCTTGTCGCCGTGGTCGTAGAAGATTTCGGTGCAGGGACCACACGGCCCCGTGTCGCCCATCATCCAGAAGTTGTCGGACATGTAGCGGGCGCCCTTGTTGTCGCCGATGCGGACGATGCGCTCGGCGGGAACGCCGACTTCCTCGTGCCAGATGTTGTAGGCCTCGTCGTCCTCGGCATAGACCGTGACCCAGAGCTTTTCGGCGGGCAACATGAAGTGCTTCGTCAGGAGCTCCCAGGCGAAGTTGATGGCGTCATGCTTGAAGTAGTCGCCGAACGAGAAGTTGCCGAGCATCTCGAAGAACGTGTGGTGGCGGGCGGTGTAGCCGACGTTGTCAAGGTCGTTGTGCTTGCCGCCGGCGCGGATGCACTTCTGGGACGTCGTGGCGCGGGTGTACGGGCGCTTGTCGAAGCCGAGGAACACGTCCTTGAACTGGTTCATGCCGGCGTTCGTGAAGAGAAGCGTCGGGTCATGGGCGGGGACGACCGGGCTCGAGGCGACGATCGTGTGGCCCTTGCTTTCGTAGAAGTTCAGAAAGGTGCGGCGAATGTCTGCGACTTTCATAAATGGGTTTTCGGGACTCCCTGTCAGGCGGCGTGCGCCTGGTCAGGGCCGTTCCATCTCCTATAGGTTTTTGTCAATTCGGTGCCGTGCAGCTGCATCCGGAGGCGGGATGCTCCGGCCGGCGGCGGGAACGGAGGTCGGTCTGCCTGTGGCGGCGACGGCGAGCTCCGAGGCGGCCCGCTCTGGCTGACGGCCGGCAGTGCCGGCCGCGGCATGAACGGTGTGTCGGGAGCCTTCGTGAAGACTCGGGACGAAAACTCATATTTTACCCCCATCGCATGGGTTCGGCCCTGCAACTCCCTGTCGGAATGCGGATTTTCATGCCCTGAGGGTCGAAACGGGGGCCGGATCGTGCAAAAAGGAGAC
>OCPX01002483.1_pt1 | contig 11472 bp, 5 predicted proteins | sample 1538771 | NCBI WGS metagenome assembly OCPX01 (sample SAMN04571725, study PRJEB22368) | human gut metagenome | biome: human gut; material: stool | host: Homo sapiens | place: Luxembourg | collected 2012-11-01 | reverse complement strand
GGCAGCTCGCTGCACATCTTCAGCCACTTGGCGTGCTGGGCGAACATGGAGTCCACGATGCGGATGAAGGCCTCATAGCTGTCGAAGAAGCCGTGACGGCCCGTCAGGAGGTAGCCCTCCAAAAAGCCCTCGCAGAAATGCTCGGAGAGCATGGAGTCCATGACCCGGCCGTCCGGGTCCAGATGGTCGTCGATGCCGGGGATCTGCTGGTCCAGGAAGCGGCGGCCCGTCACCTCGAACACTGCCTGCAAGCGGTTGGAGGCCGTCTCGTCGGGGGCGAAGATGCGGAAGTTGCGGGACTCCATGTTCAGCTTCATCACGTCCCGGACGTAGGTACCCAGCACATACATATCCTGCGCCTCCACGGCGCCGGGGGCCTTGACATCCACGGCGTAGTCCCGGAAATCGGGGGTCCGCAGGTCACGCAGCAGCAGTCCGCCGTTAGCATGAGGGTTAGCGCCCATGCGGCGGCGGCCCGTGGGCGGGAAGGAGGCGATGAGCTCCACCGGCGTACCGTCGGGGTTAAAGAGTTCCTCCGGCTTATAAGAGCGCAGCCACGCCTCCAGCTGGACGAGGTGCCGGTCGGTGTCTGTCCCCATGGAGATAGGCACCTGATGGGCTCGCCAGCAGTTCTCCACCGGCAGCCCGTCCACCTCCTTGGGGCCGGTCCAGCCCTTGGGGGTGCGCAGCACGATCATGGGCCAGCGGGGCCGCTTGGCCTCGCCGGTCTTGCGGGCCTCCCGCTGGATGCGCTTGATCTCCCGGATGGCCCGGTCCAGCGCCGCCGCCATCTGCTGGTGCATGACCATGGGATCGTCGCCCTCCACAAAGTACGGCTCCCAGCCGCAGCCACGGAAGAAGCACTCCACCTCCTCGTGACTCATGCGGGAGAAGATGGTGGGGTTGGCGATCTTGAAGCCGTTGAGGTGCAGAATGGGCAGCACAGCGCCGTCGGTGATGGGGTTGACGAATTTGTTGCCGTGCCACGAGGTGGCCAGCGGGCCGGTCTCCGCCTCGCCGTCGCCCACCACACAGGCAGCGATCAGATCGGGGTTATCCGCCACGGCGCCGAAGGCGTGGGCCAACGAGTAGCCCAGCTCGCCGCCCTCATGGATGGAGCCGGGGGTCTCCGGCGCCACATGGCTGGGGATGCCGCCGGGGAAGGAGAACCGCTTGAAGAGCTTCTGCATCCCCTCCTTGTCTCGGGTGATGTTGGGATAGACCTCGGTATAGCTGCCGTCCAGCCAGTCCTGCGCCACCATGGCGTTGCCGCCGTGGCCGGGGCCGGAGAGATAGATCATATCCAGATCGTTGCGCTTGATGACCCGATCCAGATGGGTATAGATGAAGTTCTGGCCGGGGCAGGTCCCCCAGTGTCCCACGATGGTCTGCTTGAGGTCGCTTTTGACCAGCGGGCGCTCCAGGAGGGGGTTATCCATCAGATACAGCTGGCAGGCCGTCAGATAGTTGGCGGCACGCCAGTAGGCGTGAAGCTGCCGCAGCTCCTGCTCGCTCAGCGGCTGCTTTTTGGAGAAGCGGATGCCGGTTTTGATGGTAGGCATGGGAAATCCTCCTTACTAAAAATATTCTTCACTGCTGAAATATCCTCTGCTGCCGAAATGTCCTCTGCTGCCGAAATGTCCTCTGCTGCCGAAATGTCCTCTGCTGCCGAAATGCTCTTGGCAGCAGGTGCGGTGAAACGGTCACAACAAGGTCTCCCCCGATCTGGCCGATTTCTGACACGAACCGGACACTTTTCTCACCGATCGCTGACAGGAATTTTGTCCTGTCAATGTCCATTTTTGGTACCACGTCCGGTACCATCGATGGACGAGGGCAATCACGCCTGACAGCGTGTCTTTCCGGCGCTTTTGTCCTTTTCGTCTTGGCGGGCGCCGTCTGCATCTCAAAAAACAAAAATCACTCGAAGATCCATCGTTGGCAGGTGCCTTGCAGTTTTGCCGGAGCAGAAATGCAACCAGACAGGGAAAGACCCGCAGAGCATACTTTCCGTATGGTCAAGGGGATCGACGCAGTATGGGCGGATTTCTGCCCGGCAAAACCGTGTTTGCCCTTGTTCATGGATGGTAAGTACACCATAATACAAAAGTTACCCTGCGTCAAGTCGAAATCTTCCTCCTCTCGACCGAAAAAACCTCCGGAAAAAACACTTGCCAGATGGATCATCCTTCGGTTATAACAGAACATATATCCGGCGGATCTGACCGGGTATCCCATGGAGAATGTGAGATCATAAATGTCACTCTGCCCATGTCGTGAGATCATAAATGTCACTCTGCCCATGTCGGACGGCGAAGGGGCATTTCTTTTTTGCGCTCCGGGATCTGAGAGCAGCTCCCATGAACGCAGGAGGGCAGTTCTATGCCGAAAACAAAATGGGGATCCGTTATTTTTACCGCCTACAAATTCTTTGACTCCAAGGAGTTTCTCTTTTTCGTGGTGCCGGAGGATATCCGCACCGAGGGCTTCGCCGCGGCTCAGCACTCCTTACAGGGAAACGCCGCCCTGCCCCCGGCAGAGCGTGGGGCGGCCATTCCGGCGGCCTGCCGCTGGCTGTCGGAGACACGGGCGCTGGTGTTCATCGAAAACGACGCCGAGTCCCTGCTGCGCCGTCTGCCGCAGGACATCCTCTCCACCCACTACCATGACAATGAGGGACACATCCGGGCGCTGCCGGAGGCGAGCGGCCTGTGTCCCCGTGGCGGCACCGCTCTGGCCGCCGTCCGGGGCCTGATGCTGACGGTCTCTCACCAGGATCAGATCGGTCAGCTGTATCCGCAGGTCCTCTCCCTGCTGGTCGGCGGGGCCTGCCGGGAGCTGTTTTAACAGGGGAAGGCTGCAGCGATGCGGCGTTTCCAAGGGATATCGGTTCGCCCATTCTAACCAAGCATTTTACCCGATGGTCAAATTCCCCTAACTTCCAAGTCGCAGGAAGGAAGGTACGTTCATGGAATGTGATAGTTCCGTTTTCTCATTGTCCGACACCTCCTGACGTTTTCATGATACCCAGAAAGCTGCCGAGGCACAAAGATGCGATATATGACAGGCAGAAAACAATAAGGCTCCGACCTTGTGAGCCAGAGTCTTATTGCTTGCCGTTGCGAATGTCACTTTCCGTATTTTGAAATTACCGCCTTATAGGGCTGTGACATGGCCTCTCCTTTTTTTGTTTTCAGAAGGTCATCGACTGCCGCAGCAGCCGACCCAACGGGCCTCAGATGACCTGATACTCCTTCAGCAGCTTCTCGATATCGGTGCCGTGGATCTTGCTGAGGACCTTCTTCAGGGCCATCTTTTCCACCAGATTCAACTCCATATCGATGGGTTTCTTGCCGTCCCGCAGCTTCACGGTGGCATCCAGCAGATCCCGGACATCATATACGCTGCCCCAGACCTCCGGCACGCCACGATCCACGTTCAGCAGGGTGTACACGGCCTCCATACCGGTCCGCATGGAGTACTCCGTGGTGAAGATGGTGTCCCGTGGTGTCTCGGCAAACTGGCCCAGAAAGGCGAAGTTCACAGCGCCGTCGGGTACGACCTTGGGCCGATCGCCGTAGGCACGGGGCATGAAGAAGGCGTCGATATAGGGCATCATCACAGGGACGGTGTTGGCGCTATTGGCGGCCATGTCCTCGATCTCGCTCTCCGGCACGCCGATGTGATACAGCCACTCCATGCAGATCTCCTTACCGGTACACTCCCGCATGGGCTTTTTCACATAGTCACCGGGCTTGTCGGTGAACAGGGCATACACCCACACCAGGCAGTGATCCTTGGGCTGCTGGCGGAACTGAGGCTGGCGGTTGATGGTCCAACTCATGAGCCAGCTGGAGTCCTTCACGGTGACGATACCTCCGGTGACTACCTTGCCGGTGAAGGGATCCCGCTTGCAGATGTTCTTGATATAGGGGATGATGCGCTGATCCAGCGTCTCCACCGTGGCGCTCATCCAGTTGGTCTGCTCCGGATCATAGCAGAACTTGTCCGGATGGCCGAAGGAGGGGTCCTGAGCGGCGATCTTGCGCCACATATCCCAGCCGCCGCCCTCCTTGATCTCGGTGTTGTAGGGGGCGGGGGTGTTCTGGCTGCCCATGGAGGAGTTCTCTACGCAGCCGCCGTTGGTGATGAACACCAGATCGTTCTCCGTCAGATCGATGGCCTCGCTTTTGCCGTCCCGGAGGACGTCGATGCGCTTGGCCACCTTCCGGTCGGCGGTGCAGTCAAACTCCACGTTGGTCACCTGCACGCCGAAGTGGAACTGGACGCCGAAGCCCTCCAGATACTTCACCATGGGCAGGATCATGGACTCATACTGGTTGTATTTGGTAAAGCGCAGGGCGGTGAAGTCGGGCAGGCCACCGATGTGATGGATATAGCGCTGGATATAGAGCTTCATCTCCAGAGCACTGTGCCAGTTCTCGAAGGCGAACATGGTGCGCCAGTACAGCCAGAAGTTGCTGCCGAACACCTCGTCATCGAAGAAGTCGCTGATGCGCTTGTCCTGCAGCTCCTCGTTGGGGGTGAAGAACAGCTTCATGATCTCCATGGCGCCCTTGTCGGAGATATCGAACTTGCCGTCGGTATGGGCATCTTCGCCACGGTTCACCGTGGCCCGGCACAGGGAATAGTTGGGGTCGGCCTTGTTGAGCCAGTAGTACTCGTCCAGCACGCTGACGCCCTCCGTCTCAATGGAGGGGATGGAGTGGAACAGATCCCACATGACCTCGAAGTGGTTGTCCATCTCACGGCCGCCCCGCATGACGTAGCCGATGTTCTCGAACCTCCAGCCGTCGCAGGCGCCGCCGGCAGTGGGACCCTTCTCCAGAATGTGGACCCGCTCGCCCTTCATCTGGCCGTCACGCACCAGATAGCAGGCGGCAGTCAGCGCCGCCAGACCGCTGCCCACGATGTAGGCGGATTTGTTGTCCACGCCCTCCGGCTTCCTGGGACGGGCAAAGGCCTCATAGTTACCGCTGGAATAATACATAAAAATGCGCTCCTTTCTGTTGACCGCTGCGCCGCCCCGTCCCCTTCTCAGCACCCACACGGGAGGTCGGCGGCGTCTCGCTGGTATGTTTTCCTCTGATGATGAAAACATACACCTTGGGCGCAATTTGTTCAATAAACAGAAAAATCCCGGTGATAAGTTTTTTATCACCGGGATGGGAGATGTTCAGTTTTTTATCATTCTGCCCCGTTTGATGCAGGCTTGTCCGTCCGCATCCGATCCAAGGCCGCTGCCACGCTGCCGTGGATCACCAGCTCCAGCTTCTGCACCATGACCTGTGGGTCGCCCTTCATGTCCCCCTTGATCCAGTCCAGCATCAGTCCCACGAACAGGTACTTATAGAGGGTGGCGATGAGCTCCTTGTCCTCCTGCCGCACGGACATCCCCTGAGCTTTCTCCTCCACCACGCCCTCCAGCAGGTCGTAGGTGACCCGGTAGAGGTAGTTCTCCACCTGCTCCCGGCTGACGGAGCGATAGACGTTCAGGATGAAGGGCTTGTTGTCCAGCACCGCCTGAAAGATCTGCAAAAGCCCCTGCTGCCACGTCTCGTAGGTCTTTTTCCCCGCCAGCGCCCGGCTGGCATCCTCCTGACAGCTCCACTCCACCAGATCGTAGATATCCTTGAAATGGTAGTAAAAGGTCATGCGGTTGATGCCGCAGTCCTCCGCAATATCATTGATGGTGATCTTGTTCAGCGGCTTTTGCAGCAGCAGATGCTTCAGCGACGCCTCCAGCGCCCGCTTGGTGACCTGTGACATGGCGGCCCTCCTTTTCTTTCTGCCCTCATGATAGCCTCCCGGCCGCCGCCTGTCAATCCCCATCTTCGCCGCAGGGCGCAGACGGTGGTCACGAGTGTCTCAGAAACACAGCAGCCCCGGCAGTTCTGCCGGGGCTGCTGTTTCTTCGGCTTGCGGGACGGGGCTTACAGGTTCTCCTGCTTCAGCGCCTCGATGGGGTTTTCGCTGCGGATCTTCCGGGTGGCGTAGAGCATGGTGGCGAACACCACCACGAACACGCTGCCCACGGCGATGGCCACGCTGTACCACGGGATGTAGAACCGGGCGGCGATGCTCTGGGCCACGCTGCGATAGATGCCATAGGTCACCAGCACCGATGCCGGCAGGCCCCACAGCAGCGCCCGCGCGCCGTAGATGATGCACTCGTAGTCCATCATCCGGGCAAAGCCCCGCTGGGTCAGTCCCACGGACCGCAGCATGGCGAACTCCCGGCGGCGCAGAGCGATGGAGGTAGAGATGGTGTTGAACACATTGGTCATGGAGATCAGGGAGATGAGGATGATGAAGCCGTAGGAAAACACGTTCACCACCGTCACCATGGCCCGCTGGTTCTCGCCGTTGGCGGCCAGATTCTGCAGCTCAGAGCGGCTGTTGCCCAGCTCCATCAGGATCTGCCCCATGCTCTCATAGGAGGCGGCGTGGTCGCTGCTCCGGAACCAGAAGGCATCGGCGGCGGGAGCCTGCCCGGTGACGGCCTCATACATACTGTACGGGTACAGCAGATACAGGTCGCCGGTACCCAGGAAATCGGGAGCCTCCTTTAAAATAGCGCCCACGGTATAGCTCCGGGTCAGGACGGCCTCCGATGCCGGCACCGCCTGTGCCCGGCTCTCGTCCGGGGTCTCCCCCTCGCTGCGGGCGATATAGTAATCGTCTATATAGTCCTCCGGATAGTACAGCACATATTCCGTACCGTCCCGTGTGATGCGGTCTCCCTCGGTGAACCAGCCATCCATGGGCTGATAGCTGCTCTCCGTTCCGGTGATGGGCAGGCTGCTGCCGTTGAGCAGGTGGTAATGGTACAGCTTATTGTACTTACTGCCCTCGGTGCTGCGCCAGATGTCCAGCATATCCCACGCCACCGCCTGAGGTGCATCGGGACGGAAGTAATCCTCCTCCGGCAGGCCGTTGTCCCGCAGCAGCTGCCGGAAGTCCTCATCCCGGAGGAAGTACATGGCGGCGCTGCGGTCTCCCTCCAGGCCGGTGTCCTTCCAGTAGTCCGGGTCCATGTCCTCCTTGGCAAAGTGCAGGCTGGCGTAGCTGTCGGCGGTGTAGAAGCCCGATTCCACGCCGTCGGCGGCGGCCAGCTGTCCCAGCCGCTGCTCCGGCGTCACGCCCTCCGGCAGGGCCTCGCTGTAGTACAGCTGCACGCCCAGTGTGCTGTCGCCCCCCAGCTGGTCTACGGCATCCGTCAGATAGGCGCAGAAGGAGGAGGCGGAGATGAACAGTGTCACGCTGAGGAACAGGCCCACCACCGTGGAGCGATAGCGCTTGCGGTTACGCTTGAAGTTCTTGGCGGCCAACATCCCGGAGAAACCGAAGAGCTTTTCCGTCAGGCGGGAGGTCCTGACCTCCCGACCCCGGAGCTTCACGTCCTTGGTTTGGCGGATGGCCTCCACCGGCGACACCCGCACGGCACGCTTGGCGGGGATCCACGCCGAGATGATGGCCGTCACAAGGCCGATGCCCGCCGCCGCCAGCAGCGCCCAGCCGTTGAGCACAAAGTGCATTTGTAGGGCGTTGCCGCTCGCCCCCATCAGGAATCCGAAGCTGTCCCGCAGGCAGTACAGAGTGATGCCGATGCCCAGACAGCCCACCAGCAGACCCAGTGGGATCCCCACGGCGCACAGCACCAGTGCCTCATAGAGGACACTGTCCCGAATCTGCTTACGGGTGGCGCCGATGGATTTCAGGATACCGAACTGCCGGGTCCGCTCCGCCACGGAGATGGAGAAGGAGTTATAGATCAGCGACACCGAGCCGAAGGAGATCATCAGCAGCAGGATCACCGCAAAGCTGTAGATCATCCGGTTCACGGAGAAGAAAGTGGTGGCGCCGTAGTAATTCAGCAGGTCGGAATTGGAAAACCACTCCAACCCCGGATATTTCTCGTTGTTTCCCTCCATATAGCTGTAAAAGCGGCTGGGATGGGCCACCCGGAAAAATTCATCCGTCTGATAGCCCTGCTCCTGACAGGTCAGGGCAGTATAGCCGGGGCAGGAGAAGGGCTCCGTCGTCATATCCAGCCGCTGGTAAAAGCCCACCACAGTGTAGGTGTGGGGCGTGGTATCTGTCAGCGTCTCCCCCTGCGTATAGGGGTCATCGGCCGTCAGCTCCTCCCTACCCAGCGTCCGGTGGCCCAGCTCCAGCTCCATGGTGTCCCCCAGCGCATGGCGGACGCTGCCAATGGACCACAGATGCTCCGGCAGAAGGAGCTCCCCGGCCTTCTCCGGCAGGCGGCCTTGGGTCAGTCGGATGGAGAGCATGTCCGGCAGGTCGGGGTCCATGGACATGACCCGCAGATAGGGCTTATAAGCATTGTCCGCCCCTACCTGCCCCCAGCCCACCAGCTGCCACGCAGACTTCTCCGTGATCTCCTTTTCATCCCGGCTCAGCTGCGACGCCTGCTGCTCCGTGAGGTTCTGGTAGCAGCCGTGAAACCGGCCTACGGTGTACTCGGCGGCCCCTATGAGATACTGCATGCCGCTGTAAGCACCCTCCGTCACGGCGGTGAACAGGGCCACCGACAGGATGATGCCCACGATGGTCACCCACGTCCGGGAGCGGTTTTTCCGCAGAGCCTGCCGGGTGTAGCGGTGAAAGACGTTCATTCCAGCACCTCCCGGATGCGCTCATCCCGTGTGATGCGGCCATCCTCGATGGCGATGACCCGGTGGGCCTGCAGGGCGATGTTCTCGTCGTGGGTGATGATGACCAGTGTCTGGCCGTACTTCTTGTTGGACATCTTCAGCAGCTCCACGATCTCCTGGCTGTTCTTGCTGTCGAGATTGCCGGTGGGCTCATCCGCCAGCACCACCGCCGGGGCGTTCATCAGCGCCCGACCGATGGACACCCGCTGCTGCTGGCCGCCGGAGAGCTGATTGGGCAGGTACTTCTCCCGACCCCGCAGACCCAGCACGTCCAGCAGCTCCTCCAGCCGCTCCTGATTCACCTGCCGCCCGTCCATCAGCACCGGCAGGGTCATGTTCTCCACCACGTTCAGCACGGGGATCAGGTTATAAAACTGGTAAATGAGCCCCACCTGCCGGCGGCGGAAAATGGCCAGCTGATCCTCGTTCTGGGCGTAGACATCCTGCCCGTCCACAAAGACCTTGCCGGAGGTGGGGCGGTCAACACCGCCCAAAATGTGCAGCAGAGTGGATTTACCGGAGCCGGAGGGGCCGATGATGGCCAAGAACTCCCCCTTCTCTACGGTGAAGGAAATGTCGTCCACCGCCCGCACCTGATTTTCACCCTGTCCGTATACCTTACTGAGATGCTGGATCTGCATCAGTTCCATAGTCGTGTCCCTCCTTGACTTTCTGTTGTCCAGTATACCACACGAAGATGACGTTTCGGTGACAGGTTTCATTACAAAAACGTCACAAAACCGTCCCGGCGGAAGGGCAGTCTCTCAGAGCAGCCTTACAGAGCAGTCTCCCGACAGAGAAAGAGCAGCCCCGGCGGAAAATTCCGTCGGGGCTGCTCTTGTTCTTACCGTTGTCCTTGAAAGGCCTTTGTCCTTGCAGAATTATTTCTTGCGGCGATAGGTGGGGACCACCGAGGCCACGATGTCCTTCATGTCCTCCGTCTCCTCCTGACAGGCCTTCTCCAGCCGATCCAACTGGTGGCAGAACTCCTCGTCGTCCATGACGATGGGCTTTCCGATGTGGATCAGCTTGTTGGAGGTCTCCTGCAGGCCCTCCTCCGCCATGAGGATCTCCTCATACAGCTTCTCGCCGGGGCGCAGGCCCGTGTAGACTACCTTGATATCCACATCCGGCTCATGACCGGACAGGCGGATAAGGTTGCGGGCCATGGTGTCGATCTTCACCGGCTGGCCCATATCCAGAATGAATATCTCGCCGCCCTTGGCGTAGTATCCCGCCTGCAGCACCAGCGACACCGCTTCGGGGATGGTCATAAAGAAGCGGGTGATCTCCGGGTGCGTCACCGTTACCGGGCCGCCCTCAGCGATCTGCTTTTTGAACAAGGGGATGACGCTGCCGTTGCTGCCCAGCACGTTGCCGAAGCGCACCGCCACGAAGTCTGTATTGGGGCTGCGGCGGTTCATCATCTGCACCACCATCTCGCACAGGCGCTTAGAGGCGCCCATGATGTTGGTGGGGTTCACCGCCTTATCCGTGGAGATCAGCACGAACTTCTTCACACCGTACTTCACCGAGGCCATGGCCATTTTATAGGTGCCGAACACGTTGTTCTTGATGGCCTCGTTGGGGCTGTCCTCCATCAGGGGGACGTGCTTGTGGGCGGCGGCGTGAAACACCAGCTCCGGCCGGTACTTGGCCATGACATCGTCCAGACGGCCCATGTCCCGCACGGAGCCGATGAGCACCTCCAGATTCAGCTCCGGATGGGTGCGGCACAGCTCCATCTGGATATCGTAGGCGTTGTTCTCGTAGATATCGAAGATGATCAGCTGTTCGGGGTTGCTTTTGGCGATCTGGCGGCACAGCTCGCTGCCGATGGAACCGCCGCCGCCGGTGACCATCACCACCTTGCCGGAGATATACCGGCAGATCTCCTCCAGATTCACCTGAATAGGGTCACGGCCCAGCAGATCCTGCAGCTCCACGTCCCGGAGCTTGCTGACACTGACCTCGCCGTTGACCAGCTGGAACATCCCCGGCACCGCCTGCACCCGGCAGCCGGTCTTGCTGCAGATGTCCAGAATCTCCTTGCGGTCCTGTCCGTCGCAGGTGGGGATGGCGAAGATGATCTTATTGACCTGATACTTCTTCACCGCATCGGGGATCCCCTGCCGCCCGCCGGCGATCTCCACACCGTCCAGATACCGGCGGCGCTTGCTGGGGTTGTCGTCGATGATGCACACCACCCGGCTGCCCAGCCGGGGGTTGGAATTGATCTCCCGGATCAGCTGGCGTCCGGCCTCGCCGGCGCCGATCATCAGAATGCGGTCCCGCTCGCTCTTCTCCGTGCTGATCCCCGCCATCAACTGGCGCATGAATCGGTAGGAGAACCGCAGCGCCGTGGTGGACATGAAGCTCATGATAAAGCCCGCAAAGTAGAAGGAGCGGGGCATATCGATCTTCAAAATCAGCACATAGGCCAGTCCGGCTGCCAGCAGCACGCCATAGGCCAGAATGATGCGGAACAGCTCGTCGATGCTGACAAAGCTCCAGATGCTGTTATACAGCCGGAATAGCTGGAACACCACCAGACAGATGACGATCCACGGCCCGATGATCTTCAAATACTCGTTGAGGTACATCTGAGGGATGGCCCCCAGACGGAACTCAAACCGCATCCACAGCGCCAGAAAAAAGGACCCGGCGATGCACAGCAGATCCAGAACGAAGATCACCATCGTCCGCCGCAGTCCGGCGGTCATGGCTCTTTTGCCGTTTTCTTGTTTCATCCGTTCTTCCTTCCGGCGGCTCC
>OCPX01002465.1_pt1 | contig 11537 bp, 17 predicted proteins | sample 1538771 | NCBI WGS metagenome assembly OCPX01 (sample SAMN04571725, study PRJEB22368) | human gut metagenome | biome: human gut; material: stool | host: Homo sapiens | place: Luxembourg | collected 2012-11-01 | reverse complement strand
TGCAGTGCCTGAAGCCGGGCAAAGTCAATTCCGGAAAGAGAGGGGTCCTGCGACCAGTCGTTTTGCTTATCATCCGAACTCATAGCAGATCCTCCTCATTTCCGGGATTTATATTCTGAAGCATCTGGACCATCTGCATGGTCTGAAACATCTGGGAGAGAAGATCCCGCTGCGGACCGGCGGCAAAACGGGAAATATCCTGCAGCATCTCAAGCGGAGAGACGTGCGGGGCATCAACAGACATCATGGAAAGGTCGGCCGGACGGGAAAAAAGCTGAATGGTCCGCTGGAGCTCGAGCCATTTGCTCAAAATCGCAAGGGAGGGCTGCAGGCCGAAGGAGGCGTAGGGAATGGCAGCCTTCAGCATCTGAAGCTGATCCTGTGCGATCATCTGGTCCAGCGGTGTCATCTGTTCCACATTTTGTTCCTGTTCCTGATTCAAATTAAGATCCTTCCTGGCAGCATTCCTGCATTTGTCTTTTTATTTCTCTTTATCTTATGTTCCAGGCCGGAAAAAATGACAGAAGGCGGGAAAAAACATATGATAAGAGGAAGAAAGAAAAAGGAGACCGCCGGAAAATGGATGGAAAAGAAACAGCAAAAAGAAAACAGGTACTCGAAGGGAATGCCTTTTATGAAATGTATGAGAAAAAAAGAAAAAAGAGAAGAGATGGAAAAGCGGGAAAGAGAAGCACGGAAACCGAAACGGTTTCGCTGAAAGAGAATTCTGGTGAAAAAAAGCCCCGGGGCGGTTGATCCGCACCCGGGGCTTTTTCTGCCCGAACATCTGGGAGGACTGAAAAAAGGTCAGCAGCCGCATCCGCAGTTATTGCTGTTGCCGCATCCACAGCCGTTGCCGAAACCGCCGCAGCAACAGAGAAGAAGGATGATCCACAGGCAGCTGTTATTGCCGAAGCCACATCCGTTGTTGCCGCATCCGCATCCGCCGTTACATCCACCACATCCACAGTCTCCGCCGAATCTGTCGCGTCCTTCGCAGCCACATCCACAGTTTGCTGTACCTAAATCGCTCATATTGAATCCTCCAATAATGATGTTTACAGTACATAATATGCAGATGGTGTAAATGTGTGAGATGAAAATTATCCGTAATTAACCAGCCGTTTTAAAGAATGCTGGAAATGAAGCTGCTCTTTTTGGATTTTTACACGTTTGAATCCGTTGAGTTCTTTTTTTGAATATTCATCGTAAAGTTTCAATAAATAAGATACCGGAAGATTTCTGTTCTTGTACCAGGTGAAAAGCAGCCAGTCCATGATCGCGGGCAGCCAGTACTTTTCAGGAATCTCGGCTTCGCGCAGGGTTACGGCATAGCTAAGTGCCTGGGCTGCCAGGTCTGACAAGCGGGCCGATCGTGTATTTTCTTTATTCTTATCTTTGAAAAGTTGTTCGCTTTCTAAAGTGATATCGTATAAGGAGTCTGCCGCCCGCCAGTAATTCACGAATGGTGTACCGATGACCGGATCTGTTTCTTCTATATTATTATGCAGGTTGAACAGATCGAAATTCCGGTCAGAGTCTGACGATGGCTTTCCGAATACTTTGCGGTCATAGGAAGCACGCTTCTTTGGGTCGGAAAGTATGCGGTAAGCTTCCAGAATACGCTGCATTTTCTTAGTTGTATCGATACCATCCTTCATGTTGGCATCGGGATGATATTTTTTTGCAAGTCTGTTCTTGGCAGCAGAAATCTCTTCAGGAGAAGCTGTTCGTGACACACCAAGTATCTTGTAATAATTCTTTTTTGCCATTATATTCTCCCCTTATAATATATGGACCTGATTAGAAGATACTGCAGACGGCAATATCTTCCATCAGATATATTACGACAAAGTTGCGGGGAAATCAATTTTATTTTGAAAAAATTAAGGTGTAAAGAAAAAATACTTGACACCTGCACAGAAGTGTTATATGATATCACAGGTGAAAGACATGAATGAAATATTAGAACAGGCATTATTATATGATTTTTATGGAGAACTACTTACCGATCATCAGAAAGAAGTGTATGAACAGTTTGTTCTTGAGGACCTATCACTTGGCGAGATCGCGAGAGAAGAGGGAATCAGCAGACAGGGCGTACATGATCTGGTAAAGAGATGTTCCCAGACACTGAAAGGCTACGAAGAGAAACTTCATCTGGTAGAGAAGTTCGTGTCGATCAGAGAAAAAGTAAAGCAGATTGATGAATTGCTGGACGGATATGAAAAGGAGAATGCGGAAAAGTTAGTTGCAGACATCCGGAAGATATCCGATGAAATTATAGAGGAGTTATAGCATGGCATTTGACAGTTTGACAGAAAAACTTCAAAATGTATTTAAAAACCTGAGAAGCAAAGGACGTCTGACAGAGGATGATGTCAAAGAAGCTTTAAAAGAGATCAAACGTGCATTACTTGCGGCGGATGTTAACTTTAAAGTGGTAAAAGACTTCATTAAGAGCGTACAGGAACGCGCGATCGGTCAGGATGTCATGAACGGTCTGAACCCGGGGCAGATGGTGATCAAGATTGTAAATGAAGAACTGATCAATCTGATGGGATCTGAGACCACAGAGATTAAGCTTCAGCCTGGAAAAGCCATCACAGTTATCATGATGGCAGGTCTTCAGGGAGCAGGTAAGACAACCACGACAGCAAAGCTTGCCGGAAAGTTCAAGTTAAAGGGCAAGAAACCGCTGCTGGTCGCATGTGATGTCTACAGACCGGCTGCGATCAAGCAGTTACAGGTCAACGGTGAGAAGCAGGGTGTGGAAGTCTTCTCCATGGGAGAAAACCACAAGCCGGCGAACATCGCCAAGGCAGCGATCGAACATGCGCAGAAGAATGGCAACGACCTCGTGATCCTCGATACAGCCGGACGACTTCATATTGATGAAGACATGATGGCTGAGCTTGAAGAGATCAAAGAAGAAGTAGAAGTACATCAGACCATACTCGTCATTGATGCAATGACCGGACAGGATGCCGTAAATGTGGCAAAAGAGTTCAATGAAAAGGTCGGCATCGATGGTGTGATCGTTACGAAATTAGACGGTGACACAAGAGGTGGTGCGGCGCTGTCCGTAAAGGCAGTTACCGGAAAGCCGATCCTGTATGTAGGTATGGGAGAGAAGCTTTCAGATCTGGAACAGTTCTATCCGGATCGTATGGCATCGAGAATCCTGGGAATGGGAGATGTCCTGTCGCTTATCGAAAAGGCGGAAGCCGAGATCGATGAAGAAAAAGCCAGAGAGATGACCCAGAAGCTTAAGAAGAACCAGTTTGATTTTGACGATTATCTGGAAAGTATCAAGCAGATGAAGAACATGGGTGGTCTTGGAAATATTATGAACATGCTGCCGGGCCTTGGAGGTATGGGCGGTAAGATGAAGGGATTAGACGACGAGCAGACGGCAGAAGCCGAGAGGAAGATGGGAAGAATGGAAGCAATCATTCATTCCATGACACCGGCGGAAAGAGCCAATCCGGATATCCTTTCTCCATCCAGAAAGCACAGAATTGCCAAAGGTGCAGGGGTGGACATCAGCGAAGTGAACCGTATGATCAAGCAGTTCAACGAGATGAAAAAACTGATGAAACAATTTGGCAAGCCGGGAAAGAAGAAGAAATTCGGATTTCCGTTCTAAACATGATATACCGCGAATTCCGCGTTATATAGATAAAAATAAACTATGAAAATATTATAATTTTACGGAGGTAAACTAACATGGCAGTAAAAATGAGATTAAGAAGAATGGGACAGAAGAAGGCTCCTTTCTATAGAATCATCGTAGCAGATTCTAGATCACCAAGAGACGGAAGATTCATCGACGAGATCGGAACATACGATCCGAACTGTGATCCAAGTGCAATCAAAGTTGACGAAGAAGCAGCTAAGAAATGGCTTGCTAACGGAGCTCAGCCTACAGAAGCAGTTGCAAAGATCTTAAAGGCAGCAGGCATCGAAAAATAATTATGCCACTGGAGGTGTGCATTTATGAAGGAATTAGTTGAAGTAATTGCGAAAGCATTAGTCGACGATCCAGAAAGCGTTGTTGTAAATGAACGCGAAGAGAAGAAGACGACAGTTCTGGAAGTACGAGTTGCTGAATCTGATATGGGTAAAGTAATCGGAAAACAGGGCCGCATTGCAAAGGCAATCCGTTCAGTCGTGAAAGCCGCAGCAGCAAAGGAAGATAAGAAAGTTATCGTAGATATCATGGACTAAATAACTAATGGGGATTCCCATTTTGTCCCGGGACAGGCCCGCTTGTGGTCTGTCCCGCTTATCTTATACGGCAGAATCATATGTACAAAAGAAGCCGCTGGAGCGTCGGAAACGCAGAAAGTGAAAAAGGAGTATTTATGGAAGAATTATTACAGGTAGGTGTCATTACTTCGACACACGGAGTGCGTGGGGAAGTTAAAGTATTTCCGACCACAGATGACCCGAATCGTTTTAAATCGTTAAAACATGTACTGTTAGACACCGGAAGAGAGAAAAAATCTCTGGAAGTCCAGGGTGTCAAATTCTTTAAGCAGTTTGTAATCCTGAAGTTCAAGGGAATTGATAATATTAATGATATTGAGCGTTATAAAAGATGTCCACTTCTTGTAGAACGTAAAGATGCGGTGGAACTGGAAGAGGATGAATACTTTATCGCCGATATGATCGGAATCGAGGTCGTAACAGAGTATGATAAACCGTTCGGAACATTAAAAGATGTTATGGAGACCGGTGCAAATGATGTCTATGTGATCGATACAGATGAACACGGCGAGGTATTGGTTCCGGCGATCCGCGAATGTATCCTGGATGTTGATATAGAAAATCAGAAGATGAAGATCCATCTGATGGATGGTCTGATCTAGAAAGAGGATAATCTATGAATTTTTATATTATGACGTTATTTCCGGAGATGGTTATGGATGGATTGAATACCAGCATCATCGGACGTGCGGTAAATAAAGGGCTTCTGTCTATAGAGGCATTAAATATCAGAGATTATGCATTTAACAAGCATCACAGCGTGGATGATTATCCGTATGGCGGAGGTGCAGGTATGCTGATGCAGGCAGAACCGGTGTATCAGTGCTATGATGCACTGGCAAGGCAGATTACGGAAAGAAAGGCAAAAGCCACAGAAGAAAAGCTGGCATCTGGTGAGAAGAAAGAGATGTCAGGAGAGCAGAAGCGTACCAGAGTCATCTATCTGTCTCCGCAGGGAAAGACATTCAACCAGTCCATGGCAGAGGAATTTGCACAGGAAGAAGATCTGGTATTTTTGTGCGGTCATTACGAAGGCATTGATGAACGTGTGTTGGAAGAGATCGTTACAGATTATGTATCTATCGGAGATTATGTCCTGACAGGAGGTGAGCTTCCGGCAATGATCATGATCGATGCGATATCCCGGCTGGTTCCGGGGGTACTTCATAATGATGTGTCCGCCGAGTTCGAGAGCTTTCAGGATAATCTGCTGGAATATCCGCAATATTCCAGACCGGAAGTATGGCATGACAGAAAAGTGCCGGAGATACTGATGTCCGGGCATCATGCCAATATTGAAAAATGGAGACGTGAACAGTCTGTGATCCGCACTGCAAAGAACCGGCCGGATCTGCTTGAAAAAGCCGAACTTACAGAAAAAGAAAAAAAACTGGCCGAAGAAGTGCAAAAAGAAGTAAAAAAATCCTTGTAATTTGTTGCAGGGTATGATAAAATGTAGCATGTTGTGAAGAAATAGATGGTCCTCTGGTACGAATGTATTAAGAACATCCAAGTAAACAAGGAGGTCACACATAATGAACGATATTATTAAGAACATTGAAGCTGCTCAGTTAAAAGAAGTAGCACCAGAATTTCACGTAGGAGATACTGTTAAAGTTTACGGAAAGATCAAAGAAGGAAACCGTGAAAGAGTACAGGTTTTCGAAGGAACAGTCCTGAAGAGACAGGGTGGCGGAGCAAGAGAAACATTTACAGTTAGAAAGTTTTCTAACGGAATCGGTGTTGAGAAGACTTGGCCGGTACACTCACCAAACGTTGAGAAGATCGAAGTAGTAAGAAGAGGTAAAGTAAGAAGAGCAAAACTGAACTACTTAAGAGACCGCGTTGGTAAGAAAGCTAAAGTTAAAGAATTAGTAAAATAATCGAAAATGTAACAAAATGAGAAAAAGGACAACTACATAATGTAATTGTCCTTTTTCTGATATATCAAAGTATGTAAGAAAAGTTGCCAGTGGCAAGTTTTCAGTATAAGGGGATTTTATGAGACGCAGAAGTAATCTGGATTTTGAAAAAAGAAGAAGATCCCGGAAAACCGGTTATCGCAGACGCAAAGCAAAGAAAAAAGGCTTCGGAAATCTTCCAAAAGCAAAGAAAAAGATACATCTTAATCTTGAAATGATCGCTTCTACATTTACCTGGATTTTTAAGATCGTGGTCACCTGTCTGGTGGCATTTGTTGCTGTGTGGTACTGGGGACAACGGGTCAGTACGGTAGGAGATTCCATGAGTCCGGTGCTTAAGAATGCAGATGTAGTACTGGTAAACCGGATTGTGTACAATGCTTCTTCACCGAAAAGGGGAGATGTTATCGTGTTCAAACCGAAAGGCAATGAGAATTCGCATTATTATACCAAAAGGATTGTCGGACTTCCGGGCGAGACGGTACAGATTGTGGAGAATCAGGTCTATATTAACGGTAAAAAACTGGAAGAAGATTATAAAACAACAAAAATAGATACAGCTGGAATTGCCGGTGAGAAGTTGAAACTTGGCGGTGATGAATATTTTGTTCTGGGAGATAACAGAAAAAACAGTGAGGACAGCCGTAGTGCCGATATAGGAAAAGTAAAACGTTCTTATATATATGGAAAGGCATGGTTTGTGGCATCCCCGAAAAAAGACTGGGGATTTGTGAAATAGAAGATAAGGAGAAATAATATATGCATTTTCAATGGTATCCTGGGCACATGACGAAAGCAAAACGCATGATGCAGGAAAATATCAAATTAATAGATCTGGTTATTGAACTGGTTGATGCCAGAGTTCCGATCAGCAGCAGAAATCCGGATATTGATGAACTGGGAAAGAATAAAGCAAGATTGATCCTTTTAAATAAGTCAGATCTGGCAGAAGATAAGTGGAATGATGCCTGGTCAGAATATTTTCGTGAAAAAGGATTCTCTGTTGTGAAGGTAAATTCCAAGAAAGGCGGCGGGATCAAATCTATCAATGGTGTGATCCAGGAAGCATGTAAAGAAAAGATTGAAAGAGACAGAAAGCGTGGGATTTTGAATCGTCCGGTCAGAGCTATGGTAGTGGGAATTCCGAATGTAGGAAAATCAACATTTATCAATGCACTTGCGGGAAAGGCATGTGCAAAAACCGGTAACAAACCGGGAGTGACAAAAGGAAAGCAGTGGATCAGACTGAATAAAAATGTGGAGCTTCTGGATACACCGGGAATCCTGTGGCCAAGATTTGAAGATCAGGCAGTAGGCCTGAAACTGGCATTTATCGGATCGATCAAAGATGAGATTCTTCAGACAGAAGAACTTGCGGCAGAACTTGTAAAGTTTATGAATGAAAATTATCCGGGAGTACTTGAGAATAAATATAATGTAGAAGAAGACACGGATCCATACGGAATGCTGGAAAAAATTGCAGAGAGCAGACATTGTCTGGTTCGTGGAAATGAACTGGATACAGAAAAAGCTTCGGTTCTTCTGATGGATGACTTCCGCAACGGACGTTTGGGCAAACTGACACTGGAGTACCCGGATGCATATTAAAAACAGAGGCAGAAAGTATAGAAGGGAAACAACAAAAGAACATGGCTAGACGTTCAAGAGAAGATGCAGAAGAAAGCATTTTGAGAGAGCTTGGAGGATGGATTGTCTATATTCTGCTGATCATAGGGTTAACGTATTTTATCATAACATTTGTAGGGCAGAGAACAAGAGTGAGTGGATCTTCCATGGAGACAACGTTGCAAAACGGGGATAATCTGATCGTGGATAAGATCAGTTACCGCTTCCGTGATCCGAAACGTTATGACATTATTGTATTTCCGTACAAATACGAAGAAAATACATATTATATCAAACGTATCATCGGAATGCCGGGAGAGACTGTGCAGATAAAAGACGGATATGTATACATTGACGGAGAGAGGCTTTTGAGCGATATCTATGGAAATGAATTGATCAAAGATCCACAGACTGCCGCAGATCCGATTACATTAAAAGAAAATGAGTATTTTGTTATGGGAGATAATCGTAACCATAGTATGGACAGCAGGGATCCAAGTGTAGGCGTACTGACAAAAGAAGATCTGATTGGCAGGGCATGGGTAAGAATTTATCCATTTGACAATATAGGAGTGATCCGTCATGAATAAACGAGAAGAAGAAAAACTAAAAAGGCAACAGGAAAAACTGAAAAAAGAACTGGAAAGAACAGAAGCAATGAGTGTTTATGAAAAAGAACACAGCGACTGCCAGTATATTTGCGGTATTGATGAAGTAGGCCGTGGGCCATTTGCAGGTCCGGTGGTGGCAGGTGCGGTTATCTTGCCAAAGGATGACCCGATTTTGTATCTGAATGATTCAAAGAAACTTTTAGAGAAAAAAAGAGAGGCATTGTACGATGAGATTATGGAACGTGCTGTTGCAACGGGAATCGGTGTTGTAAGTCCGGCAAGAATTGATGAGATCAATATTTTGCAGGCTACTTATGAGGCGATGCGTATGGCAATCGGCAATCTAAAGGTGCAGCCGGATCTTTTGTTGAATGATGCAGTAACAATACCGGAGGTAGAGATCCCACAGGTGCCGATCATTAAAGGTGATGCCAAGAGCGTGTCTATTGCGGCGGCAAGTATCATTGCAAAAGTAACAAGAGACCGGCTGATGGTGGAGTATGATAAAGTACTTCCGGGGTATGATTTCGCAAGTAATAAAGGGTATGGAACGAAGAAGCATATTGAGGGGCTGAAAGAACTGGGACCATCTCCGATACACAGAAGGACTTTTATAAAGAAATATATATAAAGATGCAGACAGTGCGGAAAATCGGTATCCAGGCATGGAATCAGCAGTGTAAAGGAATGAAAGAATGGCAGGGTCGAAAAGAGGACAAAGACGAAATAACCGTGAAACCGGAAGTTATTATGAAAGAATGGCAGGAGTATATCTGACAGAAAAAGGATATGAAATTCTGGAATATAATTATCGGTGCAAACTCGGAGAAATCGATATAATAGCCAGAGATGGCGATTATCTGGTGTTTTGCGAGGTGAAGTACCGGGCAGATGACCGGAAAGGAACTCCGGCAGAGGCGGTAGATTATGCCAAACAGAGAGTTATCTCAAAAAGTGCACTTTATTATATGACGGTGAATGGAATAGATGAAATCCCGTGCAGGTTTGATGTAGTAAGTATAGAAGATGACAGGATCATTTTATATCAGAATGCATTTGATTATGTGGAAATATAGGAGAAGAGAATGAGTCTTGGATTACAGTATAAAAATCAGGAACATATATTTGATGAAAAAACAGTAGATGGGGTTCCGTTTCTGAGTTATCCAATGTTAGAAGAAACGGGAATCGTGCATCATGGATTTTCTACAAAACTCGGAGGTGTCAGCAAGGGATGCTGGGCAACTATGAACATCAGCACAACAAGAGGCGATGATCCGGAAGATGTTGAGGAAAACCAGAGAAGGATTGCAAGAGCCATCGGAGTAAAGCCGGAAGATATGACGTTTACCAACCAGACACATACAACAAATGTGGCGGTAGTAAGAGCAGAGGACAAGGGAAGACGTTTTATGGAAACGGACGGAATGATCACAAATGTACCGGGAATCTGTCTGGTGACATTTTATGCGGATTGCGTACCACTGTATTTTGTAGATCCTGTGAAAAAAGTGATTGGACTGTCGCATTCGGGCTGGAGAGGAACGGTTGGAAAGATCGGAAAAGTAACAGTGGAACTGATGCAAAAAACATATGGTTCGGATCCTAAAGACATACTTGCGGCCATTGGTCCGTCTATATGTCAGGACTGTTACGAGGTAAGTGAAGATGTAATTGTAAAATTTCAGAAAAGCTTTGAAGAAAAATACTGGCCAGAATTATTCTATCAGAAAGAAAACGGTAAATATCAGTTGAACCTGTGGAAAGCAAATGAATTGGTATTCGAGGAAGCCGGAATTTTGAAGAAGCATATTGCTGTGACAAATGTGTGTACACACTGTAACCCGGATATTCTGTTTTCACATCGCACAACGGGAAATAAAAGAGGAAATCTAAGTGCATTTCTGGCACTGAAATAAGAGGAGCAAACGATATGACAGATACAACAACGATCACAGATACGACTCAGGAAGTGACCGAAGCTACCCAGCAGGCGGTAAAACAGGTAAATCAGATTACCCAATATCTGCAGGACAGTATTCCGGGACTGATTACATTTGGACTGGAAGTGCTGGCGGCACTGGTTGCTTTCTTTATCGGAAGACTGGTGATAAAGTGGATCAGGAAGATTGTGAGGCGTTCATTTGAACGTTCGGAAGCAGATAAAGGAGTTGAACAGTTTGTAGACTCACTTTTGAAATATGGATTGTACGGGATTCTGATCTTTTGCCTGATCTCCAGTCTTGGATTTGATACTACATCGGTGGCGGCGTTACTGGCATCCAGTGGTGTGGCTATCGGTCTTGCGTTACAGGGAAGTCTTTCCAATTTTGCGGGAGGCGTGCTGATTCTTCTGTTAAAGCCATTTGTGGTAGGGGATTATATTATTGAAGATACGAATGGAAAAGAAGGAACAGTAAAAGAAATTCAGATTTTTTATACAAAATTAAGTACGATTGACAATAAGACCATCGTAATCCCGAATGGAATGCTGACGAATAACAGTATCACCAATGCAACGGCAAAAGACGAAAGACAACTGGATCTGCGGGTAGGCATTTCTTATAATGCCGATATCAAAAAGGCAAAATCAATGATCGAAAAGCTGTTGTCGGAAGATGCAAGTATTCTAAAAGAAGAACAGATGAATGTCTTTGTAAATGATCTTGCAGACAGTGCAGTCGTGCTCGGTATCCGTGCCTGGGTGAAGAACGAAGAGTACTGGGCGACCAGATGGAGACTGCTGGAAGAAATTAAAGTGGAACTGGATGAGAATGGAATTGAGATTCCATATCCACAAGTGACGGTGCACATGAAAGAGGATAAATAGCTGGATGAAAATATGTAAGGCCAGGCAGATCTGCCGTGACGTGCATAGAAGAGAGAATCCTAAGCGGTCGTGGCAGAATTTCTGGTTTGCATATGAGAATCTGTTAAAATCTTTTTCGGAAAAGAACGTATAATAATTAAAAAAGTACTTGCAAATATGTGAAAATACGGTATAATTATATTCGTGCCTGTTATAAGAGCATGCTGGAATAGCTCAGTTGGTAGAGCACTTCACTCGTAATGAAGGGGTCGTCGGTTCAAGTCCGATTTCCAGCTT
>OCPX01002459.1_pt1 | contig 11563 bp, 9 predicted proteins | sample 1538771 | NCBI WGS metagenome assembly OCPX01 (sample SAMN04571725, study PRJEB22368) | human gut metagenome | biome: human gut; material: stool | host: Homo sapiens | place: Luxembourg | collected 2012-11-01 | reverse complement strand
ACAAATCAAAAGTTGACGATATCGTAGAAACATGACAAAATATATCTACAAAGATTCAGAAAGGAATATGTACAATGAAACGTAAAGATTATATCTCCTGGGATCAGTATTTTATGGGGATTGCCATTCTATCTGCCCAGAGAAGTAAAGATGATCATACACAAGTAGGGGCTTGCCTTGTAAATGATCATAATAAGATTTTGTCAGTTGGTTATAACGGAATGCCAATAGGATGCAACGATGATGATATGCCTTGGGAGAGAGAAGGAGATCCTCTTCATACCAAATATTTTTATGTATGTCACGCAGAATTAAATGCCATTTTGAACTATGGTGGAGGCTCACTTGACGGAGCGCGTGTTTATGTAACATTATTTCCGTGCAATGAATGTGCAAAAGCTATCATTCAAAGCGGTATAAAAGAAGTTATCTATATGCAGGATAAATATGCAGGCAGTGATACGACAAAGGCATCAAAGAAGATGTTTGATATGGCAGGAGTTAAATATCGCCAGTTCGTACCAAAAGGACAGACGATCGAAGTAGATTTATAAGGTGAAGATATGGATATTATTAAGATTTTACAAGAAGAACTAGGAATCAGACGAGGACAGGTAGAGACAACGATCAAACTGATCGATGAAGGTAACACGATTCCATTCATTGCCAGATACCGAAAAGAAATGACAGGATCATTAGATGACGAGACACTTCGTAATTTCCATGAGAGATTATTATATTTAAGAAATTTAGAAGAGCGCAAAGAAGCGATCAAGAAAAATATCGAAGAACAAGGTAAACTTACAAAGGAACTGGCAAAGCAGATTGAAGAAGCGAAGACACTGGTAGCAGTGGAAGATTTGTACCGTCCATATAAGCAGAAAAAACGTACCAGAGCTATGATCGCAAAGGAAAAGGGGTTAGAGCCGTTAGCTAATCTGATTCTTTTACAAATGACAAAAGAGTCATTAGAGAAAGAAGCCGAAGCATTTATCAATGAAGAAAAAGATGTAAAGACAGTAGAAGATGCATTAAAAGGTGCAAATGATATTATCGCAGAGCACATTGCAGATGATGCGGAATACCGTACATGGATCCGTAAGGCAACATGGGATCACGGAAAAATCACATCCTCAGCGAAGAAACCAGAAGAATCTTCTGTATTTGAGATGTATTATGATTTTGAAGAACCGATTGAAAAGATTGCAGGATACCGTATTCTTGCGATCAATCGCGGAGAAAAAGAGGGAATTCTTCAGGTAAAGATTGAGCCAGACATGCAAAAGATCGCATCATATCTTGCAAGGAAGATCATAACAAGGAAGAATCCCAATACAACAAAAGCCTTATTTGCAGCGATTGAAGACAGCTATAAACGTCTGATCGCACCATCGATCGAACGTGATATCAGAAATGAACTGACTGAAAATGCAAGTACAGAAGCGATCAAAGTCTTTGGAAAGAACTTAGCACAACTTCTTATGCAGCCACCGATCGCAGGACAGGTCGTCCTTGGATGGGACCCTGCATTTCGTACTGGATGCAAATTAGCAGTGGTCGATGCAACAGGAAAAGTATTAGATACAGTCGTCATTTATCCGACAGCACCACAGAATAAAGTGGAAGAGGCCAAAAAAATTGTCAAGGCACTCATCAAGAAATATGGAATCACACTGATCTCAATTGGAAATGGAACAGCATCCAGAGAATCTGAACAGATCGTTGTTGATATGTTAAAAGAGATCAAAGAACCAGTACAGTATGTGATTACAAATGAAGCAGGGGCGTCTGTATACTCAGCAAGTAAACTTGCGACCGAGGAATTTCCAAATTTCGATGTAGGACAAAGAAGTGCGACATCCATCGCAAGACGAGTACAAGATCCACTGGCAGAATTAGTAAAGATCGAACCAAAAGCCATTGGAGTCGGACAGTATCAGCACGATATGAACCAAAAACAGCTTACCGAAGCTTTAGGTGGAGTCGTTGAAGCGACAGTAAATAAAGTCGGAGTTGACCTAAATACAGCTTCAGCATCTCTTTTAGAATATGTATCCGGTGTGTCCAAGACTGTAGCAAAAAATATCGTAGCCTACCGTGAAGAAAATGGAACGTTCAGGAACAGAAAACAGCTATTAAAAGTAGCTAAACTAGGACCCAAAGCCTTTGAACAATGCGCAGGATTCCTAAGAGTATCTGGAGGTGATGAGCCACTCGATGCAACAGGAGTACATCCAGAGACATACAAAGAAACAGGAATGTTACTAAAGAACCTAGGATATTCAACAAAAGAACTATCCAAAGAAGGATTCAAAGGAATCAGCAGTAAGATCACAGATTACAAGAAATTATCCGAAGAACTTGGAATCGGAGAGATCACGTTGAAAGATATCGTAAAAGAATTGGAAAAGCCAGGACGAGATCCACGAGAAGATCTTCCAAAACCAATCTTAAGAACAGATGTATTAGAAATGAAAGATCTGAAACCAGGAATGAAATTAAAAGGAACAGTTCGTAATGTCATCGATTTTGGAGCATTTGTAGATATTGGAGTACATCAGGATGGACTAGTACACATTTCACAGATGGCAGATCGATTTATCAAACATCCATTAGAAGTAGTCAGTGTTGGAGATGTTGTGGACGTTGTAGTTGTCAGTGTAGATATAGATAAAAAACGGATACAGTTAAGCATGAAAAATTGATTTGAATGACGGAAATTATTGGTGGAATATTATAAAAAGAGATCATGTGTCTGCAACCCACTTGCGTTCGGACTCCCACGTAGCTGTACTAAGCTCCTGAATGGTCATTCGACCATCCACTTGCTAAGTGCAGACGTGTCCGTACGGTTGCCAACACATGATCGCTTTTTATAATATTCAAATAATTTCCGTGATAAAAATTAAAATTTAATACCATCCCCCAGAGAATGTAATAACCTGTCCTGTCATATAAGCAGGGGACGTTGCCACATGATAAACCATCTGTGCCGCTTCTTTTGGACTGGCAATATAGTCCGCAGGGATTTCTTCTTTGATCAAGGCAAGATCTTCTTCATCAAACTCCGCATTCATCTCCGTATCAATCATCCCAAAAGCGATCGCATTTACCTGAATATTGCTTGCAGCAACCTCTTTTGCCAGAGCCTTTGTAAAAGCATTGATACCACCTTTTGTTGTAGAATATAAAACCTCACAGGAAGCGCCGGCATCTCCCCAGATGGAAGAAATATTGATGATCTTTCCCTCATGGTGATGAAGCATATGGGGAACGATATTTTTACAGGTTGTAAAAACAGAAGTTAAATTTGTGTTGATCATCAGATTCCAATCATCTACCGTTGCATCTGTAAATAATCCCACCAGAGAGATTCCGGCATTATTTACAAGACAGTCGATCTTAGAAAAAGTAAGGAGGGACTGTTTGATCATTTCGTCTACAAAAGAAGGATCACTGATATCTCCGCAAAAAGATAAGCAAGACACGTTCTCTTCAAGAATTTCATTTTTTAGGGATTCTAGTTTTTCAGGATGGCGGAAGCCATGGATGATCACGTTCCATCCTTGTTGTGCAAAATATATGGCAGTTTCACGTCCGATTCCTCTGGAACTGCCAGTTATGAGTACTGTTTTCATAGAAAATACCTCGTAAATCTTATAAAATTTCTTAGCACTTGATATGATCAATCTGATCAACGATGAGAAATGTTGCAGATTAAGAAAATATTAAGGCGATTATACAGAATTATAACATAGAGGATTGTTGAAATAAATCGAATAATTTGTTATACTAAACAAAGTTTATAAACGGAAGGAGCAGGAACATGGCAGAGAAGAAGAAAAGTAAATTAGGTGCCAAAGCCATATTTGCCAGGATTCTTGCAGTGATACTGGTGACAGCCATCGGTGGAGTTGCAAGCTTTTTTGGATTTAAGACATATTTTTCAAATAAATTAAAGAAAGACAAGAAAGCAGAAATCGCAAAGCAGTTAAAAGAAGAAAGCAAAGAAAGAGTAGACGTTGGAATGATCCAGACAGGAAATTCCATTGTGATTCGAATATATCATAACAAGAATCAGGAGATGATTTTTGTACCACTTAGACAAGATATGAATCTTACATTGACGAAGAAGGGAAAACAGGCAGTCGAACAGACACTGGGAACTAGCGTTAGCAAAGCGACGGTTGCAGATGTGATCAAAGCAACAAGAAAGAATGGAAAGTTGTTAAGACAGCAGGTTGAGAAGACACTGGGAATTTCTATTAATTCCTATGAACTGATATCACATAAGAAGTTTGTGAAACTGATGAATCAGGCAGGAGATGTCAAAATAGAATTTGATGAAGCAATGGCTTATACAGATTCTACAGATAAATATGTAACATTAAGTGCTGGGGAGAACAGCCTGAATGGAACAGCAATCTATTCATTATTAAGTGAGAGTGATATTTTTACAGATAAGAACAAGCAGGCAGAAATTACAGGAGAGATCTGCGTGGCAGTTGCATCTGCATTGAATGATAAGACATTATCCGAATATCGTGAATATGCACAGAATTATTTTGATGCGGTGAAGACAGATGCTTCTTATGAAGAAGCAGCGACAAGTCTTGAGAGAATGCATGGAATTAAGGATAAGAACTTAAATTTCAAAGTGTTAGATGGAACAGAATCCAATGGAAAGTTTGAATTAGATACAGAAGAAGCCAAGAGAGTCTTTGATGAGATGTTATCAGAAGAAGGAGACTTAAGTTCGGCATTGAGCACAACAGAAGCAAAGTCAACAACAACCAAATCTGATAGTTCAGCATCTTCTTCAAAGAATATAACGATCGAGATTCAGAATTCAACAAGAATCTCAGGACTTGCAGGAAGATGGAAAGATAAACTGGCAAGTGACGGATACAGTGTAGGATCTGTAAGAACAAACAGACAGGGTGTTTTAACACATACAAAGATCATAGTAGAAAGTAAAGATTTAGGACAGGATCTGAAAAGTTATTTTAAGAATCCGGAATATGAAGTTGGAAGTGTTGACAGCGGTGCAAGAATTTGTATAATTGTTGGATCAGAAGACGAGATTTAAAATACATTCATAAATATTATCATAAAATATCACGAAAAACATCTCAGGAACGATTGAGATGTTTTTCTTTGTTATATGAAGAGGTTACGGCTAAAAAGAGATATTTATGGTCAATGAAATAAAGATTTTCTGCTAGATATTTGTATAAAATAGACAATGATATAAAAAAATCACTAAATTTTTCTTTTTTTTTTGTTTAAAATGCTGTATAGTAAAAGAAAAGGTTGAACGGCAAATATGAAAGGTTGATAAAGGATGATTTCAAATCAGATATTACAAGAGACAATTAATGGAATGAAGGAAGTAACCGGGATCGATCTGTGTATTTTAGATCTGTCAGGACGTATAGTTGTAACAACAATGGAGATAACCGATGCATTAGCACAACATGCGGAAGAATTTGCAGATTCTATGGCAGAGAGCCAGGTGATCGATGGTTTTCAATATTTTAAGATTTTTGATGATCAGAGACTGGAATATATACTTCTGGCTACTGGAATGAGCGAGAATGCATATACGGTCGGAAAGCTTGCAGTGATGCAGATACAGAATCTTTTGACTGCATATAAGGAGAGACTGGATAAAGAGAACTTTGTAAAGAACCTGTTGAGAGATAACTTATTATTGGTTGACATTTATAACCGCTCAAAGAAGCTGCATATTGAAGTGGAACAGAGAAGAGTTGCATTTTTGATTCAGGCAGAATACGAGAAGGATCAGAATCTGTTAGAAGCTACGAAAGAGGTTGAAAGCGGAGCAGATTCAGATTTTATTACGGCAGTGGACGAGAAGAGTATCGTTTATGTAACACCAGTGAATGGGGATGAAGGACAGGCACAGTTTATTCAGCATGCAAAAGAGATTAAAGAAGGGCTGAATGAATATGGAATCAAAGATGCCAAGATTGCGATCGGTAATGTTGCAGAGACAATCAAAGATGTATCAAGATCTTATAAAGAGGCACAGATCGCATTGGAAGTCAGCAAGATTTTCTATGAGGATGCGAGTGTGATCGCATACAATCAGTTAGGAATTGGACGACTGATCTATCAACTTCCACTTCCATTATGTAAGATGTTTATCCGTGAAGTGTTTGGAGATTATTCTCCAGACTCCATTGATGAAGAAACACTGGCAACGATTGATAAATTCTTTGAGAATAATCTGAATGTGTCAGAAACATCCAGACAGTTGTTTATTCATAGAAATACACTTGTATACCGTCTGGATAAGATTCAGAAGAATACGAATCTGGATCTGAGGAATTTTGAAGATGCAATCGCATTTAAAATTGCACTGATGGTAGTAAAATATATGAAACATATGGATACAATGGACTAGAATATGATGATCACATTAAAAAATGTAACGAAAGAATATAATAAAGGGAATATAGGACTTGAGGATGTCTCATTAGACATTGCGAAAGGCGAATTTGTTTTCATCGTAGGTAAGAGCGGATCAGGGAAGACAACCCTGATGAAGCTTTTACAGAAAGAACTTGATGTGACAAGTGGACAGATCATAGTAAACGGTCAGGATTATAAGAAACTGACACAGAGGAATCTGCCGAAGTTCCGCAGGCAGATGGGAATGGTATTTCAGGATTTCCGTCTGCTGAAAGACCGGACGATCTTTGAGAATGTAGCATTTGCACAGCAAGTTGTGGAAGTACCACACAGATATATTAAGCATCAGGTTGAGAATATGCTTGAGATGGTGGGGCTGAAAGACCGCATGAATGCTTTTCCGAATGAATTGTCAGGAGGAGAACAGCAGAGAGTGGCCATCGCAAGAGCTTTGGTAAACCACCCAGTATTATTGCTGGCTGATGTAAACTGGGAATCTGGACCCTGTGACAGCCAAAGGGATCATGGAGCTTCTCTCAGAGATCAATAAGAGTGGGACAACAGTTTTAGTTGTTACGCACAACAAAGAGTTGGTCAATGAGATGGGAAAACGAGTGATCTTGATCGAAGATGGACATATAGAACAGGATGAGATAAGGGGGTCCTATGATATTTAGAAGATTTTTGTATGGAATCAAAGAGGGCACAAGGAATATTTTCAGGAATAAGATGTTTTCATTAGCATCACTGGGAACGATCATTGCTTGTGTCTTTTTGTTAGGAACATTTTTATCTGTAGCATTGAATGTAAGGTCAACGATGCAGCAGATGGAACAGTCTGTAGGAATTTCTGTTTTTTTTGAACCAGGTATCTCTGCAGAAAGAAAAGATCAGATTGGGGAAGAAATAAAGAAAAAAGAAGATATTGCCACGATGCGGTATGTATCTGCTGAAGAAGCATGGGAAAGCTATAAGAAGGATGTATTTCAAGGAAATGAAGAGCTTCTTGAAGGGTTCGAAGGGAACAATCCGCTAAAAGAATCAGATTCCTATGAGATCACATTAAAAGAAGTAAAATCATACAAACAGGTAGTATCGCATTTAGAGACGATTGATGGTGTCAGGAAAGTCCGTTATTCTGAAGGAGCGGCGGAAGGAATGATGAAGATCAATACAATGGGAACGTATCTTGCAGGTGGGATCATTCTGATCTTAATGGCAGTTTCTATTTTCCTCGTGAGCAATACAGTGTCTATTGGAGTTGCAGTCAGAGAAGAGGAAATTTCAATTATGAAGCTGATCGGTGCGGCGAATGGATTTATTAAAGCACCATTTCAGGCAGAAGGAATGATCATAGGAATTTTGGGATCATTGATTCCAACAGCGATTATTTTTGCAGGATATGAAGGGATTATCAACTGGATGAATGATAAGTTTCATGTTGTTACAGTCTTTATGAAATTTGTACCAATCCAGCAGATTATGTTATACTTACTTCCGTTAGCATTGTTGGTAGGAATTGTGATCGGATTGCTTGGAAGTTCTATTACGATCCGCAAGTATTTAAAAGTCTAGGAAGGGGAACTCATGAAAAGAAGATATCAGGCGGGGATCATTATGATGTTAATATCAGCCATGATCGCTTCGAATCTGCCTATGACGACAGTGTTTGCTGCAGCCAAAAAACAACAGGTAAAGCAGGAAACAAAGAAATTAGAAGAACAAAGCCGCAAGATGCAGCAGGAGATCAAAGATCTTGATGAGAAAATGATAAAGAGCAATGATGCGTATGAGGCATGTCAAGAGAAGCTTATTTCTGTACAGAAACAGTTAAAGAAGACACAACAGGAATTAAAAGAGGCAAAGGCATCCAAAGAAGATCAGTCAAGGATCATGAGTAAGCGCATTAAGTTTCTATATGAAAATGGAAATATGGCATATATGGAAGTCATTTTTGAAGCAAATAATTTTCAGGAGTTCTTAAAAAGAGCTGATTATGTTTCAAAGATCTCCAAATATGACAGTAACATGTTTCTGCAATTACAGACAACGGAAGATAAGATCCGAATGGCAACGAAGAGTCTGAAACAGGATTATCAAAATACAAAGACTTTGACTGCTAAGGCAAAGACAGAAAAAGAAAAACTGGATCAGGCAGCTGCGAAGAAGAAATCTAAGTTAGCTTCTTACCAGAAACAGTTAGCATCTGATAAAGAGTTACTGGCATGGTTTGAGGCAGAGGAAAAACAACAAGAAGAGATGGATCTTGCATCGGCGAAGGACGGTAATGCAGACAATACGACATCGAAAGCACAGTCAGAAAAGAATATGACAGGAAGTACGGCATCAAAGAATACAACATCAAAGGCTACGACCGAAAGCAAGAAAGAAAATACAACGACATCGTCACCATCAACAACAGTTTCGTCAGGAAATCTCATCTGGCCGGTACCGTCTTGCCATAGTATTTCATCGGGGTATGGCTATCGAATTCATCCAGTTACAGGAGTCAGGAAACTGCATGCTGGAATTGATATTCCATGTTCAACTGGAACAACGATCGTAGCAGCAGCTTCTGGTACAGTAGTGGATGCTGGATACAATGCATACAATGGCAATTACTTAAAGATCAGCCATGGAAATGGACTGGAAACGATGTATCTGCATTGCTCCAAACTTCTAGTATCCTCAGGGGCAAGAGTGTCAGGAGGACAGACAATCGCAAAATCCGGAGCAACTGGTATGGTATCTGGTGCACATCTGCATTTTGTTGTGAAAAAGAATGGAAATTATGTAAATCCTCAAAATTACTTATAACGTCATTACATAAATAGAAAGGAACTAATTTCATGAAGAAGTTTTCAAAAATACTCGTAGGACTACTTGTTGTTGTATGTATTGTGGAAGGATTTTTTCTTTATCGTGCCTATGCGATCCCAAGTACGACCTTACAGACAGCAAGAAAGATTAATCGGATAGAACAGATCATTGATAAATATTATAAAGGTTCTGTTAAGAAGAGTGAGTTGGAAGATTGTACCTACAAAGGTTTAGTTGCAGGACTGGGAGATGTCTATTCCACGTATTATTCAGAGGATGATTTTAAGGAATTAGAACAATCTACAAGTGGTGTTTATTATGGAGTTGGAATATATCTTACACAGGATATAAAGACAGGGATCATAACAGTTGTGAAACCAGTGAAAGGAAGCCCGGCAGACGGAAGTGGACTGAAAAAAGGGGATATTTTAACAAAAGTAGGAAACTATAAATTAAAAACATCGGATGCACTAGATGATATTGTTAAGAAGATCAAAGGTGCAGAAGGAACGAAAGTTAAATTAACATTTACAAGAAATCAGACATCAAAGACTTATACATTTACAAGACAATCGATTGAGAATCCAACAGTTGAAACAAAGATGTTACAAGATAAAGTTGGATATCTTCAGATCACTGAATTTGATGAAGTAACAGTCAGCCAGTTTCGAAGTGGACTGAAAAGTCTTAAGAAACAAGGTGCAAAGAAATTGATCATAGATCTTAGGGATAATCCTGGCGGTTTACTGACAAGTGTAGTGGATATTGCAGGACAGATTCTTCCAAAAGGAACGATTGTTTATACCGAAGATAAGAATGGCAATAAGAAATATTACAAAGACACAAAGAATGAACAGCTTGATATGCCGTTATGCGTGTTAGTTAATGGTAACAGCGCGAGTGCAGCAGAGATCCTTTCTGGTGCGATCAAAGATGATAAAGCCGGAACGCTGGTTGGAGAGACAACATTTGGAAAAGGGATCGTACAGGGATTCTTTGAAGTTGGTGATGGATCTTATGTGAAACTGACTTATTCATCTTATTACACACCAGCAGGACATAACATTCATAAAAAAGGAATCAAGCCAGATGTCGAAGTAAAAGATAACACGAAGACAAAAGCTGACGAACAATTAAACAAAGCGATTTCTATCTTAAAGAAGAAATAAGAATTGTAAAGATAGATATAAAAAAGAAAGTATAGAACATATTACCAAAAGTTCTATGCTTTTTTTGTGCAAATTTACGGATTGTGCATTAAATCTTGAAATAACAGAAGATAATATCTATAATAAAGATAAAATCTGTTTATCAAAGATTTTTATATCCGAAACAGAAATAAAAGGAGGAAAACAAAGATGAGCAAGGAAAATTGCGAGAGCGAAGCACGTAAAAAGATAGCTGCATCCATCGGAGCAACACCAGAAGAGATTTATTTCACATCTGGAAGAGCAGATGGCCACTTAAAAGCTTTAAAAGCTGTAGTGAAAGCATCAAAAAAAGCACGTCCTCATGTGATCATCACGACGATGGAAGATCCAGAAGTATTGGATGAATGTTCTAGACTAGAACGAAAAGACGCTGTTGTGACATATTTAGATCCGATCACAACCGGTCGTGTGGAAGTAGCAATGATCGAAAATGAACTGAAAGAAAACACAGAACTGATTTCAGTGACAGCAGCAAACTGCCAGACAGGAACTTCTGAGCCATTTACAGGAATCGGAACAATGACATCAGAGAAAGGTGTGATCTTCCACACAGATGCAGCATTTGCATTTGGAAAAATGCCGATCAATGTAGAAAGAAGTCATATTGATATGCTGACAGCAGATGCATCTTATTTTGGAGGTCCTGAAAATGCAGGATTTTTATATGTAAGAAAGAGCACAGGAGCTGGAGAATATGTGTCAGAAACTGCATTAAGCGAAGAAACATTAACAGTGATGTCAGATATGGCAGAAAGTTTAGCAGCCAATGCTGCAACATTTATGGAAGAAATCCGTCCAGTCAGAAACCATATGTGTAAACGTATTTTTGCTGAGATTGAAGATGTAGAATTGAATGGACACAAAGATCATCATTTGACCAATCATTTAAATATCAGAATTAAAAATGTATCTGCAGCAGTTGTACAGAAAGTTTTGAAAGAACAAGGAATTGAAGCAGGAATCGGAACAAATTCTAATATTCTTGCAGCAATCGGAAGAAGTAAAGCTGAAAGTGCAGAATCCATTTCATTCTCATTGAAAGCAGGAACAACGATGGAAGACGCAGACAAGATCGTTGACAGCTTAAAAGAGAT
>OCPX01002458.1_pt1 | contig 11564 bp, 9 predicted proteins | sample 1538771 | NCBI WGS metagenome assembly OCPX01 (sample SAMN04571725, study PRJEB22368) | human gut metagenome | biome: human gut; material: stool | host: Homo sapiens | place: Luxembourg | collected 2012-11-01 | reverse complement strand
CCAACCCCGCCAAGGAGGACACCGAGTATGTGGATGCCATCCAGCAGGATATCCACTGGCTGGGCTTCGACTGGGGCGACCGTTTCTTCTATGGCTCCGATTATTTTGAAAAGGACTATGAATACGCCGTGGAGCTCATCAAAAAGGGCCTGGCGTATGTGTGCGAGTTGACGCCGGAGGAGTTCAAGGCCAACCGCGGCGACATTGGCATCCCCGCCACCTCCCCCTACCGGGACCGCCCCATTGAGGAGAATCTGCGTCTGTTTGAAATGATGAAGAACGGCCAGGTGGAGGAGGGCAAGATGACCCTGCGGGCCAAGATCGACCTGGCCAGCGGCAATCTGAACCTCCGAGACCCCATCATTTACCGCATCCGCTTCATCAACCACCACCGCCAGAGCACCAAGTGGTGCATCTATCCCATGTACGACTTTGCCCACCCCATCCAGGACGCTCTGGAGGGCATCACCCACAGTCTCTGCTCCCTGGAGTTCGAGTCTCACCGGCCTCTGTATGACTGGGTGGTCAGCAATGTGTCCATCCCCTATCACAAGCCCCGCCAGATCGAATTTGCCCGGCTGGGCATCGACCACACTGTCATGAGCAAGCGCAAGCTCCGCAAGCTGGTGGAGGAGCACTATGTCTCCGGCTGGGACGATCCCCGTATGCCCACCCTGTGCGGCCTGCGCCGCCGGGGCTATACCGCCGCCTCCATCCGCAATTTCTGCGAGCGCATTGGCGTGGCCAAGTCCCCCAACACCGTGGAATACGGCTTCTTGGAGCACTGCCTGCGGGAGGACCTGAACGTGTCCGCCCAGCGGACCATGGCGGTGCTGCACCCGGTGAAGCTCACCGTTACCAACTATCCCCAGGGGCAGAGCGAAACCTTCACCGTGGAGAACAACCCCACCGACCCCAGCCAGGGCACCCACGAGATCACCTTCAGCCGCCACCTGTGGATCGAGCATGAGGACTTCCTGGAGACGCCCATTCCCAAGTATAAGCGCCTGTATCCCGATGGCCCCGAGTGCCGCCTGAAGGGCGCGTACCTGGTGAAGTGCACCGGCTGCGTCAAGGATGAAAACGGCCAGATCGTGGAGATCCTGTGCACCTACGACCCCGACAGCCGGGGCGGCGATCCCGCCGACGGCCGCAAGGTCAAGGGCGCCACGCTGCACTGGGTGGACGCCGAAAACTGCGTGGACGCAGAGGTGCGGCTGTACGACAACCTGTTCTCCGATCCCCAGCCCGACGGCCCGGACAAGGACTTCCTGAACTGCCTGAATCCCGACTCCCTGATGGTGCTGGAGGGCTGCAAGGTGGAGCGGGCCATGGTGGACGTGGCCCGAGACTTCGACCGGGTGGAAAACCGCACCGGCATCAACGCCCCCACCTTCCAGTTCATGCGCACGGGCTATTTCTGCATGGATAACCGGGACTGCACGGCGGACCACCTGGTGTTCAACCGCAGCGTGTCCCTGAAGGACAGCTTCAAAAAGTAACCTGTAAAGTAAAAGTTGCGCTGCCCAAAAGGCGGCGCAACTTTGTTTTGCTGGACAAGAGGCGGGGCAGCCTGTATAATAAGGAGAAAAAAAGGGGGTCCACGCCATGCCTCTGTACGACGCCGTTCGCGCACCCCGGCCCCGGAAACGGGACCGGAAGCTGCACATACTCATCGCCATTGGGCTGATCCTGGTGCTGGCGGCGTTTATCCCCATTCTATGGGCCGCCCATTTACAGCGGCAGTACCGCCATTTTATAAGCGGGCTGGGAGAAAGCGTCCAATACGCCAAGGAGCAGGGCGGCCTGTACGTCCGGCAGGACGGGCGGCAATTCCGGGCCCGGGAGCCCGCCTCCCGGCTGTATCTGGAGGTGAGTGCCGCCGGCATGGGCAAGCGCCAGAACAGCGCCCCCAAGTCCGTGCCGGATGCGGAGCTGGAGTTCGGCAACGGGTGCATCCTGCGCTTCTGGGGCCTGGACGTGTGGGACGGATACAACCGCCAATGGGTCCCCGGCGTGTTCGTCTGGTACCGGGGAGCCAACGGAAAAATCTATATGTATGACACCGACCGGATGCAATGGCAAACGCTGGTGCGGTGCCTGCCCGAAGAATAGGAGGAACGATATGGGTCTTTATGATGCGGTGCGCCGGGAGAAGACGCCCCGGCGGCGGTGGCACCCCATGTGGGTGGTGGCGCTGGCCTTTGCGGCGGCGCTGGTGACGGTGCTGGGCCTGACCATCAGCAAGCCCCAGCGGGATCATGACCGGTTCATCCGCTGCATGAGCGACATCTCCAGCAGCACCACCTACGCCTTCAGTGGAAAATTCACCTCCCTCCGGGCCCGGGTGGACGGCCAGGACCTGCGCATCACCCAGGAAAACGGCTATGCCCTGTACGGGAAGCTCTTCAACATGAACGCCACCTTCAGCCGGGACGTCCCCAAGGAGGACAGCCTCCGCCTGGACTACGGCGACGGGGCGGTGCTGGAGCTGTGGCCCTATCACCTGCCGGACGGCTCTGACCGCAGCGAGGGCATATTCGTCCGGTTCGTAAATCCGGAGGGAAAAACCTACACCTACTACACCGACCGGGACACCTTCGCCCGGGTCACCCAATGCCTGTCGCCGGAAAATAACCCGGCATGGGCGGAATAACCGATTTTCGCAGGACGGCTTCCCGTCCTGCGATTTTTCTTGAAAAAAACCGGGATTTATGATATCATAAGCTGATTATATATGCACACAAGCGGGACGGGAGCCGCAGGCTGCGGAAGCGGCCCATCCCGCAGGTCCCATGGAGGAGGAACACCGTTGAAATCCAGAGTTTTTGAGATCATTGCCGCCGAGCAGGCCCGGCAGAACAGCACCGTGGAGCTGATTGCCAGCGAAAACTTCGTGAGCGAAAACGTCATGAAGGCCGTAGGCTCCTGCCTGACCAACAAATATTCCGAGGGCTATCCCGCCCAGCGCCCCTCCGGCAACCGGGGCCGGTTCTACGGCGGCTGCCAGTATGTGGATGAGCTGGAGGAATACTGCTGCCACCAGTGGCAGGCCGTCTTTCAGACGGACTATCACGTCAATGTCCAGCCCCACAGCGGCTCCTCCGCCAACCTGGCCGCCTATATGAGCGTGCTGAAGCCCGGCGACACCATTCTGGCCATGATCCTCAACAACGGCGGTCACCTGACCCACGGCTCTCCGGTGAATTTCAGCGGCAAGCTGTTCCACATGGAGTTCTACGGGGTGGACGAAAATGGCTTCATCGACTATGAGGACGTCCGCCGGAAAGCCCGGGAGTGCCGCCCCCAGCTGATTCTGGCCGGGGCCTCGGCCTACAGCCGCACCATCGACTTCCCGGCCTTTGCCGACGCCGCCCGGGAGGCGGGGGCGTATTTCATGGTGGACATGGCCCACATCGCAGGGCTCGTGGCCGCCGGGGACCATCCCTCCCCCTTCGGCCTGGCGGACATCATCACAACCACTACCCACAAGACCCTGCGGGGCACCCGGGGCGGACTGATCTTCTGTAGGCCCGAGCTTGCCAAGCGGGTGGACAGCGCCGTGTTCCCCGGCGGACAGGGCGGCGCGCTGCAGCACGTCATCGCCGGAAAGGCCGTCACGGCGGAGGAAGCCTCCACGGAGGAGTTCCGGGAATACATCCACGCCGTTGTCCGCAACTGCCGCGCCATGTGCGATGAATTTATCTCCATGGGCTACAAGGTGGTCACCGGCGGCACGGACAATCACCTGTTCCTGCTGGACCTGACGGACACCGGACTCACTGGCAAAGCGGTGCAGGACGAGCTGGACCGCCACGGCATCACCCTGAACAAGAACTGCGTCCCCAACGAGACCCGCTCCCCCCAGCAGACCTCCGGCGTCCGCATCGGGACGGCAGCCATGACCACCAAGGGCTACACGGAGCAGGACTTCATCGCCGTGGCCCGCCAAATTGACCGCATCATCCGGGATATGCAGGATATGCGGAAGGAGTGACAGAAACGTGTATTTAAAAGCACTGGAAATTCAGGGCTTCAAATCCTTTCCCGACAAAACGGTGCTGAATTTCGGCGCGGACATCACCGCCATCGTGGGCCCCAACGGGTCCGGCAAGTCCAACATCTCCGACGCTATCCTGTGGGTCATGGGCGAGCAGAACAGCCGCCAGCTCCGGGGCGCCAAAATGGAGGACGTGATCTTCGGCGGCACGGAAAAGCGCAATCAGATGGGCTTTGCCCAGGTGACGCTGATCATCGACAACACCGGCCACATCTTCCCCCGGGACGAGAGTGAGGTGGCCGTCACCCGCCGGTATTACCGCAGCGGGGAGTCGGAATACTATATCAACCGCCAGTCCGTGCGGCTCAAGGACGTCAACGAGCTGTTCATGGACACCGGCATGGGCCGGGAGGGCTACTCCATCATTGGCCAGGGCAAGATCGACGAAATTCTGTCCGTGAAAAGCGGCGAGCGCCGGGAGGTGTTCGAGGAGGCGGCAGGCATCAGCAAGTTCCGCCACCGCAAGGAGGAGTCTGAGCGGAAGCTCCAGCGCACGGAGGAGAATCTGGTGCGCATCAACGACAAGATCGCCGAGCTGGAGCTGCAGGTAGAACCTCTGCGGCAGCAGGCGGAAACGGCGAAAAAATACCTGGTGCTGCGGGACGAGCTGCGGGTGCTGGAGATCTCCGTGTGGCTGGAAAATCTCCAGGCCCTGCGGGCCGGGGCCCTGAAGCTGGAGGCCGATCTGCGGACCGCCCAGGAGGACCGCCAGCGTGCCCAGGCGAACCTGGACGCCGTGTATGCCGCCGGGGAGGAGAGCCTGGAGAAGATCCGGGACAACGACGTCCGGGCCGAGGCCCTGCGGGGCCAGGTGTCCCAGCTGGATGCCGCCGCCCAGGAGGAGACCTCCGCCATGGCCGTGCTGGAAAACAGCCTGAGCCATGACAAGCAGACCCTGGAGCGGCTGGACCGGGAGCTGGCAGACACCCAGCAGCGGGCCGGTAATCTCCGGACCCAGGCCGACGCCCTGACGGACCGCATAGACCAGATCGACGCGGAGACCCAGGACCTGGCCCGGCAGCTGGAGGAGCTGATGGACGCCCTGCGGCAGCTGGCCGAAAGCGCCGGAAGCGCCCAGCAGGAGGCCGAGGCCCTGCGGGCCAAGGAGACCCTGGCCGTGGCCGACGCCGCCCGGGGCCGGACGGAGCTGGCCGCTCTGGACGCCACCCGGACCCAGGCCCAGGCCCGGCAGGCCGCCATCGCCGCCGACAGCGCCGCCGCCCGGGAAAAGCTGGACCAATGCCGCCGGGAGGCCGAAGAAAACAACGCCTCCCTGACTGCCGCCCGGGAGGAGGAGCAGGCCGCCGCCAACGTCATCCAGGGCCACAGCCTGAAGATGGAGGGCCGGCGCCGCCGGGCCCAGGAGGCCGCCCAGCAAGCCGAACAGCTGCGCCGGCAGCTGGCCGCCATGGAGGACCGCATCCGTCTGCTGACGGAGATGGAGAAGGACTACGAGGGCTTCTCCCGGGCGGTGAAGGGCGTGATGCAGGCGGCGGACCGGGGCACCCTGTCCGGGATCCACGGCCCCGTGGCAAGCCTTATGACCACCGACCCCCAATACACCGTGGCCCTGGAGATCGCCCTGGGCGCGGCTTTGCAGAACATCGTGGTGGACCGGGACACCGACGCCAAGGAGGCCATCGCCTTCCTGAAGCGCCGGGACGCGGGCCGCGCCACGTTCCTACCCATGAGCGCCATCCGGGGCGATATGCTCCGGGAGCCGCGCCTGGCCCAGGAGTACGGCTTCGTGGGCATCGCCTCCCAGCTGGTGACGTATGACGCCCGGTACGACGGCATTTTCCAGAATCTGCTGGGCCGCACCGTGGTGGTGGAGGACCTGGACTGCGGCGTGAATATGGCCCGTCGGTATCAGAACCGCTTCCGCATCGTCACCCTGGACGGTCAGGTCATCAACCGGGGCGGCTCCATGACCGGCGGCAGCGTCAGCCGCAGTGCCGGGGTCCTGTCCCGGGCCAGCGAGCTGTCCGGGCTGCGGGAGCAACTGACGGGGCTGAAAGCCTCCCTGGACCAGGCCGCCCACCGGGCGGAGGAAACCGGCCGGGACCTGCAAAAGGCCCAGTATGAGCTGGATGTGGCCCGGGAGCAGCAGCAGAACGCCGCCCAGCAGGTGCTGGCTCTGGAGACCCGCGGCCAGCACTATGACAGCCTGCGGGAGACCCTGGAAGCCACCCTGGAGGCCCTGGACGCCGAAAATCTCCGGCTGACCCGGCAGACGGCGGACGGTGACGCCCGCCGCCGGGAGCTTCAGACGGAGATCGACGGTCAGGAGGACCTGGCCCGGCAGCTGCGCCAACAGGCCCAGAACTGCCTGGCCGGGCAGAGCGACCTGCAATCGAAAACCGGCGGCATCTCCGACCGGATCACCCGCTGCAAGGAGCAGCAGGCCGCCCTGGCCGCCGAGCGTCAGGGAGCGGAGAGCCGCCTGGCGGACCTGCGCCAGCTGATGACGGACCTGGACGGCGACTGCCGCAGCCGGGAGGACCTGGCCCGGCAGCTGCATGAATCCCAGGTCCGGGCACGGGAGCAGATGGCGGAGCATCAGACCCGCTGCGACTCCCTGCACCGGCAGGCGGAGGACCTGCGTGGCCAGCTGCAGACCCTCCAGCAGGAGAAGCTGGACCTGGAGCAGCAGCGCACAGCCCTGAACCGCCAGACCCAGACCTGCAACGACGCGGTAATCGCCGCCCAGCAGGAGCTGTCCCGGCTGGAGCAGAAGCGCAGCGCCGCCGCCATGGAGGAGAAAACCATTCTCGATAAGCTCTGGGAGCGGTATGAGCTGAGCCATTCTGAGGCCCAGGCCCAGCGGGTGGAGCTGGAGAGTGTCCCCAAGGCCACCCGCCGCATCGGCGAGCTGAACCGGTCCATCAAGGCCCTGGGCACCCCCAACATCGGCGCTATCGAGGAGTATGAGCGGGTCAACGGGCGGTATACCTATCTGTCCGACCAGCGGGCGGACGTGGAGCAGGCCAAGGGCGAGCTCACCGGCGTCATCGACCAGCTGACCCAGCAGATGACGGAAATTTTCGCCCAGCAGTTCAGGCTCCTGAACGACAGCTTCCAGGAGACGTTTCTGGAGCTGTTCGGCGGCGGCAAGGCCCGGCTGGAGCTGGAGGATGAAAAGGACATCCTCAACTGCGGCATCGAGATCAAGGTGCAGCCCCCAGGCAAGCAGTTGAAAACCATTACGCTGCTATCCGGCGGCGAAAAGGCCTTTGTGGCCATCGCCCTGTACTTTGCTATTCTCAAGGTCCACCCCACCCCCTTCTGCGTGATGGACGAGATCGAGGCCGCCCTGGACGAGGCCAACGTGGTGCGCTATGCCCGCTATATGCGGCGCATCGCCGGGAAGACCCAGTTCATCGTCATCACCCACCGGCGTGGCACCATGGAGGAGGCCGACGTGCTCTACGGCGTCACCATGCAGGAGCGGGGCGTCAGCCGGATCCTCACCATCAACCTCAACGATATGGCCAAAGAGCTGAATATAAAGTAAGGAGACACGATTATGGGACTGTTCAAAAAATTCCGGGACGCGTGGTTTGCGCCCATGTCCTTTGACTCCCTGGACGACGATTTTTATGACCGGCTGGAGGAATCCCTGATCCTGGCGGACGTGGGCATGGACGTGGCCCTGGACGCCACCGAGAAGCTGCGCCGCCGGGCCTATGACGACCGTCTGCTGACGGCGGACCAGGTGAAGGGCGCTCTGCGGGAAATCCTGGCCGAGAAGCTGGAGGTGGGCGACAGCCGACTGGACCTGTCCACCCAGCCCAGCGTCATTCTGGTCATCGGCGTCAACGGCGTGGGCAAGACCACGTCCATCGGCAAGCTGGCCTATCAGCTGAAAAAGCAGGGCAAAAAGGTCCTGCTGTGCGCCGGTGACACCTTCCGGGCCGCCGCCGCCGACCAGCTGGAGATCTGGGCCAACCGGGCCGGGGTGGACATCGTCCGCCAGAACGAGGGCGCGGACCCCGGCGCCGTGCTGTTCGACGCCCTGGCTGCCGCCAAGGCCCGCCGCAGCGACGTGGTGCTGGTGGACACCGCCGGGCGGCTGCACAACAAGGCCAATCTCATGAAGGAGCTGGCCAAGCTCCGGAAGATCATCGACCGGGAGCTGCCCGGGGCCGCCAAGGAGACCCTGCTGGTGCTGGACGCCACCACCGGACAGAACGGTCTCATCCAGGCCCGGCAGTTCAAGGAGACCGCCGGTCTGACGGGAATCGTGCTGACCAAGCTGGACGGCACCGCCAAGGGCGGCATCGTCATCGCCATCGCCCAGGAGCTGCAGGTGCCGGTGAAGTATGTGGGCCTGGGCGAGGGCATCAAGGACCTGGCCCCCTTCGACGCCAAGGAATTTGTGGGCGATCTGTTCTGATGGGAGGGACGAATATGATCCGTGCCGACGGAAGAAAGTATGACGAAAGCCGCCCGGTGGAGATCACCACGGGCTTTATCAGGTTTGCCGAGGGCAGCGCCCTGATCCGCTGCGGCGACACGGTGGTGCTGTGCAACGCCTCGGTGGAGGACCGGGTCCCGCCCCATGTGCGCCCGGGCTGCGGCTGGGTCACGGCGGAGTATTCCATGCTGCCCCGGGCCAACCGGGAGCGGTCCCGCCGGGACGTAGACAAGCTGAAGCTCTCCGGCCGCAGCGCCGAAATCCAGCGGCTTATCGGCCGGAGCCTGCGGGCGGCGGTGGATATGCGCCGCCTGGGCGAGCGCACCATCACCATCGACTGCGACGTGCTCCAGGGTGACGGCGGCACCCGCACCGCCTCCGTCACCGGCGGCTTTGTGGCCCTGGCCCTGGCGTGCCGGGGTCTTCTGGAGCAGGGGCTGGTGAAGGCCATGCCCATCCGCCACTATGTGGCCGGTATCTCCGCCGGTATCGTGGACAACGTACCCATGCTGGACCTGCAATACTCCGAGGACAGCCGGGCCATGGTGGATCTGAACTGCGTCATGAATGAGCAGGGCGGCATCATCGAGCTGCAGGGCACCGGCGAGGGCCGGGCCTTCACGCCCCGGGAGCAGCAGGAGCTGGTGGCTCTGTGCGCCCAGGGCAATGCCCGGCTGATCCAGCTGGAGAAAAACATATTGGGGGAGATTCTATGAAATTCGTTTTGGCATCCCATAACCGCAAGAAGCTGGCGGAGATGCAGGAGATTCTGCGTGAGCTGGGGGTGGAGGTGGTCCTTCAGTCCGACGTGGGCCTGGACCTGGAGCCGGAGGAAAATGGAACCACCTTCGCCGAAAACGCCGCCATCAAGGCCATGGCCGTGATGCAGGCCAGCGGTCTGCCCGCCATTGCCGACGACTCCGGCCTGTGCGTGGACGCGCTGAATGGCGCACCGGGCATCTATTCCGCCCGATACGGCGGCGTGGACAGTGACCAGGCCCGCTATCGCCTGCTGCTGGAGAATCTCCGGGGTGCTGGGGCCCGCACCGCCCATTTCCACACTGCCATCGTCTGCTGCTTCCCCAATGGGGACCGGCTGGACGCAGCCGGAGATTGCTTCGGCACCATTGCCTATGCACCCCAGGGGGACAACGGCTTCGGCTATGACCCGGTGTTTTTCGTGCCGGAGCTGCGCAAGACCTTTGCCCAGCTAACGCCGGAGGAGAAAAACGCCATCAGCCACCGCGGCAACGCCCTGCGGGCCTTCGCGGCGGAGCTGAAAACCTATCTGGAAAAGAACTGAGGAGCATCTATGGAACTGACAAGCAAGCAGAGAGCCCAGCTGCGGGGCATGGCCGCCAACCTGGACACCATCGTCCACGTGGGCAAGGACGGCATCGGCGAGAACCTGGTCAAGCAGGTCAACGACGCCCTGGAGGCCCGGGAGCTCATCAAGGGCCGGGTGCTGGAAAACTCCATGTACACCGCCCGGGAAGCGGCAGAGGAGCTGAAGGTGGCCGCCCGCTGCGAGGTGGTCCAGGTCATCGGCAGCAAATTCGTTCTCTTCCGCTATCAGCACAACAAGGACAAGCGGAAGATCGAGCTGGAAAAAGACAGGAAGCGCAGCGTATGAGGATCGGCATTTACGGCGGCACCTTCAACCCCATCCACCGGGGCCATCTGACGGCGGCCCGGGCGGCTATGGACGCTCTGGGGCTGGACCGTCTGCTGCTGATCCCCGCCAGCATTCCGCCCCACAAGGCCCTGCCCCAGGGCAGCGCCGACGCCGCCGACCGCCTGGAAATGGCGGCCCTGGCCTGTGCCCAGCTGGGCCCCGTGGCCCAGGCCCTGGATATCGAGCTGCACCGCACCGGCCCCAGCTATACGGTGGATACCCTGCGCCAGCTGCGCATGGAGCATCCGGAGGATGAGCTGTGGCTTCTCATGGGGACGGATATGTTTTTGTCCTTGGAGCGCTGGTATCATGCGTCGGACATTCTGTCTCTGGCCCACATCGGGGCCTTTGACCGAGCCCACCCTCAGCCCGGCGGCGATCTGGCCGTCCAGAAGCGGCGCCTGGAGGAGGCCTATGGGGCGGATATTGCCATCATTCCCAATGAGCACGTTCTGGACCTGTCCTCCACCCAGGTGCGGGAGGCCCTTGCCGCAGGCCGGGGCCGGGATCTGGTGACGGACCCCGTATACGGCTATATCCAGCGCCGGGGGCTTTACGGCGTTCACACGGACCTGCATCACCTGACCCCGGACCAGCTGCGGCCCATCGCCCTGAGCTATCTCAAGCCCAAGCGCATGCCCCATGTGCTGGGCACGGAGCAGGAGGCCGTGCGCCTGGCCCGGCAGTATGGGGCCGACGAGACCCAGGCCCGGATCGCCGCTTTGCTCCACGACTGCACCAAGAAGCTGGACATGGACCGGCAGCTGACCCTGTGCCGGCAGTACGGCATCCCCCTGGACGACCTGGAGCGGCACGCCCTGAAGCTGCTGCACGCCAAAACCGGCGCAGCCATCGCCCGGGACGTGTTTGGCGTGGACGATGCCGTGTATTGGGCCATTTACTGGCACACCACCGGCCATGCGGACATGACCCTGCTGGAAAAGATCATCTATCTGGCGGATTATATCGAACCCAGCCGGGACTTCCCCGGGGTGGACGACCTGCGCCGGGCGGTCCATGCCGACCTGGACCGGGGCCTGCTGAAGGCGCTGGACGACAGCATCCGGGATATGCAGCAGTGGGGCAACCCCGTGCATCACAACACCCTGGACGCCCGAGACTATTTATTGAGAGGTAAACAGATATGAAAACTGCGAAGGAACTGGCCCTTATGGCGGCCCGGGCCCTGTCCGACAAGAAGGGCCGGGAGATCCAGGTGCTGGAGATCGGCGATCTGACCACCCTGGCGGACTATTTCGTCATCGCCACCGGCTCCTCCAATACTCAGATCAACGCCCTGGTGGACAACGTGGAAAAGGTCCTCCGGGAGGAGGCCCAGGAGGAGCCCCTGCACCGGGAGGGCTATCGGGCCGGCACCTGGGTGCTGCTGGACTACGGCTGCATCGCCATCC
>OCPX01002453.1_pt1 | contig 11591 bp, 9 predicted proteins | sample 1538771 | NCBI WGS metagenome assembly OCPX01 (sample SAMN04571725, study PRJEB22368) | human gut metagenome | biome: human gut; material: stool | host: Homo sapiens | place: Luxembourg | collected 2012-11-01 | reverse complement strand
TCGTCTCTGACTTTTGCGATACTTGCTACGGTCTCTTTATCTTTTAGGTTGATGAGTTTGACTCCGGATGTGATTCTTCCGAGTACGGAGATTCCGGAACACAGCATACGGATGATGATTCCGTCTGTGTTTATGATCATAATCTCATCGTCTTCGTCAACTGCCTTGATTCCGATGACATTTCCTGTCTTTTCAGTGATCTTATAACACTTCACTCCTTTGCCGCCACGGTTCTGTGCTGTAAATTCATGGATGTCTGTACGTTTACCCATACCTTTTTCAGATACGATCAAAAGGTCATGTCCCTGGGTCACAAGCTGCATTCCAATCACTTCATCGCGGTCTGCAAGGTTGATTCCGCGTACTCCCATGGAGTTACGTCCTGTTGCTCTTACGTCAGTCTCATTAAAGCGGATACACTGACCATACTTCGTTGCAAGAATGATTTCCTGATTGTTGTCTGTGAATTTTACTTCGATCAGTTCATCCTCATCACGCAGTGTAATTGCGGCAAGTCCTGTCTTTCTTACATTCATGTACTCGCGAAGTGATGTCTTCTTCACAAGACCTTTCTTCGTTGCCATGATCAGATAATCCTGATCGCGGTAGTAATCAATCGGGATTACTGCGGTAATCTTCTCGCCCGGCATTAACTGGAGCAGGTTGATGATTGCAGTTCCTCTTGATGTGCGGCTTGCCTCCGGAATCTCGTAACCTTTCAGTCTGTAGACACGTCCGGTGTTCGTAAAGAACATAATGTAGTGGTGCGTATTCGTCATGAATAGCTCTTCCACATAGTCTTCATCCAGAGTCTGCATACCTTTAATTCCCTTACCGCCACGATTCTGTGCCTTAAATGTATCATCAGACATACGCTTGATGTAACCAAGCTTTGTCATGGTAATTACAATATTCTCCTTCGGAATCAGATCCTCCATGGAAATGTCATACTCGTCAAATCCGATGGATGTTCTTCTGTCATCACCATATTTATCCTTAATGACAAGGATTTCTTCACGAATCACTCCAAGAAGTAATTTTTCGTCTGCCAGAATTGCCTCCAGTCTCTCAATCTGAGCCATAAGTTCTGCATATTCTTTCTCAAGCTTCTCTCTTTCCAATCCTGTCAGAGCACGCAGACGCATATCTACGATAGCCTGAGCCTGAACATCATCCAGTTCGAATTTCTCCATGAGTTCTGCTTTTGCAGCCTGTACCGTACTGGAACCACGGATGATCCGGATAACTTCGTCAATATTATCAAGCGCGATCAATAATCCTTTTAAGATATGCGCTCTTTCTTTTGCTTTGTTCAGTTCGTACTTTGTACGACGTGTCACAACATCTTCCTGATGCTTCAGGTAATATCCAAGAAGCTCTAAAATATTCATGACTTTTGGCTGTTTGCCGACCAGTGCCAGCATGATCACGCCAAATGTATCCTGAAGCTGTGTATGTTTGTAAAGCTGGTTCAGCAATACATTTGCATTGACATCTTTACGAAGTTCAATAACAATACGCATACCTTCACGGCTGGACTGATCACTTAAGTCTGTGATTCCATCCACCTTCTTGTCACGTACCAGCTCTGCGATCTTCTCGATCAGACGGGCCTTATTGACCATGTACGGAAGCTCTGTAACAATGATGCGGCTCTTTCCATTCGGCATCGTCTCAATGTTCGTTACGGCACGTACACGAATCTTACCACGTCCTGTTCGATATGCTTCCTCGATTCCTCTTGTACCAAGAATCTCTCCACCGGTCGGGAAGTCTGGTCCCTTGATGATCTCAAGGATTTCTTCCATTGTTGTCTCGTCTTTATCTGCAATCTTGTTATCGATAATTCTGACTACTGCGTCAATGACCTCACGAAGATTGTGCGGCGGGATATTCGTTGCCATACCTACGGCGATACCGGATGTACCGTTCACCAGAAGGTTCGGGAATCTTGCCGGAAGTACAACCGGCTCTTTCTCCGTCTCATCGAAGTTTGGCATGAAGTCTACCGTATCTTTGTTGATATCAGCAGTCAGTTCCATGGAAATCTTACTCAATCTTGCCTCTGTGTAACGCATAGCCGCTGCTCCGTCACCGTCCACAGAGCCGAAGTTTCCATGCCCGTCAACGAGCGGATATCTGGTAGACCATTCCTGAGCCATATTAACCAATGCTCCGTAAATAGAACTGTCACCGTGCGGATGATATTTACCCATTGTATCACCGACGATACGGGCTGATTTTCTGTGCGGTTTATCCGGTCCATTGTTCAGCTCGATCATGGAGTAAAGAATTCTTCTCTGTACAGGTTTCAATCCGTCTCTTACATCTGGAAGCGCACGGGAAGCAATAACACTCATGGCATAATCGATATAGGAGGTCTCCATCGTTTTCTTTAGGTCGACCTCATGGACTTTATCAAAAATATTGTCTTCCATTTATCTATTTTCCTTTCTGCAAAGCGAAAATATTTCGCTGATATTTAAATGTCAGGTTTAAATGTCAAGATTCTGTACATACTGTGCATTTTCTTCGATGAACTCACGTCTTGGCTCTACCTTATCTCCCATCAGTGTTGTAAATGTGAGATCCAGCTCGCTTGCTGTCTCATCATCCATTGTGACACGAAGGAGTACGCGGTGCTCCGGATCCATAGTGGTATCCCAAAGCTGCTCTGCATCCATCTCTCCAAGACCTTTGTAACGCTGAATTTTATTATTGTTATCACGCCCAACTTCCTGCAAAATGCTGTCAAGTTCTTCGTCGCTGTATGCATACCAAACTTTTTTATTTCTTTCGAGCTTATAAAGTGGCGGCTGTGCCAGATACACGTATCCTTCTTTGATCAGATCTGGCATAAATCTGTACATAAATGTCAGAAGCAGTGTACTGATATGGGCTCCATCCACGTCGGCATCGGTCATGATGATGATCTTGTGATAACGTAATTTGCTGATATCAAAGTCTTCATGGATTCCGGTTCCAAATGCCGTGATCATGGCTTTGATCTCCGCATTTCCATAAATTCGATCCAGTCTTGCCTTCTCAACATTGAGGATCTTACCACGAAGTGGAAGGATAGCCTGTGTTGCACGGTCTCTGGCTGTCTTTGCGGAACCACCGGCGGAGTCTCCCTCTACGATGTAGATTTCGCATTTTTCCGGATTCTTGTCAGAACAGTCTGCAAGCTTACCAGGAAGTGACATACCATCAAGGGCTGATTTCCTTCTTGTCAGATCTCTCGCTTTTCTTGCAGCCTCTCTCGCACGCTGTGCCATCACAGACTTCTCAACTGTTACTTTAGCGACCTGAGGATTCTGTTCCAGGAAAATCTGAAGCTGTTCACTGACAACATTATCAACTGCTCCTCTTGCCTCACTGTTTCCAAGTTTCTGCTTTGTCTGACCTTCGAATTGAGGATCCTCGATCTTGACACTGATAATTGCAGTCAGTCCCTCACGGATATCCTCACCTGTCAGGTTCGGCTCATTATCTTTTAAAAGTTTATTCTTTCTTGCGTAATCATTAAATGTCTTTGTTAACGCATTTCTAAATCCGACAATATGAGTTCCGCCTTCTGGAGTCGTAATATTATTTACAAATCCGTAGCTGTTCTCATTGTAGGAATCATTGTGCTGCATTGCAACTTCAACAGATACATTGTTGACGATTCCCTCACAGTAAATGATCTGCTCGTAAAGCGGAGTCGTACTGCGGTTCAGATACTCAACAAATTCTTTGATTCCACCTTCGTAGTGGAAAGTCTTCTCAATCGGCTCTTGTGGTCTTTCATCGCGAAGAACGATCTTCAGTCCCTTTGTCAGAAATGCCATCTCACGGAATCTCTGCTGTAAAATGCTGTAATCAAAGATTGTTGTCTCAAAAATCTCTCCATCCGGCAGGAATGTGACCTTTGTTCCTGTCTTTCCCGGCTCACATTCTCCGATGACTTCCAGCTTCTTTGCAACTTTTCCTCGCTCATAGCGCTGTCTGTATACTTTTCCTTCGTGACAGATTTCAACTTCCAGCCAGACAGAAAGCGCATTTACAACAGATGCACCTACTCCATGAAGTCCTCCGGATACCTTGTATCCTCCACCACCGAATTTTCCTCCGGCATGAAGCACCGTAAATACGACTTCAACTGCCGGAAGTCCTGATTTATGGTTGATTCCGACCGGAATTCCACGTCCATTATCTGTGACAGTAACGGAATTATCCGGATTGATCGTTACGTGAATGGTATCACAGAATCCTGCCAACGCCTCATCAACCGCATTATCAACAATCTCATATACCAGATGATGAAGACCTCTTGATGAGGTACTTCCAATATACATTCCCGGACGCTTTCTTACAGCTTCCAGTCCTTCCAGTATCTGAATTTCGTCTGCGCCATATTCGTGCTGTACCTTTTCTGTAGCCATGCTAATCCTCCTAGTTTTCCTTTATCACTTGTCCGTTCTGGACATGAAATACTTTATTGACTTCAAATCTATGATTTACAAATTCATCCACTCCTGTACAGGTAATGAGTGTCTGTATATCATGAATACTGTCTAATAAATAGTTTTGCCTGTGTTTGTCAAGTTCAGACAACACATCGTCAAGTAACAGAACCGGTGTGTCTCCGATCACTCTTTTCACCAGCTCGATTTCTGCCAGTTTCAATGACAATGCTGCGGTCCTTTGCTGTCCCTGGGATCCGAATCTCCGGATGTCCAGATTCCCGACCATAAAACAGACGTCGTCTCGATGAGGCCCTACCGAAGTACTCTTCATCCTGATATCTCGCTGTCTGTTCATCTCAAGAGCCTGCTCAAGAGACATGTTTTTCGTACTCGGTTCGTAAATCAGACGGATTTCTTCCTTACCGCCAGTCAGTTTCTTATGTATTCCGGAAACAATTTCGTTCATTTCGTCAACAAATTGTTTCCTCCTCGCAATGATTGCATTGCCATACTGAACAAGCTGGAGATCCCAGATGTCCAGAGTCTCCATTGCATCTTGCCGGTATGCACTGTCTTTTAGTAAATGATTTCTCTGATTTACGATCCGACTGTAATTGGATAAATGATTAAAATATACTTTATCAAGCTGTGACAGCTCTAAATCTATGAACTTTCTTCTTCCCGCCGGACCATTTTTTATAATGTTCAGATCTTCCGGTGAAAAAAATACGAGATTTACAATGCCAAATAATTCTCCGGCTTTGCGTATCGGAATCTTATTAATAGCAACACCTTTCGGCCGGTTCTTTTTCAGATGCATGTCAATCTGATCCTGAATCCCACGTTTTTCAACAATCACCTCAATGTGTGATTCCTCTGCCCCGAACTGGATCATATCCCGGTCTTTGCTCCCTCTGTGGGACTTCGTCGTCCCGGACAGATAGACAGCCTCCAGAATATTCGTCTTTCCCTGGGCATTATCCCCGTAGAAAATGTTGGTGCTGCCATCAAATTCCAGATTCAAAAGTTCGTAGTTTCTAAAATTTTTCAGTTTCAAAGATTTAATCTTCAATTTTGATTTCTTCTCCGCCAAATGATACAACATCCCCGCCGTATAATTTTCTTCCACGGCGAGTATCAATTTCTCCATTTACAGACACCTGTCCGTCCTGGATGACTTCTTTTGCCTCGACGCCCGATTCAACAAGACCGGCTGCTTTTAATGCCTGCCCAAGCTTTATAAATTCATCACGCAATTTGATTGTTTCCATAGTCGCTCCTTTATATTTACAAAAAATGAATAAATGTATAATTATTCATGCATTTCTATGAATAATATTAGTGTTTTTGTATAATTATGCACTTATTATACATTTGCATTAAAGTTTACAGGAAGGATAAGATAAATATAGCTTTCTGTCTCATCCTTGATGAAGCAAGGTGCTTTTGCATTCATCAGATAAAGTGTAACCTCTTCATCATCAATAACACGCAGTGCATCAATCAGGAATTTCGGATTGAATCCGATCAGAAGATCTTTTCCATCCTTGGAAATCATAATCTCTTCATTCATGGATCCAATCTGAGATTTGATTTTTAACTCCATCATTTCATCCTGGATGTCAATGATGATCGGTTTTTTATCTCCTTCTTTGATGAGAAGTGTTGCGCGGTCGATACAATTTAAGAATTCTTTTTTGTTAATTCTTACTTTTGTATCGTAATCACTGGACAGCATCTGATCAATTTTAAAATAATCGCCTTCAATAAGTCTGGAAACAACGATTGTATTGTCAAATTCAAACACAATATGGTTATTTGTATAAGAAATTTCAACCATACTCTCAGCTTCTCCGGATAAAATTTTGCTAATTTCAATTAAAGTTTTACCAGGTACAACCATCTTATAATCACTTACTGGATTTTTCAATTCAATTTTACGGATAGAAATTCGATGTCCATCCAAAGATGCAACTCTTAAAACATTATCTTTTATTTCAAATAATTCTCCGGTCATTAATTTGTTGCTTTCTGTATCAGCAATAGAAAAGATAGTCTGGCGAATTACTTCTTTCAAAGTAAACTGTGAAATTGCTATGGAATCATCTTTCTCAATAATTGGAAGATAAGCAAATTCATTGCCAGGTTTTCCGGAAATATCAAATTTTGCTTTTTCACACACAATAGTTGTCTGAAGTCTGTCATCAGTTTCTATAGAAACTTCATTATCCGGAAGTTTTCTAACAATTTCAGAAAAAATCTTTGCATCAATGGCAATCATACCACGATCAATGATCTCACCTGCAATTTCTGTCTGGATGCCAAGTTCCATATCGTTGGCAGTCAACTTAATAATGTCAGTAGTGGCATCAATTAGGATACATTCCAATATTGGCATTGTTGTTTTTCCAGGAACAGCTTTAGAAACAATATTAACTCCTTTTACAAGGTCTGATTTGTTACATACGATTTTCATATGTGTAAAACTCCTTTCCCACGTTACGCATATATAGAAATAAATAAATTTTTTCCGCCTTATTCGCCTTAGGGGCTGTGGATAAGAGGAAAACCCCTGCGCGCCCAGTAAACTCAGGCGTTTCGCGCTTTGATAAGTCTGTGAAATTAAACTGGAAAATGTGTGGAACTGCTTTGGAAAACATTTTTGTTGCTTTTTGAAAAAATGGACAAAAAATCACTTCTCCACACCATATCCAAATAAATCGGAGGATTTTCCACGCACTGTCCACATACTATCCACACAAGTATCCAAAAATGTGGATAATGTGGATAAATTGTGGATAACTATATAGAAAATCCTAAGCCGGGTTGATTTTCTTCTTTATTATATTGATTGTATTCGCCATCATCTCATCTGATTCGATATCCTTGGCGATCTTTTCTACTCCATATTTGACAGTAGAGTGGTCTTTACCTCCAAGAACTGCACCAATTCCTTTCAGGGCAGTATCAGTCATAGTACGCATCAGATACATACAGATCTGACGTGGAACGGCAATCTCCGAATCACGTTTTTTGCTTTTAAGGTCAGCAACGGTGATACCAAAATGATCCGCAACGATATCAAGTATCAGTTCCGGAGTAACTTCTCTTCTATTATCAGAAGAAATAATATCTTTTAATGCTTCTGCTGCAAGAGCAATATCAATCGGATTATTATTGTTGTTGAGCTTATAGAGGGCAATGAGTTTATTCAGAGAACCTTCCAGCTCACGGATGTTAGATTTGACGTTGGCTGCAATATAGTCCAGTACATCATTCTTAATGTTATATTTTTCCAGATGATCCAATTCGATCTTCTTCTGGAGAATTGCCATACGTGTCTCATAATCCGGAGATGAGATATCAGCAATGAGACCCCACTCAAAACGTGTGCGGAGTCTGGATTCCAGTGTCTCGATATCTTTCGGAGGTTTATCACTGGAGATTATGATCTGTTTTCCAAGTGTATGAAGGTGATTGAAAGTATGGAAGAACTCTTCCTGAGTACTTTCTTTACCTATTATAAACTGGATATCGTCAATCAACAGAACATCAATGTTCCTGTATTTATCACGGAAGTTCAGCATGGCAGATTCATTACCGGCTGTTTTACCATTCCTCAGGGCATCAATCAGTTCGTTGGTGAACGTCTCACTGGTTACATATAATACTTTTTTCTTCGGATTCTTGTCCAAAATGAAGTGTGCAATGGAATGCATCAAATGGGTTTTTCCAAGTCCAACACCTCCATATAAAAAGAGAGGGTTGTACACTTCACCGGGAGATTCGGCAACGGCCAGTGAAGCTGCATGAGCGAAGTTGTTATTTCCGCCTACAACAAAAGTATCAAAAGTATATTTTGGATTCAGCCCTGCTTTCTCTGCTAAGGACTTCGTCTTTTTCTTTTGACCGTTATCAATAGATGCATTATGAATTTCATTCAGTTTATCGTCATCTTCCGATACAAACTGTATCTCGTACTCTTTGCCTGTAATCTCAGCAATACATACCATGAGTGGGAGACGGTACTTCTTATCGATGTATTCAACACTGGAATCCTTGTTCACAAGAATATAAGCAGTGTCATCAATGACATCGTAAACTTTCAGCGGCTTTATCCACGTATTAAAGGATACATTCAGCAGCTCGTGTTCCACTCGTAAATGTTCGATGATCTCAGGCCATTTTTCTTTCACTTCGTTCATTTTAAACAAACTCCTACTTCCCAAGTCTACTCTTTATCTATTTTACATCAAAATATGTATTTAAGCAATTAAAAAGTAAAGAAAATCATCGGTAATGCTTGACGTATCAAGATTTTTTTTATATAATCAAAGCTGATGTCTTAAGAAAAAATATGGGGCAACCCTTGGAAAAATATAAGGAGGTGGATATCTATGAAAATGACATTCCAGCCAAAAAAGAGACAAAGATCTAAAGTACATGGTTTCAGATCAAGAATGAGTACTGCAGGCGGAAGAAAAGTACTTGCAGCAAGAAGAGCAAAAGGAAGAAAGAAATTATCAGCGTAGGCCGCATATATGTGGCCTTTTCTTCTTTCAAAAAATAGGAGATTAAAGCATGAAATATTCCGAATCATTGAAAAAACATAAGGATTTTCAACATGTATATAAAAAAGGAAGTTCTTATGCGAACAAGTATCTTGTCATGTATGTACTGGAAAATCAGACGGAAGGTAATCGATTGGGAATATCTGTAAGTAAAAAAGTGGGAAACAGTATCGTAAGACACCGATTAACTAGGTTGATCCGAGAGAGTTACCGGCTACAAGAAGACATGTTCAGCAGTGGGCGCGATATCGTAGTTATCGCAAGAGGTGCAGCTAAGGGTAAGAATTACCGCGACATAGAGAGCGCACTGATCCACCTGGCACGTCTTCATAATATATATAAGGGGTAATTGCGTGATGAAAAAGATTCTGCTTGGTATCATCAGATTCTATCAAAAGTATTTATCAGGAGCAAAGGGATATTCTTCCTGTAAGTATTATCCGACCTGTTCCAGATATGCGATAGAAGCGATTGAAAAGTACGGGGCCTTTAAGGGAGGTCTTCTTGCTGCCTGGAGAATCTTGCGTTGCAATCCTTTTTCAAAAGGAGGATATGACCCTGTTCCTTAAAAAGAATTACAAAATCCGATGGAGGAAAAAGAGATGGTAGGAAGTTTACTAAGTGCAGCAAATTGGCCGATTGTCGGACAGATCTGCTGGGTATTAGGTAAAGTCATGAATTTTATCTATACGATGTTAGATAGCGCACTTCCAAGTGACACCGGTCTGGTTGGTATATCTATTATCCTGTATACGATTCTTGTATATACCCTGATGCTGCCGATGACAATTAATCAGCAGAGATCATCTAAGATGCAGGCCGTTGTACAGCCGGAAGTCATGGCTATCCAGAAGAAGTACAAGAACAAAAAAGATCAGGCTTCAATGCTGAAACAGCAGGAAGAGATACAGCAGGTGTATGACAAGTATGGCGTATCCATGATGGGAGGATGCCTTCCGTTACTGATCCAGATGCCGTTTTTGTTCGCATTGTATCCGGTCATTTACAGAATTTCTGATTACGTACCAAATATTACAGCTCAGGCAAATAAGTTTCTCACAATTCCGGATATGACAATCACTCCGGGTAACATGCTTAGCATGGCAAAAAGCGGAGAGACAATGGGATATTCAGCGGCAGCGCTGGTTATCACAGCAATTTTACTTCCGGTATTATCTGCATTTACACAGTATCTGAATATGAAACTGTCTATGGCAGTAAATGGTTCTAACAGACCGGCAGATAAAGATGACCCGACAGCAGCAACAATGAGAACTATGAATATGACAATGCCTCTGTTCTCACTGGTTATGGTATTTACATTACCGACTGGTATCGGTATATACTGGATCGTCAGTGCAATCGTACGTATGGTTCAGCAGGTATTTATCAATAAACATCTCAGTAAGATATCAGTGGATGACATGATCGAGAAGAATAAAGAAAAAGCGCAGAAGAAGAAAGAAAAACGTGGCGAAAAAGCAGAGAAGATCAACGCTATGGCTCAGACAAATACAAAGAGTATCAAATCTTCTGCAACAAAGAGTTCTTCTATGTCTGATATAGAAAGAGAAGAAAAGCTCGAAAAAGCAAGAGCAAATGCGAAACCGGGAAGTCTTGCTTCAAAAGCCAACATGGTTAAGAATTTTAATGAGAATAAGTAAGGGGGCATATATTCATGGATTACATTACTGTAACAGCAAAGAATCTTGATGATGCGATTACAGAAGCGTTAGTTCAGTTAGAAGTAACAAGTGATCGTCTTGATTATGAAGTTATCGAAAAAGGAAGCGATGGTTTCCTTGGATTCGGTAGAAAACAGGCCGTTATCAAAGCCCGCAGAAAAGAAGAGCCTGTAGTCGAAGTGAAAGCTGAGAAAAAAGAAGAGAAACCTGTAAAGGTCGAGAAGGCAGCAAAAGTTGAGAAGACAGAGCATGCAGAGAAAAAAGAACCAGTAAAAACTGAGACTAAGAATGAATTTAAGAAAGAGCATAAGAAAGAGAAAGATTTCAAAAAAGCTCCGAAAAAAGAAGTAAGAGAAGAGACAGAACTTGCAAAAGTTGAGCCGGCTACAATTGAAGCTTGTGAGAAATTTGTAGAAGATGTTCTGAATGTCATGAATATGGAAGAGGTAAAGGTTACTTCTACAGTTGATGAGGAAGGTGCACTGAGCATCACTATGGAAGGTAAGAACATGGGTATCCTGATCGGTAAGAGAGGACAGACACTGGATTCTCTTCAGTATCTTACCAATCGTGTAGCTAACAAGATGCAGGATGGATACGTTCGTGTAAAACTTGACACAGAGGATTATAGAAGAAGAAGAAAAGAGACTCTTGAGAATCTTGCAAAGAACATTGCAAGCAAGGTAAAGAGAACAAGAAGAACAGTTGCACTTGAGCCAATGAATCCATATGAGAGAAGAATCATTCACTCAGCACTGCAGTCTGATCCGGCTGTATCTACACACAGTGAAGGTGAAGAACCTTACAGAAAAGTCGTTGTAACACTGGCAAGAAGATCCGGTGGCTCTCATAATTACGAGAAATACGACAAATAGAAGATAAAA
>OCPX01002448.1_pt1 | contig 11612 bp, 9 predicted proteins | sample 1538771 | NCBI WGS metagenome assembly OCPX01 (sample SAMN04571725, study PRJEB22368) | human gut metagenome | biome: human gut; material: stool | host: Homo sapiens | place: Luxembourg | collected 2012-11-01 | reverse complement strand
GAGCCGACGGCGCGGAACTTCATCGTTTCGCCTATCTGCGCGCACAGCGTGCACGCCAACGCTTACGTGCTCTCGCCTGAGCGGGTCATCACCGTGCAGACGGAAAAAAACAGCTACAAGCCCGTCCTTTTGAGCGTGGACGGCGGGCGCGCATTCTCACTGCGCAGCGGCGACAGTATTGAAGTGCGCCGCTCGAAATTCGACACCAAGCTCGTTCGACTGAGCAAACGCAGTTTCTGCGAGATCTTACAAAAGAAAATGTTGATGGGAGGAACCAGCAATGAAGAATGAAAGACAGGAAAAGATCCTTGCGATCATTGCCGCTTCGGCGATCGAAACGCAGGAGCAGTTGATCGACAGCCTGCGCAAGGAGGGAATCTCCTGCACGCAGGCGACCATCTCCCGCGATATCAAGCAGCTCCACTTAATTAAGGAGCCGACCGGCAACGGCACCTACCGCTACGCCGTTTCGACGCAGAAGATGCGCCTGAATCTGGCTGACCGCCTGCAGACCATCCTGCGCGAGAGCATCGTTTCGGTCGACTGCGCGCAGAATCTGGTGCTCATCAAGACGATGGCGGGTCTCGGACCCGCAGCCGGCGCGGCGTTCGACGGGATGGATATCTCCGCCAAGGTCGGCACCGTCGCGGGTGACGACACGGTGCTGATCGTGATGCGCGAAAACGAGTCCGCCGCCGAGCTCTGCTCGGAGATCGAGGACATGCAGAGACAGCGCCAGACCAAGTAAGAACAAAATTTTGCAGGAGAATGAGCGATGCTTGAGCTTTTGCACATTGAAAATATCGCCATCATTGAGCGGGCGGACATTCTGTTTGGCCGCGGGTTCAACGCGCTCACCGGCGAGACCGGCGCGGGCAAATCCATTGTGATCGACGCGCTCGGCGCGGTGCTCGGCCAGCGCACATCGCGCGAGCTCATCCGCACGGGTGCGGAGAAGGCGTTCGTCAGCGCGACGTTCAGCGCAGTTCCGGCAGATTTGCCGGGGCTCGCCGAAAACGGCTTTACGCCGGAGGAGGACGGAACGCTTTTATTGCAGCGCGAGCTGTACGGTGACGGCAAAAACGTCTGCCGCGTGGGCGGACGGCCGGTGACGGTCGCGCAGCTCAAGCGTATCGGCGCGAGCTTGCTCAATATCCACGGCCAGCACGACGGACAGCAGTTACTCGACGAAGAGCAGCACCTTGTCTACCTCGACCGCTTTGGCCGCGTGGAAAATGAGCTGGCAGCGTACTGTACGCGCTATGACGTGATGAAAGAGACGCGCCGCGCGATCGACGCGCTCAAGATGGACGAGGCCGAAAAAGCGCGCCGTGTCGACATGCTGCACCATCAGATCGGTGAGCTCGAGCGCGCGGACTTGCAGGAGGGGGAGGAGGAGACGCTCCTTGCCCGCCGCAATATTCTGCGCAACGGCGAAAAGTTCATTTCCGCCATCTCCGAGGCGGACGCCTGCCTGAACGGTGGGGACGAGGGCCTTGGCGCGGTGTCCGCTATCAAGGAGGCGGAGGATGCGCTGCGTTCACTCCGCAGCCTCGGCGATGAATTCATCACGCTCTCGGACCGCTTGGAAGCGCTGCGCTGTGAAGCGTATGACCTTGCCGAAACGATCCGCGATAAGAAGGATGAATACGACTTTTCTCCGCAGGAGCTCGACGCCGTGGAGTCGCGCTGCGACCAGCTTTACCGGCTGAAAAAGAAGTACGGCTCAAGCGTCGAGGAGATGCTTGCATATCTTGAAAAATCGCGTGAGGAATTGGATCGCATCGAGTATGCAGACGACCGTGCGCAGCAGCTCGAGCAGACGCTCAAAAAGCAGGAAAAGGCTGCGCGCGAAGCGGCGCAGGCCCTCTCCGACCGCCGTCACGCGGCGGCAAAGGAGCTTGAGGAGCGTATTTCCCGGGAACTGCGCGAGCTCGATATGCCGAAGCTCCGCTTTGCCATCGACTTTCAGGAAAAGGACATGGGCGAGGACGGTGTGGACGCTGTGGCGTTTTTGATGTCCGCCAATGTGGGCGAGGCGCTGCGCCCCATCCAGAAGATCGCGTCCGGCGGCGAGCTGTCGCGCATCATGCTGGCACTCAAAAACGTGCTGGCCGAGCAGGACAGCGTGATGACGATGGTGTTCGACGAGGTCGACACCGGCGTTTCGGGCAGGGCTGCCCAGCGCGTGGCGGAAAAGCTCGCCAAGCTCTCGCGCACACGGCAAGTGCTGTGCGTGACGCATCTGCCGCAGCTCGCGGCGATGGCCGACACGCACTTCGGCGTGGAAAAGGGCGAGGAAAACGGCCGCACGCTCACAAAGGTCGTCGCGCTCGACCGCGCGGCGCGCCGCGGCGAGATCGCCCGCCTAAGCGGGGGAGACCACCCGAGCGAGACGATGCTCTTAGGGGCGGAGGAACTGCTCTGCGCGGCAGAGAACTTTAAAAATCAACTGCTGTAAAGCAAAATCACATGGCAGAGAAAAGCGCCGCGATGCGGCGTTTTTTTGAAGAAAGGAACATCAGATGAACGAATTTGCTGAGCGCATCGAGCGGGATTTTCCGGTGCGGCGCAAGGAAAAAGAAAAAGTGGACTTCCGCACCTGGCTTGTCTACACGCTCAAGGAGCTCGGCTATTCGCCAAAGCTCGAGAGCGGGACGTCGGCGCTCTCGGCGGGCGGCAATGTGACGAATGTGGTCGTCGGCGACATCGAGAAGGCAAAGATCGTTCTCGCGGCGCACTACGACACCGGCGTGCACGAGGTCCTGCCGCCGCTCATTTGCCCGACGCGACCGGCGACGTACATGCTCTACGAGGCGCTGATGCCGCTGCTGGCGCTGGCGGTGAGCTTCCTTATTTCGTTCGGCGTGACGTTCGCGCTCAACATGCCGAATATGACGCTGCCTCTCTTTTTACTGCTGCTGGTCGTGACGCTCTTTTACCCCAAATATGGCAAGAGTGAGACGAACAACAAAAATGCCAACACCTCCGGCGTCGTTGCGTTGCTGGAGGTCGCAAAGGCGCTGACGCCGCGCTACCGCGGCGAGGTGTGTTTCCTGTTCCTCGACGGTGGCACGCAGGGGAGCAAGGGCGCCAAGCGCCTGATCCACGCGCACCCCGAGCTCAAAAAGAAGAGCGTCGTCGTGCTCGACTGCGTGGGTGAGGGCGACGAGCTGCTGATCCTGCCGGGGAAAATGAGCCGCTGGAACGACAAGCTGCTCGACACGATCCTTGAGCAGTTCAGCAACAGCGAGAAGAAGACCTGCTTTTTGAAGACCGACGGACTTGTTCACTATCCCTCGGACAACCGCGCGTTCACGGGCGGCACGGTCATCTGCGCATGCAAAAAGGTCAAGGGCTTTGGCCGCTGTATCCTGCCGCGGAAAGCGACGGGGATCGACGAGGAGAACCTGTCGCTCCTGTGCGACGGGCTGTGCAAGCTCGTGATGTATTACAATCCGCAGAATACTTGATACTTGACAAGACCGATTCTTTACGTTACAATATCCGCGTTTACGGTGATGAAGCGGAGAAGTAAGCAGCGATTTCCTGCGCAGAGAGCCTTCGGCCGGTGCAAGAAGGAGAGGAAACGTGCCGAAATACACCGCGGAGCCGGCGCCCGAACGAAGTTTTTTAGTAGGAGCGCCCCGGGAGCGCCCGTTATCGCGCGGGAGTGTGTCGGCACTCCGTGAGGCCGTTTTTGCGAGAAAACGGCGAACCAGAGGTGGTACCGCGAATTTGTTCGCCCTCTGTCCAAACGGACAGAGGGCGTTTTTTTGCTATCCGAAAGCGTCTCAAAATGTCCGAAATGAAGTAAAATAGAAATACAGGAGGAATCAACAAATGGGAATTTATGAAGAGCTCAAAGCGCGCGGCCTGATCGCGCAGGTGACGGACGAGGAGCAGATCCGCGACCTCGTCAACAACGGCAAGGCCACGTTCTACATCGGCTTTGACTGCACGGCGGATAGCCTGCACGTCGGCCACTTCATGGCGCTGTGCCTGATGAAAAGACTCCAGATGGCGGGCAACAAGCCCATCGCCCTGATCGGCGGCGGCACGACCATGATCGGAGACCCCTCGGGTCGCAACGATATGCGCAAGATGCTCACCAAGGCCGACATCGACCACAATGCCGAATGTTTCAAGCGCCAGATGGAGCGCTTCATCGACTTCGGCGAGGGCAAGGCCATGATGCTCAACAACGCCGACTGGCTGATGAAGCTCAACTACATCGAGCTGCTGCGCGAGGTGGGCGCGTGCTTCTCTGTGAACAACATGCTGCGCGCCAAGTGCTACGAGCAGCGCATGGAAAAGGGCCTTTCGTTCCTGGAATTCAACTACATGATCATGCAGTCCTACGACTTCTACCACATGTTCCAGGAGTACGGCTGCAACATGCAGTTCGGCGGCGACGACCAGTGGTCCAACATGCTCGGCGGCACGGAGCTCATTCGCCGCAAGCTCGGCAAGGACGCGCAGGCGATGACGATCACGCTGCTTCTTAATTCCGAGGGTAAGAAGATGGGCAAGACCGCGAGCGGCGCGGTGTGGCTCGACCCGAACAAGACTACGCCCTACGACTTCTACCAGTACTGGCGCAACGTGGGCGATCAGGATGTTTTGAAGTGCATCCGTATGCTCACATTCCTGCCGCTCGAGCAGATCGACGAGATGGATAAGTGGGAGGGCAGCCAGCTCAACCGCGCGAAGGAGATCCTCGCCTACGAGCTCACCGCACTCGTCCACGGGGAAGAGGAGGCCAAGAAGGCGGAGGAGTCTGCCAAGGCGCTCTTCGGCGCGGGCGGCAATAACGCCAACATGCCGACGAGCACGCTGACGGATGCCGACTTTGAAAACGGCAACATCAATGTCCTTTCGATGCTGGTCGCGACCGGCCTGTGCCCGTCCCGCGGTGAGGCGCGCCGTTTGGTCCAGCAGGGCGGTGTGACGATCGACGATGTGAAGGTCGCCTCCATCGACGAGAGCCTTGCGCGTGAACGTTTTGAGGGCGAGGGCGTCATCGTCCGCAAGGGTAAGAAGGTCTTCCACCGCGTGAAGGCGTAAGCAAGGCTGATTACAAAACGTAAACGAAAAAGTGAAACAGGGCTCTGCGCGTTTTCAGCGCAGAGTCCTGCTTTTTTGACTGAATACACAAGGTGGAAAACGGTGAAATGAATACGGCGAATATTCGCTGAATATCGCGATGAATATTATACAGATGCAAAGTGAATGCGCGATGAATGCTGCACAAACGAGAGATAAGATCAGCTTATACTGCGGGACGGAACGGTTCCAGTGCATGCGAGAGCTGTTCCAAATGACGCTCGGAAATGCGGCACAGCGGCAGCCGCAATTCGCCGCTGCACAGGCCCAAGAGCTCCATGGCGGCCTTGACGGGGATGGGGTTGACCTCGCAAAACAGCGCACGGATCAGCTCGTGCAGCTTGAGCTGGAGCGCACCTGCCTCTAAGAAACGGTTTTTCAGGCAGAGCTGTGTCAGCTCGTGCATTTCACGCGGGACGACATTCGCGGCGACGGAGATGACGCCCTTGCCGCCAAGAGCCATGATGGCGGCGGTGGAGCCGTCGTTACCGCTCCAGACGGTGAAGCCCGGCGGGCAGAGGTTGAGGGTGTCCTGAATAAGATCGAAGTTGTCGCTGGCTTCCTTGACGCCGACAATGTTCGGATGCTTGGCGAGTGCCTGATATGTCTGCACCGTGCAGCCGATGCCTGTGCGCGCGGGGACATTGTAGAGGATGACGGGAACATCGACCGCGTCAGCGATGGCGGAAAAATGCTGCACAAGGCCGCTCTGCGAGGCTTTGTTGTAGTACGGCGTGACGGTGAGCAGCGCGTCGACGCCCGCGCTTTGCGCGGCTTTGGAGAGCGCAATGGAGGACGCGGTGCTGTTCGTGCCGCTGCCCGCAATGACGGGCACACGGCGGTCGGCGGTGCGCACGCAGCGCTCAATGAGCGCCATGCGCTCATTGTAGCTCAGCGTCGCGGCCTCGCCGGTTGTGCCGCAGACGACGATGGCGTCGGTGCCGCCTTGAATCTGGCGCTCGATGAGACGGTCGAAGGCTTCGAGATCGACACCGTCGCCGCAAAACGGTGTGACGATAGCGACGGCGCTGCCGGTAAACACACAGGGTTTCATAAAGGACTCCTTTCCATGACGCTTGACCGCCAAAACGGTAGGGGGGGAGCGGCGGCCAAAAAGAGATACAGTTTTGCTTGAAAGCAGAGGGAAACTGTCGTATAATGTAAAATACGATTCATATGGATATGTTCAGCCGGGCGCAGAGCGATCGCTTCTGCAAAAATGGCTGTGGAGGATACTATGAAAAAATGGTGCAGAACGTTCCTGCTTTCCTGTCTGCTGTGCCTTTCGCTGTGCACGCTCGCGCAGGCAACGGACGGTGAGCCGCTCCGCGTGGGGCTCAAGTACGGCTCGGACGCGATGAGCGCGGCGAACCTTCAGAATTATTCGGCCTTCGGCGGCTACGCGCTGGGGTATTTTGATGCGGACGGCAGCTTTGAAGAGCTGGGCGCACTGCCGCAGTTGTATGAAAAGATCACGGTGACGACGGATACGACCTATCACGTGCAGCTTTCCGGCACGTTTTACGATTACGACGACGCGTCGCGCACAGCGGCGCAGTACAGCGGCGGCTTCGCTGCCTACGAGGATGGCGCGTTCTATGCGCGCGCTGGCAGCTACACGAGCCTGAGTGCGGCGCGGTCCGCGGCAGCCCAATACGGCGGCACTGCCGTCGGCGGCAGCAGCACGGGCGTGACGGTCATCGTGACGGGAACGGATACGATCCTCTTTGAATTCGACTGCGGCGGGAGTGAAAACCTCGGCATCCTGCCGATCGAGACGCGTGAAAAGACGGTCACGTGGTTCCGCGGCTACCGCTACTACGGCGGCTTTGAATACCAGCGCGTGAGCGGCGGGAACATCAATGTCATCAACGTGGTGGATCTCGAGGACTATGTCAAATGCGTCATTCCCTGGGAAATGAGCAAGGACTGGCCGGTCGAGGCGCTCAAGGCGCAGGCGGTCTGTGCGCGCACCTACGCGGTCTGTCAGACGAAGCATCGCGCGCAGGGCTTTGACATCTGCGCGACGACGCACTGCCAGGTCTATCAGGGCACGGCGGCGAGCGGTGCGAATTCCGATGCTGCGGTCGACCAGACGGCGGGGGAGTTCCTCTACTACAGCGGAAGACTCGTGCAGGAGGCTGTGTATTATTCAAGCAACGGCGGCGCGAGCGAGGACAGCCTGAACGTCTGGGGCAATGACGTCGGCTATCTCAAAGGTAAGATCGACCCCTATGAGGGCAAGATCGCCTCGATCATCCCACGGTACAACTGGTCGACGACGTTTACCGCGTCGGAACTCACAACGCTTCTCAACAACCGCGGCTATGGCATCGGCACGGTGAAAAACGCCTATGTCTCGGCCTATACCGATACGGGCAATGTCTATTCCATCACTTTTACCGGCACAAGCGGCAGCAAGACCATCGTGCGCGAAGCCTGCCGGTCGCTGCTGAATCTGCGCAGCCAGCGCTTTACGATCGGCGGCGGCGGGAGCGAGAACGCTTATAGCGTGAATGACACGGGCGAGAGTGTCGCTCTGAGCGCGGCCAGTGCAGTCGATAGCAGCGGAAAGAGATCGGCGCTGTCCGGCAACGTGTACGTCATCACGTCGAGCGGCACATCGCAGCTTGAGCAGCGGACGACAACGTCAGGGAGCGGTAGTTTTGTGATCTCCGGCAGCGGTTACGGACATAATGTCGGCATGAGCCAGTGGGGCGCGTACTCGATGGCGAACCTCGGCTATTCCTACCGCGATATTCTGCAGTTTTATTACACGGATGTCAGCATCCGATGAGGGAAGAGAAACAACATGAAGACAAAAGATTTTGATTATTACCTGCCCGAGGAGCTGATCGCGCAGACGCCGCTCGAAAAGCGCGACGAATCGCGCCTGATGTGCCTTGACAAGGAGACGGGTGAGCTCTCACACCACCATTTTTATGAGCTGCCGGACTTTTTGAACCCCGGCGACTGCCTGATCTTGAACAATTCCCGCGTGCTGCCGGCGCGCCTTTTGGGCCAGCGCCTGCCGGGCGGCGGCGCGTGCGAGGTGCTTCTGCTCATCGACCGCGGCAACAAAACATGGGAGTGCATCGTGCGGCCGGGAAAGCACCTGCGCAAAGGCGCGAAGATGCAGTTCGGCAACGGCGAGCTCAAAGCGGAGGTCGTGGACGTGTTACCTGACGGCAACCGCATGGTGAAATTCGACTTTGAGGGTATTTTCCTCGAGGTGCTCGAACACCTTGGCAAGATGCCGCTGCCGCCTTACATCAAGGAGGAATTGCAGGATCAGGAGCGCTACCAGACCGTCTATTCCAAGGTCAACGGCAGCGCCGCCGCGCCGACGGCGGGCCTGCACTTCACGCCAGAGCTGCTGGAAAAAATTCAGGCAAAGGGCGTGAACATCGGCTATGTGACGCTGCATGTCGGCCTCGGTACGTTCCGTCCTGTCAAGGAGGACGACATCGAGCAGCACGATATGCACAGCGAATACTGCGTTATCCCGCCTGAGACGGCGACGCTTATCAACGAGACGAAGGCGCGCGGCGGACGCGTGATCTGCGTCGGTACAACGTCGTGCCGCACGCTCGAGAGCTGGGCACAGGAGGACGGACACATGGAGCCGTCCGCAGGCTGGACGAGCATCTACATCTACCCGGGCTACCGCTTCAAGGTGATGGATGCACTCGTGACGAATTTCCACCTGCCGCAGTCCACGCTCATCATGCTGGTCTCGGCGCTCGCGGGCCGCGAGCACGTACTGCATGCCTACGAAGAGGCGGTAAAAGAACGTTATAGATTTTTTAGTTTTGGCGACGCTATGTTCGTTTCCTGAAACGGGGGAAGACTATGTTCAAAGTGATTAAATACGAGGGCAAGGCTCGGCGCGGTAAGTTCAAATGCGCGCACGGCGGGGAAGTGCAGACGCCGGTTTTTATGAACGTCGGCACGCAGGCGGCCATTAAGGGCGGCGTGAGCGCGCTGGACTTAAAAGACCTCGGCTGTCAGATCGAGCTTTCCAACACGTACCACCTGCATCTGCGCCCCGGCGACGATGTGGTGCGCCAAATGGGCGGCCTCCACAAGTTTATGCACTGGGACGGCCCTATCCTGACCGACAGCGGCGGGTTTCAAGTATTTTCCCTTGCGGGCCTGCGCAAAATCAAAGAAGAGGGCGTGACATTCGCCTCGCACCTCGACGGCCGGCGCATCTTCATGGGACCAGAGGAGAGCATGCGCATTCAGTCGAATCTCGGCAGCGACATTGCGATGGCCTTCGACGAGTGCGTGGAAAACCCGGCACGCTACGAGTACGCGAAGGTATCCTGTGAGCGCACGCTGCGCTGGCTGGAGCGCTGCAAGATCGAGCATGACAAGCTGAATACCTTGTCAGATACGGTCAACCCGCAGCAGATGTTATTTGGCATCAATCAGGGTGCGACGTTCAAAGATCTTCGCATCTGGCACATGAAGGAGATCGCAAAGCTCGACTGTGACGGCTACGCCATCGGCGAGCCGACGCAGACGATGTACGACATCATCGACGCGGTCGAGCCCTATATGCCGCAGGATAAGCCGCGCTATCTCATGGGCGTCGGTACGCCTTCGAACATCATCGAGGGCGTGGCGCGCGGCGTGGACTTTTTTGACTGTGTGATGCCGGCGCGCAACGCACGCCACGGCAAGCTCTTCACGTGGAGCGGCTCGATCAACCTCAAAAACGAGAAGTACAAGCTCGACGAGCGGCCAATCGACGAGCAGTGCGACTGCCCGACGTGCCGGAATTTCTCGCGTGCGTACCTGCGCCACCTCTTTAAGGCGGAGGAGATCCTGGCCTTGCGCCTTGCGGTGATGCACAATCTGTATTTCTACAACAAGCTGACGCAGCGCATCCGCGACGCGCTCGACGCGGGAGAGTTTGCGGCTTTCCGAGCGGAGTACAGCACGAAGCTGTCGGAAAGAGTTTGATTCTTTGGATAAACCCCTTGCACAATAGTGAAATATCCGTTATAATATCAATATCTTTTGTTTTGGAAAGGAACTTGTACTATGGATAGCATTATCTTGCTGGTTGCGATGATCGCGGTGTTCTACTTCCTGATCATCCGCCCGGAAAACAAGCGCAAAAAGCAGGCAGAGAACATGCGCAACAGCCTCAAAAAGGGCGAGCGCATCACCACCATCGGCGGTCTGGTCGGCCGCATCGTTCAGGTGAACGACGCGACGGTCGTGTTCGAGACCTCTGAGGACCGTGTCCGCATCGAGGTCGCCAAGTGGGGCATCCAGTCTGCGGAGTCGATGGAGCAGGCGGCTGCGCCCAAGGCCAAGAAGGCTGACAAGGCGGAGAAGAAGGCTGAGGAAAAGCCTCAGACCGAGGAAGAGGCCAAGACGGTGGCCCTGCCGATTGAGGACAAGGCGGAAAAGGCTGAAAAGTCCGAGGATAAGCCCTCTTACGATCCTGAGATCAAGTAAGATCGACAACTGCATAGCATAAACAAACCTCCCCTGACATACGCTCATGTAGGCGAATGCAGGGGAGGTTTTTGCGTGGAAAAGACGGTGAACACCGCGTGGTACGCGAAAAAATGCGCGCTGGGTACGCTTGTGTGCTGCGGCATGGAGCTGGTGCTTTTGATGCTGGCATCGGCGCTGATACTGCGCGGTGCGATCAGCGAGGAGATGGCGAACGGCGCGGTGCTGGTCTGCGCGGCGGTCGCGGCGTTTTTGGGCTGCATGATCGGAGCGAGGAAGACGAGCAAGCGTGCGATGATGACGGCGGGCTGCGCGGCGAGCGCGTGGGTCACGATGCAGGCGATCGGCTTTTTTGTTTATGATGGGTTGATGCCGGAGCGGTCGCTCGAGCTGGCGGCGGCGATGGCGGTCGGCGCGGTGGCGCCGCTCCTACTACAAAGAAACGGGAAAAAGGGGAGAGGCGCCAAGGCGCGTGCTCGCCGCAAGCGCAGGTGAACATAAAGCAATAGGCGTATTCACACGTTTTTGATCGGCGGTGGAGGAAATGCGGCGCGAAAAGCTGTAACAATTTGCACAAATGGAGCAAGAGCGACGGGGAAATATGACTTTTTCTGACTTGGGTGGTGAAGCGGAGAACTGCTTCCAGATATGGGGAACGGGTACGAAAACCACCCCATATCTTGGTAAAATGCCACCGCTTTTTCAATTTGTTTCAATAGTTTACATAATACACTTTACATAATATTTTGACATAATTAACAAAAATGGGAAAAGTTGGCAATTCCGCTTGCGAAAAGAGTGCAAACGGCCTATATTTATAGGTACGTTCTATCGTTTTGCTCCGTGGGCAGAATGCCGCTTCCCTTCACAAGGGGTGACATACTTGCTGAGTCGAACGAACAGAAGAGACCGCCGCGGCGCTCTGCCGCAGCGCGTGCCTGTGCCGATGCTGGTGTTATCGGCGTTTATTGTGTTGGGTGTGATCCTTGGGTACGTGTTTGCGCTCCGGTCGCTGCAGAGCGCGGGCGGTG
>OCPX01002441.1_pt1 | contig 11640 bp, 8 predicted proteins | sample 1538771 | NCBI WGS metagenome assembly OCPX01 (sample SAMN04571725, study PRJEB22368) | human gut metagenome | biome: human gut; material: stool | host: Homo sapiens | place: Luxembourg | collected 2012-11-01 | reverse complement strand
CGACGCTCGCTCCGCGCAGAGTGTTTTTTTGCGGCGTACACGCCGCCGCAAAAAACGGATTTCATTTTATTCGCGGCCTGCGAACCGCGAACTCTGTGAGACTTATAAATAAAAGGCTTGCCCGCGGGCAAGCCTTTTATTTCGCATGATATGCGGCATGATGTTCGTTTTATTCTTCCGCCGTCAGGCCTGTGGCGCGCTCGAAGGCGGGCAGCTCGTAGCACGGGAAGTATATCCCCCAGCGCTCGCCGGCGCGGTCGAGTTCGAGGATGTAATAGGGCTTGCAGTAGATGAGGCCGTTGTCGCCCTCGCTGAGCTTATAGGCCTTATAGCGCCCCTGATTGCACGGCTCCTCCTTGTTCCAGCTCTCCAGGCGGATCCGCTTATTGACCCTCCGGATGCCACGCAGCGAGACGCGCGGGAAGGTGTACTTCCCGTCCAGATTGGCCAGATACAGGTTCTCATCGTCGAAAAACAGCCGGAAAATCGGGTTAAAATGCGTGTTCATCTGCATGGTCTTTTCGCAGACCTTGCACTCCCCGCCCTTCTCCTTATAGAAAAAGGTCAGCACGTCCACCTCCTGCGCGTCGGGCGGCACGTCCAGCTCGTCAAAAATTGCGGACATGGAGTTCTCCGTCCGTGCAAACACGCGCTCGCTCTCCTCCGTCTCCAGCACCTGCTTGCTCTTTCTGCGGCCGAGAACGCGCAGCGCCGCCCAGACGAGCAGGCACACGCCAAACGCCCAGAACACCCCCGGCGCGTTGCGGTACGCCAGACGCAGCTGCGCCGTGGGATGGTCTGCCTTCAGCACCGCCCTCAGGATACCGCACAGCGTGATCAGCCACCCCATACTGCAGACGTACTCCACCACGCGCAAGGGCTTGGCGAGCTGGCTTTTCTCCATCGTCTCGTTCATGCGGCCGAGCATCTCCTCATGGCGTCTGCGCAGCGCGTCGGACGGCTCCTGCGTGAGAAATTCCCGTCCGTTCGGTTCGGTGTTGTGTTTGTTTTCCGTCAGATCCGTCGCAAAAACAGGTTTCATGACAGAATCCCCCTCTCTTCTCTTTTCCCCATCGTACCATGCGCCCGCCACGTTGTAAACCCTTTTATCGCTTCCGCGCACTTTTGACCACTTTTGCGCGGGGGTGGCTGTTAACATAACGGTGTGGAAAACTCTGTGGATAATGTGCATAACCTTTGCCGCGCGGGCTGTCGAGCGCTGTGGACAAGCGGTATTTTTTATGGAAACCGGCGTACTTTTCCGCGAAAAAGGAATGTTCCATCCGCCCGCGGCGGGCGGGACTTGTCAGAATCCGAAAAATGCGATACAATAATAAATTGCGAAAAAACGCGGCAAATGCCGACGGAGGAATATATGCCTAAGAAAAAAGTTTACGACAACGACAGTATCTCCAGTCTGAAGGGCGCGGATCGGGTGCGCAAGCGCCCCGGCGTCATCTTCGGCTCCGACGGGCTGGAGGGCTGCGAGCACGCGGTGTTTGAGATTCTCTCGAACGCCATCGACGAGGCGCGCGCGGGCTTCGGACGGCTCATCACCGTCACCCGCTTCGCCGACCACTCCATCGAGGTCGAGGACAATGGCCGCGGCTGTCCGGTGGACTGGAACGAAAAAGAGGGCCGCTACAACTGGGAGCTCGTGTTCTGCGAGCTGTACGCGGGCGGCAAATACGACAACGAGTCGAGCGAGAACTATGAATTCTCGCTCGGTCTGAACGGTCTCGGCTCCTGCGCGACGCAGTACGCCTCGCGCTACATGGACGTGACCGTCTGGCGCGAGGGCAAGGAGTATAGCCTGCACTTCGAGCGCGGCGAGATTGTCGGACAGATGAGCGTGCGCGAGCAGAGCGGCAAGAAGCGCACCGGCACGCGCATCCGCTGGCTGCCGGATCTGGAGGTGTTCACCGACATCGACATCCCGGTCGACTACTTCCGCGACACGCTCAAGCGGCAGGCCGTGGTGAACGCGGGCGTGACGTTCCGCCTGCGCAATCAGGCAAACGGGAAGCTCGAGCCCGAGGACTTCGTCTATGAGCACGGCATCGCCGACTATATCCGCGAGCTGGCCGGGGACGACGCGCTCACCGAGCCCGTCTGCTGGGAGGCCGAGCGCCGCGGACGTGACCGCGCCGACAAGCCCGAGTACAAGGTCAAGCTCAACATCGCCTGCTGCTTTTCCAACCGCGTCCACCTTGTCGAGCACTACCACAACTCGAGCTTCCTCGAGTACGGCGGCGCACCGGAAAAGGCGACACGTCTGGCGTTCGTCGCGGCGATCGACAAATACCTGCGCGAGAACAATAAGTACACCAAGGGTGAGAGCAAGATCACCTTTCCCGACGTGCAGGACTGTCTCATCCTCGTGAGCAACAACTTCTCGACGCAGACGAGCTATGAAAACCAGACGAAAAAGGCCATCAACAACAAGTTCGTGCAGGACGCGATGAGCGAGTTCCTGCGCGAGCAGCTACAGGTCTACTTCATCGAGAACCACGACGCGGCGGAGAAAATCGCCGCGCAGGTGCTCATCAACAAACGCAGCCGCGAGACGGCGGAAAAGACGCGCATCAACCAGAAAAAGAAGCTCACGGAGAAGATCGACATCGCCAACCGCGTGCAGAAGTTCGTCGACTGCCGCACGAAGGACGTCAGCCGCCGCGAGATCTATATCGTGGAGGGCGACTCCGCCCTCGGCGCGTGCAAGCAGTCGCGCGACGCGGAGTTTCAGGGGCTGATGCCCGTGCGCGGCAAGATCCTGAACTGTCTGAAGGCCGACTATCCGCGCATCTTCAAAAGCGAGATCATCACCGACCTCATGAAGGTGCTCGGCTGCGGCGTGGAGGTGCAGAGCCGCGCCGTGAAGGACCTCAACCAGTTTGACATCAACAACCTCCGCTGGAGCAAGGTCGTCATCTGCACCGATGGCGACGTCGACGGCTTCCAGATCCGGACGCTGATCCTGACGATGCTCTACCGCCTGTGCCCGACGCTCATCCGCGAGGGGTACGTCTACATCGCGGAGACGCCGCTGTTCGAGATCACCTGTAAGGATAAGACGTGGTTCGCCTACTCCGAGCGCGAGAAGGCGGACATTCTCAAGGAGCTGGAGGGCAAGAAGGTCAGCATCCAGCGCTCGAAGGGTCTCGGTGAGAACGACCCGGAGATGATGTGGCTGACGACGATGAACCCGGAGACGCGGCGGCTGGTGAAGGTCATGCCCGCAGACGTCGAGGAGACGGCGCGCGTGTTTGACCTTCTCCTCGGCGACAACCTCGCCGGGCGGAAGGACTACATCGCCGAAAACGGGTATAAGTATATGGATATGATTGATGTGAGCTGAGGTGCGGCTCCGTTTTGCGCCGTACCCCGGTGGGTGAAGCGGCCTTTGATGCCTCCGGCGGCACACTTTTTGCCAACAGCGGCAAAAAGTGTGCAAAAAACGCCGCTTAAACCTGCGGTTTAAGAATCCCTTAGCGCGCCCCGCACGTTTCAGGTTGTTAGGGTGCGTACCACACGGTTGATGGATTTTGCAGGGGGCATGAAATGTAGGATCGTCTCTGCGCCCGCGCCGCTGCCGCTGACCGCTCCAAATGCAGGGGTCTATGCGCCGAATGTGGCGGGCCACACAGGACCAGCCGCGTTCAACCGAGGTACTCCTTCCAACCGCCGTAGGGGCCGATGCCCACATCGGCCCGCCGTTCGGTCGGGATGCTTCTTCCGACCTGCGCAGGGGGCGGCGTCCCCGACGCCCCGTGATAGATGCAAATGCTCCTACATTTCAAAATATGAACGGCAGCGGCGCACAATGGCAGACAATACTGCATTTAGGCCACGTCCTACCGAAAATCCCGCGAATCGACCGGAATTGAAATAAAAATCCCCCCGATCTACCGACAACAGAAAGGACATTGTTCCTATGGCAAAGAAAAAAACAGAAGAACGCACCGTCCATCGGACGGCGGATCCGAATGTGATGGGTCTGCGCGGCACGGTGGTCGATCAGGCAATCACCGAGACGCTCGACGCGAACTACATGCCCTATGCTATGAGCGTCATCGTCTCGCGCGCCATCCCCGAAATCGACGGCTTCAAGCCGTCGCACCGCAAGCTGCTCTACACGATGTATAAAATGGGCCTGCTCACGGGCGGGCGCACGAAGTCGGCGAACATCGTCGGGCAGACAATGCGCCTCAACCCCCATGGCGACGCCGCCATCTATGAGACGATGGTGCGTCTGGCGAAGGGAAACGAGTCGCTGCTGCACCCGTTCGTCGACAGCAAGGGCAACTTCGGCAAGGTCTACTCCCGCGACATGGCCTATGCCGCGAGCCGATACACCGAGGCCAAGCTCGCCCCCATCTGCGCCGAGCTCTTCCGCGACCTCGACTGCGACGCGGTCGACTTCGTGGACAACTACGACGGCACGATGAAAGAGCCCGCCCTCCTGCCGACGACGTTCCCGAACGTGCTCGTCTCGGCCAACCAGGGCATCGCCGTCGGCATGGCGAGCCAGATCTGCGGCTTCAACCTCGCCGAGGTCTGCGACACGACGATCGCCTATCTGAAAAATCCCGATCACGACATCGCCTCCACCCTGCTTGCGCCGGACTTTCCCACCGGCGGGCAGATCATCTGCGACGAGGACGAGCTGCGCCGGATCTACGCGACGGGGCGCGGCGGCCTGAAGGTCCGCGCGCGCTGGCGCTACGATAAAAAGGAAAACGTCATCGAGGTCTACGAGATTCCCTACTCCACCTCCATCGAGGTCATTCTCGACAAGGTCGCCGAGCTCGTCAAGGCCGGCAAGGTCAAGGAGATCAGCGACATGCGCGACGAGACGGATCTGTCCGGCCTGAAGCTCGCCATCGACCTCAAGCGCGGCGTCGACCCCGAAAAGCTCATGCAGAAGCTCTTCAAGCTCACCCCCCTGCAGGACACGGCGAGCTGCAACTTCAACATCCTCATCGGCGGTATGCCGCGCGTGATGGGCGTGGGCGAGATTCTGCAGGAGTGGACGGCTTGGCGCACGGAGTGCGTCAAGCGCCGCGTGTTCTATATCCTCAGCCGCAAGAAGGAGAAGCTGCACCTGCTGCTCGGCCTGAAGCGGATCCTGCTCGACATCGACAAGGCCATCGCCATCATCCGCGAGACGGAGGAGGAGGCCGAGGTCATCCCCAACCTGATGATCGGCTTCGGCATCGACGAAAAGCAGGCCGAATACGTCGCCGAGATCAAGCTGCGCAACATCAATAAGGAGTATATCCTCAAGCGCGTGCAGGAGACACAGTCCCTCGCCGACGAGATCGATGACCTTGAGGACACGCTGGCAAAGCCCGCGCGCGTCCGCAGGATCATCATCTCGGAGCTCGAGACCGTCCGCAAGAAGTACGGTCAGCCGCGCAAGACCGAGATTCTCTACGGCCACGAGGTCGAGGAGTACCGCGAGGAGGAGCAGGTCGAGGACTACCCCGTGACGCTGTTCCTCTCCCGTGAGGGGTACTTCAAGAAGATCACGCCCCAGTCGCTGCGCATGTCCGGCGAGCAGAAGTACAAGGAGGGCGACGGCCCCATGCAGCAGATTGAGACGACGAACGCCGCCGAGCTTATGTTCTTCACCGACCGCTGCCAGGTCTACAAGACGCGCGTCTCGGAGTTCGCCGACAGCAAGGCCTCGCTCCTCGGCGACTATCTCCCCGGCAAGCTCGGCATGGACGACGGCGAGAGCGTCATCTACCTGCTCCTGCCGGGCGACTACAGCGGGCAGCTGCTGTTCTTCTTTGAAAACGGCAAGGCCGCGCGCGTGGAGCTCAAGGCCTACGCCACCGTCTCGAACCGCCGCCGCCTGACCGGCGCCTACAGCGACAAGAGCCCGCTCGTGACGATCCTTCCGCTGCGGGAGGATCAGGAGCTGGCGCTTCTTTCGAGCGAGCCGCGCGCGCTCATCTTCCACACGTCCCAGCTCGCGCCCAAGGCCACCCGCACGACGCAGGGCGTCGCCGTCATGACGCTCAAGCCCAAGTACCACCTCCAGCGCGCCGTGCCGGTGGAGCAGTCCGGCATCGTCAACCTCACCCGCTACCGCACGCGCAGCATCCCCGCCGCGGGCGCGCTCGTCAAGCCCGAGGATCAGGGTGAGGAGCAGCTGTCGCTGCTGTAATTTCAACAAGAAATCAGACAGGAGGAGAACCGCATGAAAAAGCTATCCGAAGTCCTGACGCGCTACGGGATCATCACCGCCGCCTGCGCCCTCTACGCGGTCGGCTTTAACTGGTGCTTCGACCCCAACCACATCAGCGTGGGCGGCTTTACCGGCATCGCCCAGATCATCAACCACTATCTGCCGCAGCTGCCGATCGGTACGCTGGCGCTGGTGATGAACATCCCGCTCTTTATCCTCGGGTGGAAAAAGATCGGCAAGGCGCTGCTGTTTTCCTCCCTGTACGCCACGGCCGTCAGCTCCGTCATGATCGACGCGCTCGCCGCGGTGCATACGTTCCAGCCGATGGATCCCATCCTCGCGTGTCTCTACGGCGGTGCGATCTGCGGCATCGCCTTCGGCGTGATGCTGCGCCAGGGCGCCACCACCGGCGGCACGGAGCTGGCCGCGCGGCTGCTGAAGCTCAAGTTCGAGTCCATCTCCATCGGCACGCTCTGCCTCATGATCGACGTGCTCGTGACGTTCGGCTACGCGCTCATCTTCCGCGACATGACCCGCGCGCTCTACGGCGTCATCGCGCTCTATGTCTCCTCGCTGCTGATGGACAAGGTCGTCTACGGCCCGAACGCCGCCAAGATGGCCTATATCATCAGCGACCACTCTGAGGAGATCACGCAAAAGCTCCTCGAGCTCGACCGCGGCGTGACGCTGCTCGACGGGTGCGGCGCGTGGAGCGGCCGGCGCAAGGACGTCATTCTCTGTGCCTTCGGCCGCAGCCACATCGTACCGATCAAAAAGCTCGTGCAGGAGATCGACCCGGACGCCTTCGTCATCGTCTGCGACGCGCACGAGATCCTCGGCGAGGGCTTCGGCACCTACACGCCGGGCGGACTGTAAGATCGGAGGGATCGGCATGAAGAAGCTCTGCTGCGCGCTGCTCGCGGCGGCAACGCTGGCGCTGTGCGGCTGCGGCTCGTTTCTCGAGCGCACCTACAGCTCCTCCCAGCCGCACAGCGCGACTTATTATGAGAGCGAGGACCGCTCTGTCCTGCGTGCGGAGGGGTATCAGGACCTCGTGAACGACATTCTGCTGCTCGTCGGTGAGAACGCCAAGGAGGGCACCATCTGGCTCTACAACACCTCCGACAGCGACACGCAGGACGCGGGCGAGGCCGCCCGCCGCGCCTGTCAGGAGGTGCAGACCCAGACGCCGATGGGCGCCTATATGGTCGACTATCTGACGTGCAAGACCTCCGCCGGCTCGCGCAGCTATACGCAGATCGACCTGACGATCGGCTATCGCCGCACGGCGGAGCAGGCCGCGGCCATCGTCCACGCGACGAGCGTGTCGGCGCTGCACGACCTGCTGACCGAGGCCGCCGCGCAGGATAAGAGCGAGCTTGTCGTCTCCGTGGAGTATTTCGACCGGCAGGAGCAGCAGGTGCGCCAGACCGTCGCGCAGGTGCGTCAGGAGATCACGCAGGTCACGGGCCGCGAACCGGCGGCGTGGGAGGTCAATTTCTACCCCACGGATACAAATCCCGGCATCATCGAGATCATTTTGAGAAGCGGCGCGAAAGATTGAAAATCAGGGCTTGACAACCCGGCGCGGACGCAGTATAATGTGTCTTGCGTTTGCGGGCGTAGCTCATCTGGTAGAGCGCGACCTTGCCAAGGTCGAGGTAGCGAGTTCGAGCCTCGTCGCCCGCTCCAAGTGAAGAGAAACACCATCCGTTGGATGGTGTTTCTCTTTTGCCGAATCGGGCCGTGGCTCGAAAGGGCATGAGCGAAGCGAAAGAAATGTGCCGGCGGCACATTTCGATGCCCGTGTGCGTGTCACGGCGCCAAATGCGCCGTGAGCGAGCCTCGTCGCCCGCTCCAAGCAAAAGAGAGTACCATCTGTTAGATGGTACTCTCTTTTTGCGCTTCGGCGCTGACCGTCCCTTAGACGCAGATCCACCGTCCGACGGAAAGCCCGGCGGACGGTGGATTTATGTCGCTTTATTTGCACAGATACGAGAACCAGCCCTCGCTCTGGCGGGTTTTGAGGATCGTCCAACCGTCGGCGCGGAGCTTGTCGGCGACCTCTTCGGCGCGGTCATCGATGATGCCCGAGCAGAGGAACAGTCCCCCATCCTTCAGAAACGGCCGCACGCGGCCGGAGAGCCCCATAATCACGTCCGCGACGATGTTCGCCACGACGATGTCATATTCCCCGCCGAACTCGCCCTGCAGCTGCCGGTCCGTCAGCACGTCGCCCCAGCGGACGGTATAGCGGTCGCGCCCGACGCCGTTGAGCGCCGCGTTTTCATACGCCACGTCCACACACTTCTCGTCGATGTCGCAGGCGAAGGCGCGCGACGCGCCGAGCACCAGCGCCGCAATCGAGAGGATGCCGCTGCCGCAGCCGAGGTCGAGCACCTTCTCGCCGCCGTGGATCTGCTGCTCCAGCTCCGTCAGGCACAGGCGCGTCGTCGCGTGGCTCCCCGTGCCGAACGTCAGGCCGGGGTTCAGCACCAGCGCCGCGCGCCCCGCCGGGACGTTCGCGCTCTCCCACTCCGGGATGACGATCAGCCGCTCGCCGATCTCCATCGGCTTATAAAACTGCTTCCAGTTGTTCTCCCAGTCGGAGTCGGCCATCTTGCCGACCGCGACGTGAATCGGCGCGCAGGCGGGGTTCGCCTGCTCCAGCGCGGAAAGCGCCGCGCGCGCATCGCTGAGCAGCTTCTCCCCGTCCGCGTCGTCCGGGAGATAGAACGTGACGCGGCTCAGGCCGCGCTTTTCCTGCATGAGCGCGTCGTCGACATAGTCCCAATACTGGTGGTTATGCTCCAGAAAATCGTGGAAATCCGCCTCGTCATCGATCACAAGACCCGTGACACCGAGCGCCTCGAGCCGCTCGGACACCGCGTCCAGTCCCGCCGGGGCGGTATCCACCTTTACTTCCAGCCAATTCATCGCTCAGCGCTCTTTCCCGACAAAGAAGATGCCGATCGTGTTCGGGCCGGTGTGACTGCCGATGACCGGGCCGATGAAGTTGATGTGTACCTCGGGCGTGCCGTAGCGCGCCTTGATCTGGTCGGCGACCCAGCGCGCCTCGTCCTCGCAGTCGGCCTGGCAGATGAACATGGTCTGCTTCTCCGGCGCGATGCCGAGCTCGCCGATCTTGTCGATCAGCGCGTTGAGCGACGCCTTGCGCCCGCGCACCTTGCCGACGGGGACGAGCTTGCCCTCGTCGGATGTGTGCATGACCGGCTTGATCGAGAGCATCGTGCCGAGCAGCGCCGACGTCGCGCTGCCGCCGCGCTTGAGATAGTTCAGGTCGTCCACCGTGAACCAGTGGTCGACGCTCAGGCGGTTCGAGACAACCCAGTCCGCGAGCTCCTTCGCGCTCAGACCCGCGCGCTTCTGCTGCACCGTGAGGTAGAGCAGAAGCCCCTGTCCCAGCGAGGCCGAGAGCGAGTCGACGACGTAGATCTCCCGCTCGGGATAGTCCGCGCGCAGGTCGTCCGCCGCGATGGTTGCCGACTGGTACGTCGTTGAGAGCGCGGACGAAAAGCACACGCAGACGATATCCTTGCCCGTGTCGAGCACGGCGCGCATGGCGTCCTGGAACTGCCCGACGTTGGCCGCCGAGGTCGACGCGACCTTCCCGGCGCGGATGGCGCCGTAGAACTCCGCGTTGCTGATGGCGCTGCCGTCGAGGTAGTTCGGGTAGTCCTTTCCCTCCAGGTGCACCGTCAGGGGCACCACGTTCAGCTCCAGCTCCTTAGCCATCTCGTCGGAGAGGTCGCAGCAGCTGTCGGTCATGATGATATATTCACTCATAGAAATTTCTCCTTTTCGGGGTAGAATCCACCGGCCGCGGCCGGCACTTTTCGCTCCTAATATAACATATTAGAGCTTGGAAGAAAAGCGTCCCGCAAAAATTTACGGATCGTTCACGGGTCACTTGCCGACGCAGAAGCGGGAGAAGATCGTCGCCACGAGGTCGTCGCGCACGCGCTTGCCGCTGAACTCGGCCAGCGCCTCCAGCGCCTCCTCCGCGTCGGTCAGCACCGCGTCCGGCGAAAGGCCGCTGCGCAGCGCCTGCTCCGCACGGCGCACCGCATCGAGCGCACGCTGGGCGCTCTCGGCCTGCCGCGCGTTCGTCAGAAGCTCTCCGCGCGGCGTCTCGCCCCCGGCAAAGAGCTCCTCCACCGCGCGGCACAGCGCGTCCACGTCCGCGCCGCTGCGCGCCGAGAGGGGGATCACCTCGCCGAAGCGTACCCGCAGCGCCGCCGTGTCCAGCACCTGCGGCAGATCCGCCTTGTTCACGAGTACGAGCATCCGCCGCGCCCGCCGCGCGGCCGCGATGGCTTCCTCGTCCTCCCGCGTGAGCGGGGCCGAGCCGTCGAGCACCAGCAGCGCCAGCTCCGCGCGCTGCGCGGCCTGCTGCGCGCGCTCGACGCCGAGCCGCTCGACCGTATCCGCCGCGTCGCGGATGCCCGCCGTGTCGCACAGGCGCAGCAGCACGCTCCCGACGAGCACCTTCTCTTCGACCGTGTCGCGCGTCGTTCCGGCGATGTCGGTCACGATGGCGCGGTCATAGCCGAGCAGGGCGTTGAGCAGCGAAGACTTGCCCGCGTTGGGCTTTCCGAGGATGACTGCCGGGACGCCGGACTTGAGAAGTCTGCCGCGCGAGAACGTCGCGAGCAGCGCGTCGAGCCGCTCGGCGCTTTCTGCGAGCGTCTGCTCGATCTGCGCCTGCTGCAGCGGCTCGATCTCCTCGTCGGGATAGTCGACGATGGCGTAAAACCGCGACACCACGTCCATCAGCGCGTCGTAGATTCCCCCGACGGAGCGGCTCATGCGCCCCTGCAGCTGACCGACGGCGTTGCGCGCCGCCCCGGCGCTCTCGGCGTCGATGAGGTCGGCCACGGACTCCGCCTGAATGAGGTCCATCCGCCCGCTGAGAAAGGCGCGCTGGGTGAATTCGCCGCCGCGCGCCTGCCGCGCACCGCGGGCAAAGGCGGCGGCGAGCACCTCGTCGAGCACGACGGGTGAGCCGTGGCAGTGAATCTCCGCGCAGTCCTCGCCGGTGTAGCTGTTCGGCCCCGGGAAGAGCACGGCCAGCGCCTCGTCGATGACGCCGCCGCTGCGGTCGAGCGCGCGGCCGAACACCAGTTTCCGCGGCGTCTGCGCGCTCATCGGGCGGCCGTTTGCGGGGGCAAAGACCCCGTCGAGGATGCGGCGGGTATCCGGCCCCGTCAGGCGCACGATTCCGATGGCCGAGGGGGCCTGGATGGTGGCGATGGCGGCGATGGTATCAGGCATGGCGTACACTTCCTTTTTGCAGGTTATCTTATGCAGTATAGCATATCCGCGGGCGGTTGGGAAGATGATGCGGGGTATGTTGTGCCTTCGGCGACATACTTTTTGCCAGCAGCGGCAAAAAGTATGCAAAAAACGCCGCCAAAACCAAG
>OCPX01002437.1_pt1 | contig 11650 bp, 9 predicted proteins | sample 1538771 | NCBI WGS metagenome assembly OCPX01 (sample SAMN04571725, study PRJEB22368) | human gut metagenome | biome: human gut; material: stool | host: Homo sapiens | place: Luxembourg | collected 2012-11-01 | reverse complement strand
TTTGACGACGATACTTTTGTGTGTAAGGAGATTCCGTCCGGTTATGATGACCCTGTTGTTTTGGACGAAGATATCTTTAAAAGCATGGTTATTAGTGAAGATGCCAGTGTTGATTACAGCCAGATTCATAACTGTGTTGAGGTGTGGGGTGCATCGAACTCCAGTGATTACTTCTGTAAGGACAAGCTTGAAGAAACCGACCCTGATGGCACAGGTGAAGTCGTGTATTGTAAAAAAGGCACAAAAGAATGGGATGATGTTGTTGCGCTCATTAAAAACAACGAATTGAACGTAAGTTATAACATGAACCCCGACAATACAGGCGCGTCCATTTTGTGGTTGAAGCTAAAACAGGCATCAATTAGTGACGGCACGAAGTTTTCCTTTGTGTGCCCAGAAGATGTCGCAATAGATGCACGTGTTTGCATTGAAAATCTTATTACGACGATCAAAACAAATCCTGATGGCAAGAGTGAATATAAAGATGTGAGTCGCGCAGTTTATGGTCCCATGATGCTATTCCAAGCTGTTACAAACGAAGATGGCGAGGACGAACCAGAAGATACTTCCGTTCTTAAAAAGGGGCGGTATTATGTTATTCAGTATGGAGAACATTGGTTGAATCAGGCGTCGGATGGTGCGTTCACTTATAACTTTAATCCTACAACTGGACAATATGAAAAAGAACCTCGCGACCCACAGGTGCGTTATTATCCGAAACAAGTCTACAATGAAGAAACAAAGCATTACGAAACAAAATACATAAAGTACGATCCAGCCACTGATAAAGAGACCGAACTATCAGACCCTGCTCTTCTTGTTGAGAGTCGGGTCTATTTTATTGGGCAATCTCAATCTCATGCTATGACAAAATTCGTAGATGCGATGCCTAGTGCTGAACAGATTGCGGCGGATAAGATTGCCGAAGCGTGTGACAACCTTGAATACGTTGTTGTGAACGACCCGAACCGCACTGACGACTTATATAACAGTCGTTTGACGATAGATAAGATTGGACGCAGAAACCTTGTATGTTCCGGCAGTGAGTATGAAGGATACACATCGGACGAATCTGCCATGACAGTATGCAAGTACACGCTATGGAAGAATTGTCGACTGACGGACTCTATTACATTAAACATGCACATGATCCCATGGCTTGATGTAAATGAAAAAGTAAAATACGCACCGGAATACATGAAATCCGACGCTGAAAAGTCCAATATTGCGGTGGAATGGATCATAAAAAAAATAGATAAGAACATTGGAGAAGGCACAATGAATGTTACGTTGAGCCGTTATTACCCGTATTATCCCTATATTACCTACGAGAACGTCCTTAAAGAAAAATATACAGATAATACGGCAACTTAATAAAATGAGAGGAGTGAGTAGATGGCATTATCATTTAAAGAATCCAAACGGATGACAGACGAAAGCCCTGTCATGACAATGGAGGCAACCATGGAAGATGCGCGTCCGGTAGTCGATTATGATGAAGATATTACAACCTTTGATACCGGCGACCAAAACTTCACAAGAAGCGGCAATTATACATGGTATGACACCTTCTCGGACAATGATTTTTCTACGGTCGATACCAACAAAGAGATCACGCTGAGTCCGACTCAGGTAAATATCACACAGGAAAATAACAGTCAGGTCATTCCATTTGAGATGCCGCGTTATTACGATGGTGTTGACCTGATGGGCATGACGATTCAGATTCATTATGTGAACGCCAATAACGCCGAGAACTATGCAGCGCCCATCAATGTGAGTTACAGCGATGATAAAATTCGATTCTACTGGATGGTCAGCGACTATGCCACTGTGAAGGATGGCGTGCTGAAATTTGAAATTATGGCAACTGGTGCAATCACTGTACCTAGCAGCGGTGAATCAAAGAATTATCTGTGGCGTACAAAACCGAACGAGAAGCTGAATGTTTTGAAATCCCTGACCGGTACAGCAATGAACGACCCGACTGGTGACGACTGGTACACACAATTCTTGTCTACAATGAGTCAGAAAGTTGGCGAGGCACAGACTGCCGCAACACTAGCCGCTCAGAGTGCAAAAGACGCGCAGGCAGTCGTGGATGGCTTGGCTGATACACTGGCAAATTACTACACTAAGGAAGAAGTAAATGGTTTTATTACTCTACTTCAGGGTGACATTGCTAAGGTTGACGGTCTGGCAAAATTTGATGTGCAATACGATGCAGAAACACAGACAATTAAATTCTTGAATGGTGACAAACTTATTAAAACCATTACTCTGAACACAGACCCGAGTGCTGAATGGGTAACTGCTTTCAATAAGACTGTCGATGCAAAAATCGATGAAAATGTCTCCGTTGTCCAGACTGAGCTGACTGAGTATAAAACCAGTAATGATGCAGCCGTAAAAAATCTGCAAGACAGTGTTGGAAATTTACCTGAGACGCTGCAAAGTGATTATTATAACAAACAAGCAACCAACAAACTTCTCGAGTCAAAGGCTGAAAAGGCTAGTGTTGAGACAGTATCAAACGATTTAACTGTTGTGAAGAACACCGCCTCTGGTTTGCAGAACAGCATTGATACTATCAACAGCGACATTTCCGACATTCAGGAGCAGCTAAAGAATGTGAAGCCCGACCCGAATGCTGGGCGTGAGTACGATATTACTTATGAGGATTCTAAGCTAAACCTATTAGAAAATGGCACTGTTAAAACTACCGTTGTTATTCAAGGCGGCGGTGGCGGTGGTGGAAACTCAAGCGTTATCACAATCGAGCGTCTGGATGGTTCTGCGCTGACTGTTATTGCTGGCGACCCCGCTGTTATCAATTACAACTTTACTTCTGTAGATAACTCTGGCGATGATACTGGCTCTGCTACTGGTGTTTGGTATGTCGGCAATACAAAAGTTGGCACACAGACTATTATTCAGGGCAAGAACAGTTTTGATGTGACCCAGTATCTGCATAGCGGAGACAATACTGTTAAGCTGCAAGTGACCGATAGTGTTGGCAGTGTTGGCACAAAGACTTGGACTATCAATGTGGTTGAGTTCTATCTTGAGAGCACCTTTGACGATACGCTGGTTTATAGTGGTGAAGTGACTTTCCGCTACACTCCGTATGGCAATATTTCGAAGACTATCAACTTTACGATTGATGGAAAGACGCTTGGCTCTACCACGACCGCTGTTACTGGCAGACAGCTGACTTATGCCATCCCGGCTCAGATTCATGGCGCACATCTTGTGGAAGTTTCCATGACTGCTGAAATCAATGGCAAACAGGTCACCAGTAATAAGATCGTCAAGGATATTATGTGGACAACTGAGGGAGATACAACTCCTATTATCAGTTGTGCAACAAAGACAGCAAGTGCAAAACAGTATAGCAATGTCGCAATCAACTATACCGTTTATGATCCTTCCAGCTCTACGACCACTGTAACACTGGAGGTTGACGGCGCTAAGATTGCTACTCTGACTGTTGGACGTACCATGCAGACATGGACTTGGAAATCTGCTGATATTGGCACTCATACGCTGAAAATTGTATGCGGTTCTGTAAGTAAGACCATCAGTGTTGAGATCAAAGAACTTGGTATTACGATTGAGCCTGTTAAGACAAATCTGGCTTTCGACTTTAATCCTGCTGGCAAAACAAATTCTGACGAGACTCGTCTGTGGACTGATGGCAATAATAGACTTACTGTTAGTGACAACTTTGACTGGTCTAATGGCGGATATCAGCTTGACGAAGATGGCGACACCTACTTCTGTGTAAAGGCTGGTACGACTGCAAATATCAGTTACAAGTTGTTTGGCGATGATGCAAAGAAGCTGGGTAAGAATTTCAAGCTGGTATTCAAGACCACGAACGACAAGAACTACGATGCTACAGCACTGACTTGCTTGAATGGTGGCATTGGTTTGAATATTCAGGCACAGAAGGTCACGCTGACCAGTGAGCAAAACAGCATTTCCCTACCAACTTGTGAAGACGACTTTATGGAATTTGAATTTAATATTCTGCCAGATGGTGCTTATTGTGATGCGTTTTATAAATCGAGCGGTACTTATATGGGTGTAGTTATACGAGCTATCGCATCAGGCGGCAGAGCCACTTCTGGTCGTACTTGGACCCTTGTAGATTCTAATGAAGTTGGTGGTACAACAGCAACAGATAAAAAGACGTCATCCGAATGCTGGAAAACAATTGCTGATGCTGGAACGGCTCTCCATAAACAAGCCTATTCTGCCTCAGCTCCTGCAAAAGATGAAGGTTATGTTGCTAGTGCCGGTTCAGCCAACACATCTTCTTCTTGCACTGGCAATTCAGCGTCCGCGACAAAACTCACATCTTCTGCTGGTTCTGCAGCACAGCCTGTTTATTTCAAGGACGGTAAGCCTGTTGCTGGAACATATACTCTTGGAGATGCATCAAGCAAAACGGTTCGTACATTGGGCGCTGTTGGAAATACCGGCTGGGCAAATAAAACAACGGATGATAAGTATATCCCTACGATGTCTTTTATGGCTTATTGGAATGGCGCGTATTCCGGCACAAGCTCGAATCTGCAATATTGCGACCGTGGTAGATTTGGCACGATCGTGACTAAGGGTAGTGGTGATTATGCAGTTGCCGGACACACACACAATTATGCTGGTTCTGGTAGCGCTGGTGGCTCTGCGAACTCAGCAGTCAAACTGGATTCCAACGCTGGTTCTAGTGTTCAGCCAGTCTACTTCTCTGGCGGCAAACCTGTTGCAATCGGATACACTATCTCATCTTCTGTTCCGGCTAATGCTAAATTCACGGATACCACTTATGGTGTAGCCAGTTCGTCTTCAAACGGTCTTATGTCTTCTACTGATAAAACAAAGTTGGATGATTTCAGCCGTGTTATCAGCATTCAAAAGCAAATCAAGTTGACTACAGATTGGCTAGATACTGGCATTGCTGGAAACAGTCTTGATACTGGAACTTATGTTGTTCAGGTGAGTGGATTTAATTCAAGCTACACACAGCTTTACAGTGAAATCTATTCTGGTGTTATGAGTTGGTATAGTGGTACTACGAACAGTGGTAATTCGTCTGAGATTTTCCTGCATAACGCCGGACTCGCAGATAATAACAATGCAATCTATCTTAGAACTTTGCGCGTTGCTGGAAGTAAAACACTGAAACTACAAATCGCCTGCAAGGTTGCTGCTACTGGCACTGACATACTAACATTTAAATTCAGACGGTTGATATAAAAGGAGATGATAAGATGCGAAGAATGAAAGATAAAATTGAAGCAACCGTAACAAACGCAGACTATGCCACCTCCGCCGGTTCAGCGTCAAAAGCAACCAACGCCACAAATGCAACAAAGGCCACAACTGCAGATAAACTTGGTACAAGCGCTGGCACAACTACGCAACCTGTTTATTTTAAAGATGGTAAGCCTGTTGTAATTGGATATACGATTGCCAAGAGTGTTCCTGCCGATGCGAAGTTTACCGATACAAATACATGGCGCGGGATTCAAAATAATTTGACAAGTGATAGCAAAGATCAAAGTCTTAGTGCTGCGCAGGGAAAAGCGTTGAAAACATTGGTCGATGGTAAGGCGGCAGTTGGACATACGCACAATAGCGTAAAAGACGCAGGAGACAACTCTTCAAATACCACATTTGCCTATTCAAAATCAGGTATGAACTATGGAGATTATAGTTGGCTTGCTGGTTGGAATGGATATGAGTTACGAGCTATAAATAAAAACCAATTTGCTACTGCTGGACATAATCACGATAGCCGCTATTATACTGAAAGCGAAATTGATTCCAAGCTCGATGGTAAAAGTAATGTTGGACATACCCACGACTATCTTCCTACTGCTGGTGGAACGATGAATGGCACTATTACGTTCTCTGATTCTTCTCATGGAAAAATTTATTCTGGTCCTACGGATAATGTTAATGGTCCCGGTGGAGATTTAAATAATATTGTTATTGAATCATGGAATGGTCTCTCTTTTACAACGGGTTGTCCAAATCAAACATACACTGGAAAAACTGCTGTTGGTATTGACTGCCGCGAAGGCGTTGTTAAAGCAGCACGATTTGATGGTACACTGACTGGCACTGCTGCAACACTCGGTGGCGGTGGTAATCCTTATGCTCCTATGACTTTCAATTGGTCTGGTAAAGATGGTCAACCAACATGGTTATGGGGTGGAGAAGACGGAACTAATATGTATGTATACAATCCGGGTAATTTCAAGGTGAACTGGGCACAGAGCGCGGCGAATGGCGTGTATGCAAACGGATTTGATGGTAGTGGTGGTGGATATATACGTTTCTGCAATGGAGCACAAATATGCTGGGGTAGAACGAATTGTAGTGGAAAAGATACAACAATTAATTTTAGTGCGGCATTTAGCAATTCTTCTTATTCGGTTAGTACAATGCCATTTTATTCCAGTTTGGCAAATACATATTGGAATGTAAAAGAAGGCTCTATGGGAACAACTGGTTTTGTTCTTCATGGTTCAAAAAGTTCTATTGACCTTCGTACTATGCTTTGGATTGCTATTGGAAAATGGAACTGATTATATTTTTAACGCTTATAATCAATGTTATTTGTTTAAATATATCTAGGTATTATCTTATTAGAAAGAAGAGGTGAAAAATTTGAACGAAGAAATAAAAGTTGGGTATTTTATTATGAAACCAGTCGAGACACAAGAGCAATGCGACCAGTATTCTGCAATGGCGACACAACTCAATGCTCATAATAGCGTTGCCGCACCCGGTGACGCTCTCTGGACTATTGATGATAAAGAAGACCGCTATGAAATTATTGAGTCAGGCACAGTTCCAACCGTAGAAGAAGCTCTTGAACCACAAAAGAAATACAAAATATCCGAGTCAAAAACTACTCTCTCTGAATACCTTGCATCTCACCCACTCCAATGGACAGACGGCAAGTATTATAGCGTTACCAGTGAAAAGCAGGCTTTGCTCACATCAAACCTATCTCTGTATCAGCTCGCCGTCTCTAATGGACAAACATTCCAGCTGAAATGGAACACAACCGGAAATGAATGCACCGAATGGGAATATGAAGATCTCGCAGCACTGGCTATGGCAATTGGTACTTATGTGCAACCATTTGTAGCGCGTCAGCAGGAATTGGAAATTGCTATCAAGGCTTGTACTACAATGAAGGAGCTTGATGCAATCGAAATCAACTACGACCCTGTTCTGAAGCAATATCTTGAGACCGCCGGGTTGAAGGAGGTTGTAGAATGAGTAAAATCGTAAAGAAGTATAAAGAATTATTTAAATGTGCGCTTCTCTTTTTGATAGGAGGGGCGCTTTATTATTGCATCGAGATTTTATGGCGTGGTCACTCGCACTGGACTATGGCTGTAGTGGGCGGCATCTGTTTTGTGGTCATCGGCGGATTGAACAATTATATTCCGTGGGAAATGCCCATGTGGAAGCAGGGTCTTGTAGGTGCGCTATTTGTGACTGGCATGGAACTTGTTGTGGGTATTCCGCTGAATCTAATGCTTGGTTTGCATATCTGGGACTACTCTTCCCTGCCCTTCAATCTGCTTGGTCAGATCTGTCTGCCATTTACTGTGTTATGGTTCTTCCTTGCGCTGTTGTGCATTTATGTAGATGACTGGATGCGCTATATCATGTTTCACGAGGACAAGCCGCACTATCACTGGCGTAAGGTATGTAAGCCGAAGCAGTAAACAAACTAAAAGTATATGTAAAAACAGAAAGAGCCCCGGGCTGTTACACCCAGAGCTCTCCCGCCACACACCTATACAAAGATAGGACGTCATAAATTCGCTCGACGAATCTTGACGGAACTATTCTATCATAGTGTGAAATTTTTGTCAACTAGAATCGAGGTGATGAAATGATTGGTTTGTTGACTGCCGCACCACACACAACTCCTGGCGTTATAAGCTTTACGATTGAACAGCTTTGGCAAATGGTTCTGAGTATCGCTGGTGGTATTACAGTTATTTCAGCTGCCCTTGTTGTCATTATAAAAGCAATCAAGAAAGCGAAAGAACCCGACACAAAGCAGAATATGAAGCTCACTGAGCACGACAAGCATCTGGAAGATATCGACCGCAAACTCAAGAATGATAAAGAGGTTTTGGATTTATATCGCTCCAAGCTTTTGTCACTTGAAGAGCATCAGAAGGAACAGGACATCGTTGTTGAAGACCATGGACGAAAAATCGCTGGTGTGGAACAGCGTGTAAATAAGAGTGAACATGGTATCAATGTTATGATGAAAGCCCTGCTGGCTCTGCTTAGTCACGGTATTGATGGTAATGCTATTGACCCCATGAAAGAAGCTAAGGCTGCGCTTGAAAGCTACTTGATCGACGGGCAAAATTTAAAAGACATCTAATACATAGCTCGGTACGTGTGTGCCGGGCTTTATTTTTTTATTCAAACAGGAGGTACTACTATGGCAAGTATTGTTAATGAGATCGTCTCTGTTATTGTGAAGCTGGTTATCACTGTTGCTGGCACAGCATTTATGACCTATGGCATTCCCTACCTGAAGCAGATCGGTATGTATAAGATTGTTCAGATGGCTGTGCGTGCCGCTGAGAAGTTAGGCGTTACTGGCGCAATTCAGAAGGCTGACAAGAAGAAGTATGTTATTGCCGCGCTGGAGAAGATGAATATCAAGATCACTCCTACTATCGAGATGATGATTGAGGCCGCAGTCAAGGAGATGGATATCCAGAATAACAAAATCAATGCGGAACTCAAGAAGGATTGAAGGTGTGGTTCTATGAGCATTATTACATATTCTATGAAGAAGGACTGGAACAAGAAGCTGTCCAAGAATTTCTGTGCCTATGAATTTGCTTGCAATGACCGGAGTGATGAGTTCAAGGTGGCAACTGAGCTGGTGGAGACTCTGCAGCAGATTCGTGACCACTTCGGCAAGCCGGTTCTGATTAGTTCTGCCTACCGTACTCCTGCATATAACATTTCAATCGGTGGCAGTTCTCGTAGTCAGCATTGTCTTGGCACAGCAGCGGATATCCACATCGCTGGTATCGATCCAATTCGTATTGCACTGTATGTAGCCTCCCTCCCCTACTTCCAGAAGCATGGCGGCATTGGATATTATAGTCGTGCACAGGTAACGGGTGGCTTTGTTCATGTTGATGTGCGTGAGTCTCCTAGACGTTGGGTCAGTAAAAGTGGTACTGCATATCAGGTCGTGAGTAAAATCATGCCCACGATTCGTCAGGGCTCTAAGGACTGCACTGGTGGCGTGTCTTATGCTGTGACCGTATTGCAGCGGCATTTAGGCTTGAAGGCAGATGGCATCTTTGGCACCGGCACAAAAGCTAAGCTGGTAGAATGGCAGAAAGCACATGGATTGGCGGCTGACGGTATCTGTGGGATGGCAACATGGAGTTCGTTTTGATTTGATTGTTGACATCTAAATGTGTATAGGATATAGTGTATCTATCATGTGTGGAGGTGCGCTATGTCTATTGTTGTACGTGGATGTCATATCGGTGAAGGCAGACCAAAAGTCATAGTTCCTATTGTAGAAACAACCGAATCAAAGATTTTAGAACGTGCATTTGAATTTTCAAGGTTTCGCATTGACTGTGTAGAGTGGCGTGTTGATTGGTTTGAGCAATGCATGGATGCACATTCTGTGGTGTCTTGTTTGCAAAAACTTCGTGTAGCATTAAGGGACAAGCTTCTGCTGGTCACCTTCCGCACCAAGGCAGAGGGCGGAAAAGTGCCTTTGACCCACAAAGAATATTTAGATTTCATCAACACGGTAATAGATACTGACTGTGCCGACCTTATTGACATTGAGTTCTTTACAGCCGGAGATGATATTCGTGAGCTGATAGACAATGCACATTCTTCTGGAGCGGTTGTATGTTCAAGTCACGATTTCCAAAAGACTCCTGATAAAAATGAGTTAGTGTCGCGCATGGTGAAGATGCAACAAGTTGGAGCTGATTTGCCAAAAGTAGCAGTTATGCCACACGACAGCACAGATGTGTTGACTTTACTGTCCGCTACGATTGAAATGAAAAACAAATATTTTGTTACTCCTGTTATTACAATCAGCATGGGTAAGCTTGGTGTTGCCAGTAGATTGTGTGGAGAGGTGTTTGGCTCCGCAATGACCTTCGCAAGTGCCGGAGATTCAAGTGCTCCCGGACAGATAAGCTTTGATGTCATGAATCTAGTTCTTGATTCAATAATGGAATAAAAATGGGGTATTGGTCCAATTAAGGATCAATACCCCATTTTTTAGCGTTTGCTATTTAGTTTGATACCAAGGATTGCTAAATGCCATGCAGATGCTTTGATGTCCGCCTTGTTTCAAATGCGATTTTCAATTTTAATATGGTTTGCCGGATTGTCACATCGGGCTCTTTTAAGACTCAAAATCGGATTTGACAATTAGCTAGAATTGGTGTAGTAGTGGTGTAGTAAATAGAGCGAGCCGTTATTATTATTCGATACATCATTTATTTTTGGAAGATTATAAGCGAGTTGATAATTTTTTTGTAATTTATTTTGTTAACTTTTTATGTCCTGCACCGCCGGGCTGCCGCAAACATCATTTCCCTTTTTGTGCCCGGTATGGTATACTGGCTTTGAATATGCTGCCACAGGCAGAAAAAAGGAGTTTAGGATACGGATATGAAAACAAAATTGGGTATTGTGGGCTGCGGCTTTCTGGGCAACATCGTGGCTGACGCGTGGAAGAAGGGTCTGCTGCCGGACTACGAGCTGGTGGGCGTGACCAGCCGCACCCGCGCCTCGGCTGAAAAGACCGCCGCCAATGTCGGTTGCGCTGTTTGTGAGGACGTGGACGCGCTGCTGGCGCTTGAGCCGGAGTACATCGTGGAGGCCGCTTCGGTGGAGTCGGTGCGTGCTATGGCCATCCCGGTGCTGAAGCGGGGCGTGAATCTGGTCATTCTGTCCATCGGTGCCTTTGCGGATCTGGATTTCTACGCGCAGGTCAAGGCAGCTGCCGTGGAGGGCGGTGCCAAGGTGCACCTGACCAGCGGTGCCATCGGCGGCTTTGATGTGCTGCAGACCGTCACCCTGATGGCACAGGCGCAGGGCTTGCCGGAGACTGCCGGCATCGAGACCCACACCGGTGCAAAGGGCTTCCGCAACACGCCGGTGTGGGCAGAGCACCTGCTGACCGACACCGAAAAGACCACCGTGTTCACCGGCAACGCAAAACAGGCCATTGCTACCTTCCCCCGCCGGGTGAACGTGGCGGTGGCTACTTCTCTGGCTACTACCGGCCCCGAGATCACCGGGGTGACCATGCACTCCGTGCCCGGCTGGGTGGGCGATGACCACTGCATCACTGCCGAGATCGAGGGCGTAAAGGCTGTGGTGGATATCTGCTCCTCCACCAGCGCCATTGCGGGCTGGAGCGCCGTCTCCCTGCTGCGCAATCTGGCTTCACCCGTCTGCTTCTACTGATATAAGGAGGAGTCCGTCATGTTTGAAAAGCTTGTTGCCATTGAGCCTGTCAGCCTGATCCCCTCTGCCGAGGAGGAGCTGCACCGCTATGCCAAGCAGGTGGTGCTGTACCGGGACGTACCCG
>OCPX01002426.1_pt1 | contig 11681 bp, 9 predicted proteins | sample 1538771 | NCBI WGS metagenome assembly OCPX01 (sample SAMN04571725, study PRJEB22368) | human gut metagenome | biome: human gut; material: stool | host: Homo sapiens | place: Luxembourg | collected 2012-11-01 | reverse complement strand
TTCATATTCTCCTGGCACTACCCTCCAAAGTGGTATTGCTATATCTGTCGTTTGGTTTTCTTTTATCACTTTTATTATTTCCTTCATAATAAAGGCGGGCATGATACACATTTCTTTAATCTTATTTCGTGAAATATGGTATTCGCCATTATCTATGATATTATTTTTATTCATAAAGGACACCTACTTTCTATAGTCATATTGTAAAATACAAATGTCACAGAAATGTCCTAATTTCAAAAAATATTGCAGTATATTGCATTTTTCCCGTTACAAACACAGAATAAAAAGACGTAGATTACGAAAAAATCTATGTGTAATTTTTTTCAAATCATCGGTCATCTATAAAGTTCCTTTTTTAAGACTGCATATTGAAAAACAGAGGTTGTAGCCCAATAATATAGCAAATAAATCCCACCAAATACTGCCAATGTAACGATTCCGTATGTCAAGAATAAATTTTCCTGCAAGATTGCTTCTCCAAATACTTGATTTGCTCCTGCGATCATTGGAAGAATCGCCGGAATGAAAAACAGAACCCCTACTTCTTTTTTTATAAGGTTTCTTCTTGTTTTTTGTGCCACTCCCATTTTATCCAAAATCTGATAATTACGTCGATTATAGTCTATTTTTGAAAGTTGTTCAAAAGCTAATATGGTAGAAGATAAAATAATAAAAATAATACTTAAATATAAGCCACAAAAAGAAATTGCTACAAATCCAGTTAAAGAGTTTTCAATCCCCCATGCTTTTACAGTTACGCCCATGGTTACTTGTTCTGGCAAAACTTTTCCATCCTGAAGTACAGGAGTCCATGCATTCGGATCATGCAAAAACTTCTTCAGCGCTTGTTTTAATTCCGGATATCCTCCATTTTCTAATTTCATTACCAAACGAATTTTTTCACCGGAAAGCTGGGTTGCCACTTGATCAGGCACTACCAGAACGTATCCCCTTGTGCCTGCCATTTGATATTGTTCCATGGGTTCTGTATAAATTGCTGTTTCTGCAATTCCAAGAACACTGCCCGCTAACAGAATTTCGCTTTTTTGCTCTAACGCTTTTTGAATTTTCTCTACATAATTCCATGTATCGCAATGAATAAAAAATTCATTGGAAGACAGACTTACAGATTTTAACCCAAGCATACAACGTAAATGATTATAATCGGACAGCGCTAATGCTTCCACCGGATAAGCATCTGTTCCATAAAGATAATAAATCAGTTCATCTTCTACGCTACATTGCTGCTTCGTAAATTCTACCATTGGCTGTAGGCATTCTTTCGTCAATGGAGCATCCAGAGCAACACCCACATCATATGGATAATAAGCCTCCATATTCGCCTTATATCCTGCTCCCGTAGAAAGACCTGCAAACATTGTACTCAGGGATACCGTTAAAAGGATTGCGATGACTGCCATAAGCTTTCCAGCAGAATCTACTTTTCTTCCAATCTGTCCCAAATAAAATAGGTTGATGTCCTTATATCTTCTACGTTTACTTTTATTCAAAAGTCTTAACAGCAATACTGGTAAATTACGATACATTTCGTATATTCCTATTGCTGTTAAGATTACAGCGCCAATCATCCAAACGTAGAATACATTTGTTTGAACAGACATTCCCTTTGCCAACAGACAGCCTCCCGTAAGGATACATGATACCGACAGAATAATTAGTGTAATATGAAATCTTACAGAATGCGTCTTTCCGTTTTCGTTTTTCTGATGATCATAAAGCATATCTACAATTTTACGTTTACGGATAATCTTTGCTGCACGCAATATTCCGATACCGTACATGAGCATAAAAAGTATAAAAGCTGTTGCAAAAGCCTTTATGGAAAAGGAAATACGATAGGTATGTGGCATCTCAAAAATATGGTTGATAATCTGTACCAACACTCCGGAAAGTCCAATTCCTGAAAAAGTTCCTATAAAGAATGCAGCCATTCCAATCACACCATTTTCAATAAAAAATAGTTTTTGAATATTTGAGGTTTCCATTCCCAGTAATTCATAGGTGGCAAATTCCTTTTTCCTTTGTTCCAGCATAAAGCGTATTGCATAGCTGATTACAAAAGATGCAATCAATGCTACAAGAACGGACATTCCCAATATGCCTGATGTCAGCATGGACATATTTTCAGACATGGAGAGGACCTCTTTTGAAAATCCAAGTGCAAGAAAGGAATACATCATGGCAGCAGTCAGAGTAATGGTAACAAAATAGATTACATAATTGCGTATGCTTTTTTTCATATTTTGTATTGCGAGCTTTGTATACATGACGTTTTCCCTCCTACCCTTGTGAAATGGACTTTCGGAATAATATCCAGGTGCTGGTGAAATAACAGATCAATAAGGCAAACAAAATAATCAAAATAGTTCCTACTTGCTGCAACAATTTCCAAGCGCCGATATACGTTCTAATCTGTATGGAAAATCCAATAAATAAAAACAGTATAAATGCACTGGATATGAGAAGAGCTACCATAACAGGGACTCCGAACCAAATCCCTAATTGTTTTAATACCAACCTGCGGATATGTTTTTCCTCCACTCCCATATTCCTTAAAACCTGAAAACGATACCGATACTTTCCAGAATCAGATAATTGCTGCAGAGATAGAATTGTAAAACATATAACAAATAAAATAATTGCACTATAGATCAATCCTGTCTGTACAATGAAGATCAATGCAGAAGTATCATTTCTTTCAATTGTTTTTGTAGTGACAGAATAAACCTCCTGTCCATCCATCGGCATATATTCATGGAAATAATCCGTTAATTGTTCGGCGTCTGCATAAGAAAGAGGACTTTCTGTCATGATATACCGATAAGAATTTGCGACCGTCAGCTTATCACACGTCAAATCAGGTAGAATCAGAACAACATTTTGATTACTGTATATTACTTCTCCTAGTTCCTCTGTTTTCGGTTCAATAGCAGAAAGAGTCAGTTCTCCATGATCTGTAGCGATCCTGTCGTACTGGGTTTCAAAAGTTTCCATCGTACTTTTCGGTGTAATGGATAACCACTGTGTTGAAAATTCATTTTCAGCAAGAGAAATTTTCTCATATCCAAACATTTCCATCAAGTGGTTATAATCAGACAAGGAAATAGCTGTAATTGCACCTTGCCCATGAACATCCGAGGCTTTCAAAAAGTATGTTGAAAAAGTACAGTCGTCTTTCAAAGTGATGTGCTTTTCCTCAAAAAATGAATCCAAAAATGCGTAATCTGTTTCAGGCAATAATTTTACATTCTCTGCAGCTGTATAGTCGGAATCAATTTGAATATCATACACCACTCTCTTATCTAAAAATCCCTGTGCCCATTCCACCAAGAAAGGGGTAAGTAAAAATAGGGAAATAGATAATGTCAAAGTCAAACAGATTAAAGTCATTGACAGTGTATTCGATCCTAATTTTGATAAAATCTGTCCGAAGAAAAACAGATTTTCTTCTTTATACTTTACTCGTAGACTACGATTTTTCAAGACCAGAAGTCCATCACTGAATACAACAAAAAATACACTGACAAGAAATATCAGACACCAGATGATAAATGCCAGATATAAATTAAATGCCCCCTTATCCATCGGAAGAGCAAAATACATTTTCCAGACAGGAAGCAGACTTACGGTTATCATTTCTGCAAATCCGACCAATCCAACCATAAGCAGATATTTTACATGGCTGCAAGATTTTCGTATCTTCTTTTCAGCAATCCTCAAGCCTACCATAACAAAAGGTATTACAATACTGATTAAAACCCATATTTGAATTGCTGTTTGAAACTCATCAGTAAGGTAATAAGTCAATGTCCTGATACTATAAATCCCCATCAGAAAAAACAAAATAAAATTAACTTTTAAAACCTTCTCCACCCATTTATGAGTTGTGGAAAATGCTTCATTTTTTCGATCTGCATGAAGCATATCAATGATTTTTATCTTTCTGATAGTACGAATCTGAAACAGTCCTACGATTGCAAAACAAGCGCCAAAAAAGAAAACGGTTAGGAACACCGTATCCGGAAACAACATAAACGAAAACACAAATGGTTTCTGAAAAACCTGCAGCAACATGGCAGTAATAAATTGTGAGAAAATGACTCCCAATACAATTCCTAACACCAGTGAGAAAAGTCCCATTACCAATGTTTCTATAAAGAAAAGACCGGCAATCATTGATTGCTCCATTCCCATGATACTCTGCACTGCGAATTCTTTTTGCTGATTCCTTATCATAAACCGATTGACATACTGCACCAGAAAAATCAAAAGCATGGTAATTAATATAATCACCAGCAACATTCCGTCTCCTAACACCTCCAGATTAAACTCCGCACCAATATCTGGTCTATAATAACGGCTGGTAATCGACAAAAATGCGTAAAATAAGGAGATGCAGGCAGTTAGTGTCATAATATAAATCAAATAATCTTTTATAGAACGTTTTACATTTTTAAATGCCAATCTAAAGTACATCACTTACCCCGCCTCCCATCATGGTAAGAACATTCAGGATTTTATCAAAAAATACCTTACGGGTGTCCCTGCCTTTTAAGATCTCAGTGAAGATTACACCGTCACGTAAAAATAAAATCCGATTGGCATAGCTTGCCGAAAATGCATCATGTGTAACCATCAGAATGGTTGCACCCAGATTCTCATTCATACTCTGCATGGTAGACAGCAGCATCTGAGATGAGTGGCTGTCCAAGGCCCCTGTCGGTTCATCCGCCAAAATCAGCTTCGGGTGATTGATAATTGCTCTGGCACAAGCACATCTCTGCTTCTGTCCACCGGAAACCTGATATGGATATTTCTCCAAAATATCGGCAATATTCAGACTTTTCGCAATCTCTTCCACTCTCGGTTCTATTTCCCTGACCGGAATATGGTTAATCGTCAGAGCCAGAGCAATATTCTCACTAATGGTTAAAGTATCCAGCAGGTTAAAATCTTGAAAAATAAATCCCAGATTTTCTCTTCGAAACTTTGCAATCGCCTTTTCTTTTATCTCAGTTACATCTGTACCATCCAAATAAATATGCCCTGCGCTTACCGTATCTATGGTAGAAATGCAGTTCAGCATCGTTGTTTTTCCTGAGCCTGATGCACCCATAATGCCTAAAAACTCACCTTCCTGCACAGAAAAATCAATATCCTGAATCGCTTTTGTTACATTACCTTCATTTCCATAAAATTTTTGAATATGGTCTAATTTTAAAATTTCTTTCATGATACTCACCTCGTCTTTTGATATTATGATTGTAACGGATTTCTGCCTGTGTTTGTATCAAGTTTTCTAACAAAATTCTAACAAAAATGTAAGAAATGCAGGGCTTTTCTCAGCCCTGCACCTGATGAATAAAATGATTGATTTGAAAGGACAGGATCATTGTCGTTCCTATCTCGCCTGACTGGGCAGCAATTCCAATTCCCAGCTTATCACAAAGTCTTTGCAAAGATAAAGCCCTATACCGGTTGCATTTTGCCGGATACGTCCATTTTGCCCGGTAAAACCTTTCTCAAAAATACGGGGCAGATCATTTGCACAGATCCCGATTCCATGATCTTCTACAAAGAGAGAAATCTGATCTCCCTGCACCTTGGTATAAAAGTGCAATACGGGATGCTCCCGGCTGTATTTTACAGCATTGACAATCAACTGATCCAGAATAAATCGGAGCCATTTGTCATCTGAATAAACCGTCATTTCACTCTCTTCCGTCTCTAAGGCAACCTGATTCTGCAATAAAAGATACTTGTTATCTGCAATCGCCTGATGCACCACATCAAATAACCGGATTTCCTGAACAGAATAATCCTTTTCCGTATATTCACTACGGGCATAATAAAGCGCCTGTTCTGTAAAGCGATTGGTTTTTTCCAGTTCCCTCATCAGTTCTCTGGTAAAAGGCTCTTTATGATTTTCACACAATAGTTTCATTGCAGTAATCGGTGTTTTGATTTCATGAATCCACTGCTCAATATATTCCCGGTACTCCTGTCTCTCCCTTGCTACTGTTCCAATCTGTTCCAGCATAGATTTGGACGCCATTTTTAAGAGTTGAAAATAAACCTGTTCTTCGGCATGTTCCGGTTCCGGAAGCATCTCTGACAACAAGTATTTTTCTTCCAGTCCTTCTGCCATTTTTACTAATCTATTTAATCTCCTTTTTCGCTGATGATAGGTAAACGTCAAAACACCAGCCAGTAACATCGTCCAGATGATAAGAATCACTGCAATACTATCTACATTATTTCCTACAAAGAACAGAAAAACCGATAACAATACCATACAGACGATATTGATGATGAAAAGTGGGATTTTGTCTTTCCAATACTGTTTTCCATTCATAATGTGTACCCCTGACGGTGTTTTGTTTTAATAAAGTCTTTAACGCCAATCTTTGATAGTTTTTCTCTGATACGTCCAATATTTACACTCAATGCATTATCATCTACATAGAGCTGATTGTCCCATAAATATTCAATCAGATCTGCTCTCGTGCAAATGGTTCCAGCATGTTCAAATAGATAGTACATAATCTTCAGTTCATTTTTTGTGAGTTCTGTTTGCTTTCCTTCCGCTTCTATTGTTCCAGTCTCTAAAGATAAAGAAACTCCTTGATAAGTCAGATGTCTGCTTTGTATATCAGGATAAGCACGTTTCAGCAAAGAAGCAATTTTTGCAAGTAAAATGGCTGTGTGATAGGGCTTTGTGATAAAAGCATCTCCTCCAAGCATAATACTGTTCAATTCATCCATATCCGTATTGCAGCTGGTAACAAAGATAATCGGAGCCTGTGAAAAACTCCGAATGCCAGAACAAATGGTAAACCCATTTTCTTGCGGCAATTTAATATCCAATAAAATCAGATGTGGATTTATTTTTCGTACCTGTTCTGTTACATCAGAAAAATCTTCAATAACAGATGTGTGATATTTATTTCCCTCCAGTACTGTTTGCAGTTCTTTACGGATCACTGGATCATCTTCAATAATTAAAATTTCTGTATTCATAACAATCCTCCTAAACTCCATTATAACATAATACAGCTAAAATTGGAGCAAGTTTCCCTGCTCCAATTCGTTTTATTCCATTGTTTTGATTTGGTCAACAAGAGATTGCTTTTTCAAATTTCCCGTTGTATATGCAATTAATATCAACTGAACAGCCAACAGAACAGCCGAATATATCAATACAACCGGCCATGGGAATGAATAGAAAAAATATGGATTTAATGACCGCATGATCTGAATACATAAAATCCCAAGTCCAACTCCTAAAATCAATGTTACAAGCACAGCAAAGAGTGAATAAATCATGCCCTCATAGCAAAGCATTCTGATGAGTTGTTTTTTGCTTAAACCAATCGCCTGTAACATTCCAATTTCCTGCTTCCGAGACAAAAAATTTGTAATGGTTGTATTTACGAGATTGATCAGCGAAAAACACACAACAATGATAGCTACTATCAGAAATGCACCGAAAACTAGTTGCTGATTTCTATTATAATAATTTACGCTTTCTTCTATGGTATCCATAACCAAATCACTGTTTTTATCTATCAGCTGATTTAATGAAGTTTCAATTGTATCGAATTTATCTTTGTCTGTAATTACGGAAATAGTACCTGTGCAATCCATCCCGGTTCCCTCATTTATAAGTTGTTCCGGGAGAGTAAAACATTTATCGAATCCCGTATAATTATAATCGCTTACTATGCCTTTCACAGTATAAGTTTTCGTCATAATATCACCGGATACATTTTCGTAATCAACTTCTACTGTATCACCTAAAGCAACATCCATTCCATTGAGATCTGCACGTTCTTGTAATAGGATAATTCCATTGTCCGCAATCAATTCATCATAATCAGCAGTTCCTTTTATGAGATTTTTTTCTAAATCAGATTGTTCATCTTGACTAAATCCTTGAATCCAATCTCCAGAAATTCCATTTACACGATATTCTGCGTCCGTATAATACCACCGCTTGATTCCGGTAACACCACCGATAGCTTTGATTGTTTTCACAAAATTTTCATTCAGCATATTTTTTTGTTGTAATTTAGTCAACGAAACTTTTGCAGTATCAAAGGATTGATTAGCATTAAGGTTAATATTAAATTCGCCTTTTGAAAAATCCCTCCCACGCGCTTCTGCAACTCCATCATAGGAAACTAATATCGTTGAAATCAATACAACTAACACTCCTCCAAATGCGAGTGAAAATATGGTTAATATAGATTTTGTTTTTTGCCTGGACAGATTCATTTTAGCAAGTGATGCAGGTGTTATTTTTCGGTACAGCGCCGAACTTTCTTTAGACTTTCCTTTATAATCCGAATATCGAAGCGCCTCCATTGGAGATACTGAGGCAGCTTTTTTTACAGGAGTATGAATAGAGAGCATTACCATTGTAAAAGCAAAGAGCCCACACCCAATCGTCACACATAAGGAAGTCAGCCAGTACCAGCCCTCCGGAATCAGAAAATATCCGATTACGTTACCTATAATCAAACCAATGGAAATACCAGCAGCAGCAAGTAACTTCCCTTCTCGGTAAACCATTTTTTTAATCTGCCGTTTCGTTGTTCCAATCGTGCGAAGCTGCCCATAGTTACGTATATTGCTTGCAACGGAAATATAAAAAATGGAATAGATCACAATGCCGGAGCCAATAAAGGTTACAAATCCAATCACGAAATAAAATAGCATTTCACTTCCAGAATTTTCGCTCTTCACATTAAAATAAGTGGAGCGAACAATCACATTATCATCGGGGATGTGTAATTGTTTTGCAAGAGTGTCTGCATATTCCGTAGCATCTTCTTCGCTCATGTTTTGAGCGTCTTTTAATCCAAGGTAATAATCTATAACTGTATTATTTCCATACTGTTGTTTCACTAATTCTTTCGATATAATAGCTGTATATCGTCCAATATCTCCGGTTTCTACATTTAAGATTCCTGTCAACCTGAAATCATGATTCATCCCGTCAGAAAATGGTATTTTAATTGTCTGTCCTAATTCAGTTGAGTATCCCAAGCTGTCCAAAAAAGATTCCTGTACTACAATTTCATCTTCCGCAGTTGGTAACTTTCCCGAATAAGGCATACTTTGAGATTTTAGCATATCTGCATTTGCGTAAGTAAAATTTACGGTTGAATGGTTTATTTCTTCCGAAAATGCATTGAAAAATTCTCCAATCCATGCGATCTCTCTTTCTTTGTATAATTCCGAACCCTCTTTTTCTGAAATTGCATGATATACAATCTGTGCTGTTTTTTTATTTAGATTTTTTGTTTTCTGTGTAATTCCAAATCCATAAAGGGTAATTGCAGATAATAATGTACTCGCAAGTGCAATCGTAATAATAATAAAGATATTTCTTTTTCGATTCGCTGATATATTCCTGCTCGAAATACGCTTTATTATGGTTTTTGTATCATTTTCAAAAGGCAGCGTCATATAAATCATCCCCTTCTAGCTTATTAAAATATAGATTTTCTGCTTCCATTATTTTCCCAAACCGAGCGGCTATTCCATTCGCAAATTTTCAATTAAACTTGTTTTTTCGATTGAACGACAGATACAATAGCTGACAAGAAGCTGCAGCCCAATCAGTACAGCGGCAAACAAGAGAACAGGTAATGGAACAATGGTGAAGATAACAAATTTTAGAGCCACTACCTTATTTGCCAAATAGCACAGTATTCCACCAATCGTAATACCAAAAACAGCTGCTAATAGCACAGATTTGGTACTGACATTCATACCTTCCCGGTAGAGCATTTTTCGTAGCTGCCGATTTGTCATCCCGACAGCTTGCAGCAAAGCAAACTCCCGCTTGCGGATAATTGCGCTGTTAATCAGCATATTTACCATGTTGAGCAATCCAAATATCACTACAAAGGCAGATATAGCATATAGGCTACTCATTGTCACATTGACAAACCTAGCAATCATAGAATATTCTTCCGAATATACTTTGAGCTGCAAATTTGGATTTCCGCTAATAAGAGATGTCAATCTGTCCTTTACAGAGTCCGTATAGTTCTCATCACAAAAGATAGATATATGCGTTGTATTATTATACGGGGAAATCTGTTCTATTGTCTCTTGGGTACAATAGAATAATCCCGTCGAAGGAAAATAGGCAATCCCCGCAACAGTAAAAGTTTTTTCTATGGTCTGTTCACCGACTTCGAAACGGAATATCAAAGTATAGTCCATCTGTAAATACCGATAGTTTCTTTTGAAAATAATGCAAAAAGATTACACCCCAGAAAAATAGAAGAATCATCACACTGAAACCGCCAAGTATCACCTTTATATCTTTTGTAAAGGCATAAAGGATGAACAACAAAAGAATCGAGGTCAGAGAAGCACTTCCCACGATCAGCCGCAGAAAAGTTCTGGTTGATAAATTCTGTAATTTCATCGTGCTTCACCGCCTATCCATTGATACCCCATTCCGTAAGCAGTTTTAATATATTTTCGCTCATCTGTTTCAATCTTTTTGCGAATGCGGCTGATGATAGTAGTAAGCGTATGCTCATCTATAAAATCCCCATCAATATCCCACAATTTCTCAATCAGTTGCCGCTTCGTTAATATAATGTGCGGATTTTTTACAAATAAAAATAAGGTACGGTATTCTTTTGGTGTAAACTCTATCACCTTTCCCTCCAAAACTGCACTCTGCTCGGAGAAGTCAATTTTCAAAATTTCATCCTCAAATACGTCATGCTTTGGTGTCCGCAATTCCATATTTGCAAAAACAGCGGCTACCTTTTTGCAGAGAACCATCACTGAAAATGGTTTTGTAATATAATCTGTGCATCCGGCTTCATAGCCTTTCAGCATATCACCTTCTTTATCATTTGCTGTGATAAACATAATATAGGTATGCTGCCCTCTTCCTCTGATCTCATCACATAAATGCAGACCGTTCCCATCCGGCAGATTAATATCCAACAGAGCAATATCAAATTCACTCTTTTTCAATCGTTCTACTGCATCCTGAAAACTGTATGCAGAGGTTACTTCATAACCATCTGCAGTAAGATTATAAGCCAGCGTTTTATTTAATACTTTGTCATCTTCTACAATTAAAATTTTCCTCAATCCAGATTCTTCCTTTCCCATCTTCTAAACTTGTCCCTATTTTAAACCTCAAATGTTACAGAAATGTCCTAAATATCGTTTTTCTGATGTTCGTCATTCCAAAGCATAGATTGATTATATCCTATTTTCTTTCAGGAAAAAATGTTTTCCATAAAAAATGCTTTTGCCGAAATGTTCCACACTTTTAAGCAAAAGCATTTTTCTCTTATTCCATTGCCCGCATTTGTTCAATCAGAGATTGTTTTTTCTGCCTGCGGATTGTCCATACAGACAAGATCAGTTCCATTCCAAACAATACCAGAATGAACAGACCCATTTCCAAAACTGGGAATTTGTAAGGCACTACATTTCCGGCAAAAGCCTCTACACTAAATTTGCTACAAGCAAAAATGGAAACAGGAAGCCCAACGATCAGAGTTGCCAATGTTGCAAAGAACGCATAGCACAGCCCCTCGCAAATGTTCATTTTACATAGCAGCTTTTGGGTCAGGCCAATGGAACGCAAAACACTGTTTTCCTGTTTT